>Ga0105047_10013835_pt1 | contig 12848 bp, 9 predicted proteins | sample MAT04_FD_78384 | JGI IMG/M metagenome (GOLD analysis project Ga0105047, IMG submission 78384) | Freshwater microbial communities from Lake Fryxell liftoff mats and glacier meltwater in Antarctica - MAT-04 (megahit assembly) | ecosystem: Environmental > Aquatic > Freshwater > Ice > Liftoff... | reverse complement strand
AGTTGTCGTCGTGCCTTCCACCGGGCCGCTCGAGTCGTCCTGGAAGCTGGTGGTCAGGCACTTGCCGTCAAGGTTGGGGGCCTCGCCGAGCGCAAGCGCGACCTGCAGCGCCAGCGCCGCCCGGCCGCCGGTGGTGAGATGCAGCCCATCGCCGCCGGTGAGCGAGGGCTCGGCGGCCGTGGTGGCGCCCCAGTCGACGATGAGCACGTTGTCGTACAGCCCGGCGAGATCGAAGATCACCTGATTGACCTGCGCCCGCGACGGGGTGAACTCGGTGACGGTGAGCAGCACCACCGGGCCGGGCGACAGGCGTTGCACCATTCGCTCGAGTTCGACACGGTATGCGTTCTGGTCCTCGCGGTAGTTGTTGCCCAACAGGATGACGCCGGCGTCCCAGCCGGCCTGCAGCCGCTTGTCGAGCACGTCGTTGCCGAAGTCGACGAAGCGGCCGGTCTCGGCATCCATCTCCACCTGCCAGCCCAGCGGAACCAGTGCCTTGCACATGTCGTCGGAGTAGCGGCGGGCGGTACTGGCCATCACCGAATCGCCGATGATGATTACCCGATTGCCGGTGGCTGTGGCCCCGACCTGCGCCTCGGGGGCGAGCGGGACAGTGGTACGCACCACGCTGCCGGCCGCGTTGGTGACGACGACAGACGGCGCGACCGAGGGCACTTCGCCGAGGGGAAGCGTGGCGGGAGCGCCGCTGGATGTGGTGGTGGCGGCCCCGCCGCAGGCGGCGACGACCGCACACAGACCGAGGAGGAGGAACACGCGCCGGAAGAACATGGGTGGCTCCATTGGACCGAGTCGAGGGGCGCGATGCAAGTCGGCCCCCGCACGCAGCGGGCGGACGGCAAACTGCCGCCCACCCGCTCGGTGCCGTTGAAACGGTCGACTCAGTCGCGCGACTTCAGCAGGTCGCGGATTTCGGTGAGGATGGCAACCTCGTTGGGGCCGTCCTGGGCCAACTGCCGCTTGGTGGACTTCTTGTACACCTTGACCAACCAGAACACGACCAGCGCGATGATGACGAAGTTGATCACGCTATTGAGGAAGTTGCCCCAGGCCAGGCTCTTGTACGCCTTGCCGGCGAGTCCGGAGCAATCCTGGCCGATTGTCTTGCCGGTGGCATCCACGATGTCGTCACACTCGATGAAGAGACCGATCGTTCCGGTGAAGATGTCCTTGACGAACGAATCGATCACCGACTTGACGGCGAGGCCCATGATGAACGCAACGGCGATCGACATCAGATCGCCGGTGGTCAGAAACTCCTTGAACTCTTTGACGAAGCCCTGCTTCTCGGACATTGACTGCCCCCTGTACGTGATGAATTCGGTTCGGTCGAACCTGAGTTAGGACGCACACTAGGCAGCGGAATGACGCCGTGGGGACAACTTCGCGGCCTCCCCGGCGGGAGTAGCGTGACCGTCGATGGACCACCGGACAGCAGCCGACGACGAACGATCGTTGAGCGACCGATGACCGCACAGTCCCTTCCCGTGCAGCCGCCGCCGACAGAGCCGGCACAACCGCCACCGAGCTACGACCTCGTCGTCATCGGCCTCGGTGCCGGCGGCCTCACCGCTGCCGAGTTCGCGGCCGGCCTCGGACTACGGGTCGCCACGGTCGAGCGTGGGCGGTTGGGTGGCGACCGCCTGTGGACGAACTGCGTGCCGTCCAAGGCACTGGTCGCCAGCGCCTGGGTGGCACACACGATGCGCACCGCGCACACCGTCGGTATCACCTCGGTGGAGCCCACGATCCACCTACCAACGGTCTGGCGCCGAGCTCGCGCCGTGCAAGCCGCGATCGCAGCAACTGGCGACAACCCGGCTCGCTATCGCGACATGGGCATCGACCTCTACTCCGGCGAGGCCCGCCTGGCGGGAGCCAACGAGGTCACCGTGCAGCGCGCCGACGGCCAACTGCTCACGCTGCAGACGCGCTTCGTGCTGTTGTGCACCGGCAGCCGGCCGCACGTGCCACCCATCATGGGTCTCGCCGATGGCAGCTACCTCACCAGTGACACCCTGTTCGATCTCACCGCTCCCCCGGCCTCGATGGCCATCATCGGTGGCGGCCCGATGGGCACCGAGTTGGCGCAGGCGCTGTGCCGGTTGGGGGTGGAGGTCACACTCTTCCAGCGTGCCGGCGCCCTGCTGCCCCGCGAGGAACGCACGCTGGTCGAGCGGCTCACCCAGGTCCTCACCGACGAAGGAGTGCGCATCCATTGCAGCGCCGATGTGCGAAGCGTGGAGCACCGACCCGACGGTTCGGCCGACGTGCATGCTGTGGTCGGCAATGACGGCCAGCACGTGCACGTGCACGTCGGTGGTGTGCTGGTCGCCGCCGGGCGGGCGGCCAACACCGGCGGGCTCGGCCTCGAGGAACTCGACATCGCGGTCAGCGAGCGCGGCGTGCGGGTGGACGATCGCGGCCGCACCAGCGTGCGCACCATCTACGCCGCCGGCGATGTCACCGGCCGCCGGGGCCTCAGCAGCACCGCCGGCAACGAGGCCGACACGGCCGTGCGCGACATGTTCTTCCCGGGGAAGGGTACCCTCGATGACTCCGCACCCTCGACCGTGTTCTGCGACCCGGAGCTGGCACGGGTGGGGCTCACCGCCGACGAGGCGGAAGCCGCCTACGGCTCCGACACTGACGTGTGGCGCATCGATCTGGCGCACAACGACCGTGCTCGCGCCCAGGCGCTCACGGAGGGCGCCGTGGTGGTCATCACCGCCAAGGGCCGCATCGTCGGCGCGCACATCCTGGCGCCGGCCGCCGGCGAGATGATCCACGAACTCTCGCTCGCGGTGCATCGCCAACTGCGCCTCGACGAGCTGACCGAAGCCATCCACGTCTACCCCACCCTCGCGGGCAGCATCGGCAATCTCGCCACAGAGGCCACCTACGAGAAGGCACAACGCCTGCGCTGGTTGATGAAGCGTCGCTGATTCGCGGTTACCGATCTCTGCGACTAGTGGCCCAGGTCCTCGAAGCGGTCGATCTTGCGCAGCGACGGGAAGAACAGCCACCAGACGCCGACGACCGCGATGGTGGCCACGCCGCCGCCGATAACGGTTGCAGGCGTGCCGAACGCCTGGGCAACGATGCCACTCTCGAATGCGCCCAACTCGTTGGATGCACCGATGAACACGTTCTCGACAGCCATCACGCGACCGCGCTTTTCGTCTGGCGTGACCAGAGGGACCAGCGAGCCACGGATGTAGACGCTGACCATGTCGGCGCCGGCCAGCACGAGCAGCGCGGCGAATGCGACGGCGTACGACTGTGTGACACCTAACGCCACGGTGGCCACGCCGAACACGAAGACAGCGATCAGCAGCCCGCGGCCAATGTGGCGGCGCAACGGTTTGAAGGCGAGGAACACGGCCATCATCGCCGCGCCGATACCCGGCGCCGCGCGCAAGAAGCCGTACGCGACCTCGCCCACACCGAGCCGTTCATCGGCGATGGCCGGCAGCAAAGCAACGGCGCCACCGAACAGAACGGCAAACAGATCGAGGCCGATCGCGGCGAGCAGGATGGGGGTGCGCCGGACGAAGACGAGGCCTTCGATCGCACTGCGGAACGTGGGGCGCTCGTCGGCCTTCGGACGGTCGGGTTGCCGCTGGAACTTGACGCCCCCGATGAGCACGGCCGAGTAGGCGATGAGCACCGTGGAGCCCAGGTAGGCAACCCACGGCGAGATGGCGAAGAGTAGGCCGGACAGCGCCGGGCCGAGGATGGTGGCACCCGTCCAGGTGGCCGAGTACATCGCGATCACCTTGGGGATGCCGCCTTCGGGCGCAACCATTGCAGGCATCGGCCGCGTGGACGGCGCAAGGAACGCCCGCGACACGCCGTAGAACACAGCAATGATGAACAGCGGCCACACCTCGGTGGGGTCGCTCAGGGCGTAGAGCGTGAGCGCAACGGCGCACAGCACCTCGCCGCCGATAGCGAACAACGCCACCGTCTTGCGGTTGAAGCGGTCGGCAACACTGCCGGTGACGAGCACCAGCAGGGCGGCGGGCAGGAACTCGCAGAGACCGATCCAACCGAGGTCGGCCGTTCGGCCGGTTATGGTGTACGCCTGCAGGCCGAGGGCGGCCGCCTGCAGCGACACTCCGGTGAACAGCACCCCATTCGCGATCAGCAATGACCGCACCCCACCGAAGCGCAGCACTTGCCGGGTGGTCATCTCGAGAGGGGCGGCAGCTTCGGTCGGTTCCACAGGGCTGCTCAACCTAGCCAGGAAGTGCTACACAACTGCCATGGGTTCACTCGCTGACGACACACGCTGGCTCGATGCCACCGATCAGGCCGCTCTCGTTCGCCGGGGGGAGGTCACACCACTGGAGTTGCTCGACACCGCCATCGAGCGTATCGAAGCCATCGATCCGGTGCTCAACGCGGTGGTCATCCGCTGGTTCGACGAGGCACGGGCAACCGCTTCGGGCACGCTGCCCGACGGCCCGTTCCGTGGCGTACCCACCTTGCTGAAAGACCTGTGGGCACACTACGCGGGCCAGCCGCTCACCAACGGTTGCCAAGCGCTGAAGGACACGATGCCGGTGTCTGCCACCGACACCACGCTGGTCGCCCGCTATCGCGCGGCCGGCTTCGTGGTCGCCGGGCGCACCAATAGCCCCGAGTTCGGCAGCCTGCCGTGCACCGAACCCACGGCATGGGGCGTCACCCGCAACCCTTGGAACATCCAGCACTCTCCCGGCGGGTCCAGCGGCGGCGCCGCAGCTGCCGTGGCCTCGGGCATGGTGCCGTTGGCTCACGCCAGCGACGGTGGCGGCAGCATCCGCATCCCCGCCTCGGCGTGTGGCCTGGTGGGCCTCAAGCCCACACAGGGCCGCATCACGCTGGGGCCGTATCGCGACGAGAGCAACTTGGGTGTCGAGCTGTGCGTCAGCCGCAGCCTGCGCGACACCGCAGCGCTGCTCGATGCAGTACACGGCCCAGGGGTGGGCGACACCGTCATCGCCGCCCCACCCACACGCCCATACGTGCAGGAATTGGGTGTCGCGCCCGGCCGGCTGCGCATCGGCCTTCTGGACCACCACCCATTTGGCGGCGAGGTGCACGAGCAATGTGCGCTCGCGGCACGCAACACGGCGGCGCTGCTGGAATCGCTGGGCCACGATGTCGCGCCCGGCTTCCCCCAGGCGATGGCCAACCCCGACTTCGGCCGGCGGTTCAGCGCGCTGTGGGCCACCAACATGGGCGCAGGAATGGCTCGCATCGCAACCCAACTCGGCCGCGATCTGGTGCCTGGCGATGTCGAGCCGGTGAACCAGGTGCAATCGGACTTCGCCCGGGGGGTCAGCGGCGTCGACTACGCGATGGCTCTCGCCGCGACGGTCGAGTTCCGTCGTGCGGTGCAGCAGTGGTGGGCCGACGGCTGGGACCTCCTGCTCACCCCCACGTTGGGCGAGCTGCCGGCGCTCATTGGCACGTTCGCCAACGACTCGGCCAACCCGCTGGCCCCGATGGTCCGCTCGGCGCAGTATGTGCCGTTCACGCCCGCGTTCAACGCCAGTGGCCAGCCCGCGATCAGCCTCCCGATGCATTGGACGCCCGACGGGCTGCCCGTGGGCATCCAGTTGGTGGCCGCGTACGGCCGCGAGGACCTGCTGTTCCGTGTGGCGGCGCAACTGGAAGCGGCACAGCCGTGGAGCCACCGCCACCCCTCGATCTGACTCGAGCGACTATCTGACCAGGTCTTCGCGGTCCTTGCGCAGCTTGGCCTCGATCTCCTCCACCGGGAGCGGCACCTCGATGCCCCAGCGGCGCATACCTTCCTCGACACGCAAGATCACGGTCTCCAGCACGGCGACGCGTGCATAGCGTTTCTGCTCGCCACCGATGACGTCCCACGGCGCCAACTTGTGGTTGGTGCGTACGAACACCTCCTCGGCGGCCTCGTTGTAGAGGTGGTTCTTCTCGCGGTTGCGCCAGTCCTCTTCGGTGAGCTTCCACCGCTTCAGCGGGTCTGCAGCGCGGCCTTCGAAACGACGTAACTGCTCGTCGTCGGTGACATGCATCCAGAACTTGACCAGGATGGTGCTCTCCAGGCACAGCGACTCCTCGAAGTCGACGATGGCCTTGTAGCCGCGCTTCCATTCAGTGCGGTCGGCGAAGCCCTCGACCCGCTCGACGAGCACACGGCCGTACCAACTGCGGTCGAACACGGCCATTTCCCCCAGGCCGGGCAGTTGTCGGTAGAAGCGCCACAGGAAGTGGTGGTTCTTCTCCTGGGTGGTGGGCTTTGCGTACGAGACGACCTTGTAGTGGCGTGGGTCGAGGTGGCCGACCACTGCCTTGATGGCGCCCCCCTTGCCCGAGGCATCGGGGCCCTCCATCACCACCAGCAGGCTGGGGCCGAGCGTGCCTGAACCCATGTGACCACCGAGGTGGAGGCGCAACTGCGACATACGCCGTTGCCCCTTGGCCAGCCGACGCTCGTACTCGTCGCGATCGAGACGATTGGTCATGTCGAGCCGGTCGAGGATGCCCATGATTCAAACCCTAGTGGAGCAGGTCAGCGAGCCGTCCAGCCGCCGTCGACGATGACGCTCTGCCCGGTGAAGAACGTGCTGCCGGGGCCGGCCAGGAACAGCAACGCCGAATCCAGTTCGTGCTCGTGGCCCATGCGCGGGATCGGAGACATCGAGGCAATGAACCGTTGGCTGTCCCCATCGTCCTCCATGCCGGCGGTCATCTCGCTACGAAACCATCCGGGGCACAGCGCGTTGACGCGAATTCCTTTGCGGGCCCATTGCGCCGCAAGCTCGCGAGTGAGGTTGACCACAGCGCCCTTGGACGCGCAGTAGTGGGCCTGCTTCACCGGCGAGGCGGCGACGTGGCCCAACATGCTGGCGACGTTGACGATGCTGCCCCCGCCGTTGGCGATCATCAGCGGCGCGGTCAACTTGCTGAGGTGCCAGACGGCCGTCACGTTCAGCTCCATGGTGCTGCGGAACTCGTCGAGCGTCTCCTGTTCGACAGCCACCTTGTGACCGATACCGGCGTTGTTCACCAGCACATCGATGCCACCGAAACGCGCGTGCGTCTCGGCCACCAGCCGCTCGCGGTCCTCGGCGATCGAGAGGTCGGCGGTGACAGCAAGCGAACCTGGCAGCTCGGCAGCCAGGGCCGCGAGGCGGTCGGCGCGACGGGCCGCGATGACGACGTTGGCACCCACCGCGTGCAAGACGCGGGCGAAGCGATCGCCGAGGCCGGAGGATGCGCCGGTGATGACCGCCGTGCGACCGGGCAGGCGGAAGTGGTCGAGCGGGTCAGTCACTGGTGCGGTCATGGTTGAGATTCTGTGACATTTACTGCAGTTCGGAAAAGTTTGGTCGAAAAGTGAACGATGTCGCTGTCCGGAACGTCTCTCTTTCCATGAACGCTCTGCACACTCGCCACGCCATCGATTGGGTTGCCCAGATCAAGCTGGCCCTCGTCCTCAGTGCCGTCTGCGTCATCGCCGCGATGGGTCTTGTCGGCAGGGTCTCGGAGCCCACTCTGGTCGTCGGCACGATCGTCATCGCATCGGCAGTTGCGTGGGCGCGTATCGAACCGGTCGCCCAGCCGGCACGGGTGCACGTACGCCGTCGCTGAGCCGTCGCCGCGCCTCGTGTGCAACGATGCGCCGATGAGCTTCGCGAAGGTGCGTATCGGCTTCGGGTTCGGCGTGCGCACCTCTCTCAACGACGGCGGATTCGGTGAAGTCGTCGACGCACTCGAGGAGCTGCGCTTCGACAGCCTGTGGCTCAGTGAGCGCATCGGCGGCGAGGCCCCCGACCCGCTCGTCGCGTTGTCCTTCGCCGCTGGGCGAACCACCCGCCTGAAGCTGGGCATGAGCGTGATGGTCCTGCCCGGCCGCAACCCGATCGTGCTCGCCAAGGAACTTGCCACGCTGGACCGATTGTCGAACGGTCGACTGCTGCCAGCGTTCGGATTGGGTGTTGCCGACCCGCACGAACAGCAGGCGTTCGGCGTCGAACGCGGAGCCCGGGCAGCGTTGTTCGACGAGTCGCTGCAGGTGCTGCGCGGTGCGTGGGCCGAAGGTTCGCTCACCCATCACGGCGAACACTTCGACTACGACGCGCTGCGGGTCCTGCCCAAGCCGCAGCAGCACCACCTGGATGTATGGCTCGGCGGCATCGCACCGTCCGAGCTGCGCCGTGTCGGCCGGCTCGCCGACGGCTGGTTGCCCAGCTTCGTGACGCCCGACGACGTCGAGCGTGGCCGCGTTGCCATCGAGGCCACCGCTGCCGAACACGGGCGCACCATTGACGACGACCATTTCGGCGCACTCATTCCCTATGCCACCGGCGCCATCCCGCCGCAGGTACTCGCCGGCCTGGCCGCAAGACGCCCAGATCTGGCCGACCCCTCGGTGCTCATCCCGACCGGCTGGGACGCGCTGATCGCCACCATCGACCGCTTCGTCGCGGTCGGCACCACCAAGTTCGTGATCCTGCCGATCGTCGAGCCCGTCTCGCCCGCACAGTGGGTCCAGCACCTGCTAGCTGCCGCCCCAATTGTGCTCGCCCGCCAAACCTGACCCGGCGGGTTCTGGCCTGGCGCTCAGACCGCGACGAAGACACTGTCGACGAGCGCCAGCGCTTCGCCTGCCGGCACGGGTCGCGAGAACAGGAAGCCCTGCATCGTGTCGCAACCCAGCAGGCGTAGGTCAGCGCAGACGTGCTCCGTCTCCACGCCCTCGGCAACCACGTGCAAGCCGAGTTGGTGACCCAGCTCGATCACCGAGGCGACGATTGCCCGGTCCTCGGAGCTGTGCTCCATCGCCAGCACGAACCCGCGGTCGATCTTCAGTTCGCTGACCGGCAAATGGCGCAGCGAACCCAACGAGGTGTACCCCTGGCCGAAATCGTCGAGGCTGACGCGCACGCCGGCGGCGCTCAGCTCCTCCAGCAGCATGGTGGCGCGCACCGGGTCACCGGCAAACGATGTCTCGGTGATCTCCATCACCAGTTGCGACGCCTTCACCCGATGCGCCGCGAGCCGATTGAGAATCCATCCGGGCAAGTCGTCGCGCAGGTTGCGCGCCGAGATGTTCACTGCCATCGACAGGCCAGGGTGTAGCACGGACCACTGCGCCAGTTGCGCCAACGCAGCATCCACCACCCAGTGAGTGAGCGGGCCGATCAGGCCGGTGCTTTCGGCGATGGGGATGAAATCGTTGGGCGGCACCAGGCCGCGCGCCGGATGCTGCCACCGCACCAGGGCCTCGAACGCGAGTACCTGGCCGGTGAGCGAGTCGACCTTGGGTTGGTAGTGCAGGACCAGTTCGCCGGCAGAGATTGCCCGGCGAAGCTCCGCGATCAAGCCCAGGCGTTCCGGGTCGAACTCGTCGATGCCCGGGCGGTAGCGCACGATGGCGGCGCGAGCGGTCTTGGCGGCGTACAGCGCGAGGTCGGCGCGGCGCAGCAGGGTCTCGGGCGTATCGGCATCGGCGGGCCACATCGCGTAGCCCATGCTGGCCTCGGCAGAGACGGCGACGCCGACCAGCTCCGCCTCCTGCCCCAGTGCGTCCTGCAGGCGGTGCAGGATGTTCTCGACCGTCTCGGCGGTCGCTCCGGGTAGGACGATGCCGAACTCGTCGCCACCCAGGCGTGCCACCGTGTCGCCGGGCCGCAACGTCGCAGTGAGGCGCTGGGCGACGATGCGGAGGAACTCGTCACCGTTGCGGTGCCCGAGCGTGTCGTTGACCTCCTTGAAGCGGTCGAGGTCGACCACCACCAACGCCACGTCGGTGCCCAACCTGCCGGCCGAGGCGAGTGCCGCCGCGACCCTGTCGGCATGCAGCGCCCGGTTGGGCAGCCCGGTGAGTGAGTCGTGCAGCGCCATGAACTCGCTGCGCCGGCTCTGACGGCGGATGCGGCGCGTCACTGAGACGACGATCACTGCGAGCACGAACCACAATGCCGCCAGGCCCACGATCATCGCGAACCTGAGTCGCTCCAGCGACTCGCGTCGCTGCATCGCAATCGACTCGTAGGGCACAGAGATTTCGACGACGCCGACCACTGCAAACGGTGCCGTCACCGGGCTGACCGCGACGTAGGTGACGATGACCTCCGAGTCCGACGGCCCGTCGATCTCGGTGTCGCCGCCCATCGCGGCACCAACCGTCGTCAGTTTGGAAAGGATCCCGTCGGTCGCAGCGCGGCGCACCTCGGCGTCGATCATCAGCGCCCCGGGCGGCGCCTCAGGGTCCGCAGCGTCGAACACGATGCGGCCGTTGACGTCACGAATGCGCAGCACCAGCACCCGACCCTGGCGAAGCAGGTTGCTGCTGGTGCTCGTGATGACCATCCGTTCGTCGTTGGTCAGACCGGCCGTGAGGGGTTGGCCACGCAGGAACGGCTCGACCGCGGACTCGGCGATGGCCCGTGCCTGCCATTCGCCTTCACGCAAAGCGGCCGAGTCGAACTCCTCGGTGAAGGTGTGCGACAACACCAGTCCGAGCCAGATCACCGGCACGAGAGTCGCGACGGCATACGCCACGAAGCGCCGCATCCCCCGCCACCTGCTCCCGTCCATACCGTGGAACTATCGGCCGCAACGTCTTTCTCTTGAGGAATATCAGACACTTGCGCGCGTGCCCACGGCGAGCCAGGACCGCTGGCGAAGGAGTTGGGTCATGGACCGCTGCCCGAACCTTGGCTACGCTGGCTCAGGCACTGCCAGCGGACGGGAGGAAGCGACGATGACGAACACATGCAGCGCCAAGCACTTCGTCGCAGTTTCGCGCCCACAGCATTGCGCCGCTGCGCTCGCGGCGCTGGAACTCACGTGAGCGAGGTCCCGGCAGGCGCCATCCGTCGGGTCTGGGCGCTGAACGGCACGATCCTTGCGCTGGCGGTACTCGCCACCCTGACACTGCCGGAACTCGCACAGTCCTCGCGACCTGCGGCGTGGTGGGTGCTGCCGATCATCGTGGTCACATATGCCCTCGCCGAGCGCACCGTGTTCCACTTCGAGTTCCGTCGGGAAGCCATCTCGTTCTCACTCTCGGAGGTGCCGACCGCCTTCGCGCTGCTCTACCTGGCGCCCGGGCCAGGCATCGCCGCCCGCATCATCGGCGGCCTGGTGGTCCTCGCCGCCCAAGCGCGCCGCCGGACGTACAAGTTGCTGTTCAACATGGCGCTGTTCGCGCTCGAAACCGCAATCGCCTACCACGTGGTGCACTTCGCCACCACGCGCTGGCCGTCTTCGAACGTCGCCCTGCTGGTGTCGCTGGTGCCGGCTACCGCTTTGGCCACCACCGTCGGCGCGGTGCTGGTCTCGGTGGCAATCGCGCTGGTCGAGGGCAACCTCCGCGGGCGATTGAGGAGCGAGTTCAGGACCGTTGGTTGGATGGCCCCGACCAACGCCACCGTTGCCACCGCCGTCGCTGCCCCCACGTTGATCTCGGCGTGGCTGGTATTCCTCTCCGCGGCGCCGCTCGTGGCGTTCTGGGGGTTGATGCACGGGTATGGCCAGCTCGAGCAGCGCTTCCGAGACCTCGACGACCTCCACGGTTTCGTCGGTCGCGTGGGCCGGTCGCTGGATCTCGACGAAGTGATGGACGCTGCGGTCCATGAGATCGCCGGCTTGCTGCGCGTGCGCCGGGCCGCCGTCATCGTGTTCGGTGGGGGACGCCCGCTCAGCAAGCACGTCGGCGAACCGCTGCCCGATCTGCCCGAGACTGCCGACGACCCGCGCTGGATCGACATCCTCGTCCCACGCAAGGCGCAGCTGCTGGGCGTGACGGAATGCGCCGCTCGCGGTTTCGACGGGCTCACCCCTGCCGGCCCCCTACTGGCCGCCACTGTGCGCGACGGCGAGAGCGTCGTCGGCCTGATCGTCGTGGCCGGGCGCTTCGGCGCCCAGGAGACCTTCCACAACACCGACGCGCTGCGGCTGCAGACGCTGTCCGAGCAGATTGCCCCCAACCTGCGCAAGGCTCTACTGCACCACCGCATCGAGTTCGAAGCGCGCCACGATGCGCTCACCGGCCTCCCCAACCGTGCGTCGTTCGAGCGCCTGGTCGACGCCGAGCTCGCCAGCACCAAGCACAGCGGCACCGAACGCATCGCTGTCGTGATGTTGATGGATCTTGATCGCTTCAAGGAGGTCAACGACACGTTGGGCCACCTGGCGGGCGACTCGGTCCTCGACGATTTTTCCCGACGCATTCGCGCACTGCTGATGCCCGACGACGTGCTCGCCCGCCTGGCCGGCGACGAGTTCGCGCTGCTCACCTACCGCAGCCTCGACGATGCCCACGAGCTGGCATCCGTGCTGGTCACCGAGGCCCGCCAGCCGTTCATGATCGACGGGCTGGAAATCGTGGTGACGATGAGCATCGGCGTAGCGCCCGTCACCGACGACGTACGTACCGCCAGCATGCTGCTGCGCCAAGCCGACATCGCGATGTACACGGCGAAGAGCCGGCACTCCGGCTACGAGATGTACAGCCCCGACATCGACCGCCGCACCCCCGCACGGCTCTCCATGCTGGGCGATCTGCGCAGCGCGCTCGAGCGCGACGACTTGCAGGTCTTCCTGCAGCCGAAGCTTGATCTCACCAGCGGTGTGGTGGTTGGTGTCGAGGCCCTTGCCCGCTGGCTGCACCCGCGCCGCGGCTGGGTGGCCCCCGAAGACTTCGTGCCCGTCGCCGAGGAGACCGGCCTCATCAAGCAGCTCACCGATCAGGTGCTGGAAGCCTCGGCATCCCAGCTCAAGCAGCTGCGTTCGTTGGGGCACCACCTCGGACTGGCCGTCAACCTGTCCACCCACGACCTGCT
>Ga0105047_10013834_pt1 | contig 12848 bp, 14 predicted proteins | sample MAT04_FD_78384 | JGI IMG/M metagenome (GOLD analysis project Ga0105047, IMG submission 78384) | Freshwater microbial communities from Lake Fryxell liftoff mats and glacier meltwater in Antarctica - MAT-04 (megahit assembly) | ecosystem: Environmental > Aquatic > Freshwater > Ice > Liftoff... | reverse complement strand
CTATACCCTAAACGGTTCGGAGAAAATGCGCCTACCCCTGTCTTCCCACCGCCATTTGTGATAAGTTCCTCGCCTCTTCCCTCTGTATGAGGAATTCATCGAGGCGTAAGCTAAATTCGGTCGCCGGATTGCTCGTAATTGCGACGGGCGCGCTGCTCCCCCAAACCGGAGGACAGATCACCGGTGAAGTGATAGACCAAAGTGGTGCCACCATTCCGGACGCCACCGGAAAGGTCACCAACAGCGCCACCAAAGTCGCGCGAACTACCACCACCACTTCGGTCGGCCTCTATAGCTTCCCTGCGCTCAACCCCGGTTTCTACCAGTTTAAGATCACAGTGGCCGGCTTCCAGACCGCCGTCACCAACGATATCCAACTGCAAGTGCAGCCGACCGTCCGTATTGATTTCTCCCTCTCCGTTGGCCAAGCCACCCAAACCCTCGAAGTGGCCGCCAAGCCGCCTAGCTCACCACCGATGATGCTACCGTCGGTACGGTCATCGAAGAGGCCCGCATCAAGGACCTGCCTTTGAACGGCCGCAGCTTCTTCAGCCTGGTCACCTTCGGCTTCGCTCCTGCCGCGCAGGCTCCCGGCCGCCCGGGCGGATCGCGCGGCAGCCTCACCATCGCTATCTCGGGCGGCCGCTCCACGTGGCAGAACTTCACGCTGGACGGTATCACCAACACCGACATCAACTTCAACACTTACATCCTGCAGCCCTCGGTCGAGGCGTTGCAGGAGTTCAAGGTCGAGGCATTTACTCCGCCGAATTCGGCTACGCCATCGGCCAAATCAACGTCTCCATCAAGCCAAGTACAAACGAGGAGCACGGTACCCTAAGGCGAGCGATTTTTGACGAGAACTATGATTTCGTTTTGCAACAAGAAAACCATTTATAGGTAGCTTTGGCAAGTATGCCAGAGTTGCTTGCCGGACTCGAGACTGATCAGCAGATCATGCACTGGGTCCGCTGGCCAAGCCCACGCTGGTCGAAACCGGCTACATCGGTTCGCAAAGCCGCCATCTCTACTATCTGGCGAACCAAAACCGAGGAATTTTGAATCCCGCACTGCCCGTCGTGCAGCGCCTGCCCTACCCCGAATGGGGCGCCTCCGGTATCCAATGCATCAATGCCGACGCCAACGGCAGATGGTTCAATCCTGCCGCCTTCTCAAACCCTGTCGCCGGCACCTTCGGGAATTGCCGCCGCTGTTCAACGCCCCGAACCACGTGCTCCTAACGGCGGGAGGTCAAACCGCCTGGGGCAATGGGTCGAGCCCGGCGGCTTCCCAACTTCGGCGTGTTGACTTCACTATCCACGGCCATGCGCCAAATCCAGTTCGCATTGAAGTCAAATTCTAGGCCAACCCGGCCCGTCTTCATATCGGGCCGCCTCCAGAAGCGGCAACACTTTGAAACTGATAAGATACGGCCAGAATGCGTATTTGGCTGCTCTTCAGTATCTGCCTGCTGGCGTATGCCAACGACTCTCTCCTCACCTTGCTCGCCAAGGAGTGTGGCACTTGCCATGCGGGCGGCAAGGCGCAGGGCGGCCTCTCCGTCGCGACAATGGAGGACCTCCGGCGCGGCGGAAAACATGGGCCCGCGTTGGAGCCCGGTGCCTCGATCCGCAGTTTGCTGGTCCAGCATGTCACGGGAGAAAAGACGCCGCGGATGCCATTGGGCCGCACCCTTGCGCCAGAATTGCTGGCTGAACTCCGCGCCGCGATCGATGCGCTTCCCGCCGTACCGCTCAGCACGAAGCGTGACCCGCATTGGGATTGGCTACTGAAGGCGCCACGCACACCGCCTATGCCAGCCGTGAAGCAAAAGGCCTGGGTCCGCAACCCGATCGACTCCTTCGTGCTGGCAAAGCTCGAACCCCTCGGGATCGCACCCGCGCCCGAAGCGCCCCGGCGCACACTCATCCGGCGGCTCTATTTCGACTTACTCGGCGTGCCGCCCACTCCGGAGCAGGTACGGGCCTTTGCCGAGAGCCAGGATCCGCAGGCTTACGAAAAACTGATCGACCGGTTACTCGCCGACCCGCGTTATGGCGAGCGCTGGGCAAGGCATTGGCTGGACCTGGTACGCTACGCCGAGTCAGACGGCTTTGCCATCGATAGCGAACGGCCCACGGCGTGGCGCTACCGCGACTATGTCATCCGGGCCTTTAACCAGGACAAGCCCTACGATGTCTTCGTGCAGGAGCAAATCGCCGGCGACGAATATCGCGGCAAAAAGCCCGCGCTCGCCTCTGACCGGTTGGTGGCCCTCGGGTTTCTCCGTTTTGCGCCTTGGGAGGCCGATGCCAATTCGAAGAAGCAGTTACGGCAAGATCACCTGAATGACATTACCGCCACGGTAGGCAGTGTGTTTCTGGGCATGACCACCGGCTGCGCACAATGCCACGACCACAAGTACGATCCGATACCCCAGAAAGACTATTACCGTCTGCAAGCCTTCTTCGCGGGCACGGCGATTGCCGACCTGCCCGTCCCCTTCGACGAAGTGGAACAGCCGAAAGAGAAGAAACGGTTACTACGCCAGCACGAGGACGAAGCCGAAGCGGCGCAAGCGGCACTCGACCAAAAGCGCGAAGCGCTGAAACAGCGTTACATGAAACTCTTCTCGGTAAAAGCCGAGGATGAGGGCCTCAAAAAATTTCTGGGTAAGTTGAACACCAAGAACCTGTTTTTCCTCGAACAGGACTTACCCTTGGTAAAGGAACCGGATTGGCGCGAGCCGTTGCGAAGTTACTTCGACACCCGCGACCGCATGCAGCGGGAGCAGGAACTGGCCAAGCGCTACCTTCCGATCGCCTATGCCGTGAAAGACGTGGCGCCACCGGCCGCCCCGGAAGTTCCCGATACTTACGTGCTGAGCGGAGGCGACTTAGCCGCGCGAGGCGACAAAGTGGAGCCGAGTTTCCTCTCGTGCGTCACCGGCCAGTCGACACCGGCCACCATTCCTTTTGCCGGCGGCAGCAATGGACGGCGCTTAGCGCTGGCCGAATGGATCACCTCGCCCGAAAATCCCTTCACCGCCCGCGTCATCGCGAATCGTTTGTGGCAGCGCCATTTCGGCGAGGGCCTGGTGCGCACGTCGAGTGACTTCGGCAAAAACGGCGACGTACCGTCGCATTCCGAGTTACTCGATTGGTTGGCCGTGCAGTTAGTCGAAAAACAGTGGAGCCTCAAGTCGCTCCATCGCCTCATGCTGACCTCCGCTACTTACCGCCAAGCCAGTCGCCATCCAGAGCAGGAGAAACTCGCCGCCGCGGATCCGGCCAATCGCTTACTCTGGCGAATGAATTGGCAACGCCTTGATGCCGAAGCGCTGCGGGACTCAATTCTGGCGGTCAGCGGTAAGCTCAATCCCGCGCCGGGAGGACCACCCGCGCTCTTTAGCGTCCCGGAAGACGTCGCCCAGGGCTTCGAGTTCTTTAAGTGGTACCCTTCTTCGGAAGAAGAACAACGCCGGCGCAGCGTCTACCTGATCCAGCGTCGCAGCGTATTGATGCCAATGGCCGAAACCTTCGACGCACCGAACTTGAGCACCTCCTGCTCCCGCCGGCAAAGCACGATCGTCGCGCCGCAGGCGTTGACGCTGCTCAATGGCTCGTTAACCCGCACGGCTGCACGGGACTTCGCCCAACGGCTCCAAGCGGCGGCCGACCCGGTGCAGGAAGCCTTCTGGTTGGCCCTCAGCCGGCCGCCGTCTCCTACCGAGCGGAAGGAGCTTCAGCCACTTACCAGCCAAGGAACCGATGGCCTCGCTTCCCTGGGCGCGGTGTTATTTAACCTGAACGAATTTCTGTATGTGGAGTAATTAGTAAATGAAACGCAGAGACTTCTTCGCCCAAGGTGCTTTCGGATTGAGCAGCATGGCACTGGGCCAGTTACTCGCCGCGGAGAACACACCACAACCACACCACCCGGCTAAGGCCGACGCGTGTATCTTCCTCGCCATGCTGGGCGGCGTCAGCCAGGTAGATACTTTTGACCCAAAGCCGAAACTAGCCGAACTCAATGGCCAAATAATGGATTGGAGCAAGGAGAAGAAGACCGATCAGCCGAACTTATTCGCCAAGCCGCGGAAGTTTGTGGCAAGTCCTTTCAAATTCGCGCGCTATGGAAAGTGCGGACGCGAGGTATCTGAGTTATTGCCCTATACGGCCGAACACGTTGACGACCTCGCACTGGTGCGCAGCGTGCAAAGCGACAACGGCAATCATCCGGCGGCCGTGTTCCAAATGAATACCGGGTTTATCATCCCTGGCAATCCGTCGATGGGCGCGTGGGTGACTTACGGCTTAGGGACGGCCAATCGCAACTTGCCCGCCTTCGTGGCCATGCCGGACTTCCGGTCGATCCCCTTTAGCGGCGCACAGCAATGGGGCAGCGGCTACCTGCCGGCCGAGTATCAGGGCACCATCCTGCGCGCCACCAGCGAACCGATCCGGGACTTGGCCTCGCCCACCGATGTGAAGCCCAGCTTACTCGCCGCCGAGCGCGAAGCCATGCGTGGCCTCAACCGCGAGTATCTGGCCGCCCGGCCCGACAACGCCGACTTGCAAGCGCGCGTCGACTCCTATGAACTCGCCTACCGCATGCAGATGGAGGTGCCACGCGCCCTGTCGATCGAGCAGGAGCCGGAAGCGATCAAGGAGATGTACGGATTGAACGATCCGGTTACCGCCTCCTTTGGCCGTCGCTGCCTGATGGCCCGCAAGCTGGTAGAAGCGGGCGTGCGCTTTGTGGAGGTCTTTACCCCTTCGCAGAGCTGGGACGCCCACGGTGACATTCGCAAGAATCACGAGAAGAACGCCCGCGAGACCGATAAGCCCATCGCCGCCTTAATCAAGGATCTGAAACAGCGCGGTCTGCTGCCGCGGACGCTGGTGGTCTACATGGGCGAGTTCGGGCGCACCCCGGATACGCCGGCTGAGCAAGAGACTCCGGGGCGCGACCACAACACGCGGGCGCAAAGTATGTGGTTCGCGGGCGGCGGCACCCAGGGCGGCAGCATGATCGGCGAAACGGATGACATCGGCCACAAGGCCGTGAAGGACATCTACCATATGCACGATGTCCATGCGACGGTGCTGCACTTGATGGGCTTAAACGACCTGCGCCTCACTTACTATTTTGGCGGCCGCAACCGGCGATTGACAGATCTGGGCGGGCGGCGGATCCAAGAGATCCTGGCCTGACCCCAGAGCGCCTCCCGGAATGCGGAACGGACACATCACGCTGTGAGAACCCATTTTTTCGCGGGCGTACGGGGGAGCCCATACCGCTTAACGTGCTTGTGACACGCCTGATCTTCGGCCGCATGGGGCGTTTCGTAGAAAAATACAGCACCAGCATGAAATTTTTTTAAAATAAATGAGAATTTTGCCGCGCGAAAACCACTTATTAGTGAAGTGTTTACTCTATTTATTTTTCTCCGCATCGTGGACTGGGTTCGACACCAGGTAAGGCTGCTGAAGTTGACGCCGCGCAGCCGTTCGCTCGGCCGGCGCGCCGAGGATTTGGCGCATCGCTACCTGCAGCGGCAAGGATACCGGGTGGTGGCGCGGAACTTCACGCCGCGCGGTGGCCATGGCGAGCTCGATCTGATCGCGTGGCACGGAGACCGCCTGGTGGTGGTGGAGGTGAAGAGCCGGCAGAGCGATGGGTTCGGTTCACCGGACCGGGCGCTCGACGAGGACAAACGGCGTACGCTCTTTCGGGTGGCGCGCGAGTTTGCCCGGCGGAGTGAGGTGCCGTGGGAGCGCGTGCGCTTCGACCTGGTGAGCGTCATCTTCCGGCCGCGGATCCGCAACCGGCCGCTGCTGGAGCATCAACGGGATATCTTCCCCGTGCTCTACAGCGAACACTCGTTGTCCTGAGGCAGGTTATAATCTCAGCTTGCAGGAATTCCGTAAAGACCCCATCACCGGCCGCTGGGTGATCATCTCCACTGAGCGCGCGCGCCGCCCACAGGCCTTTGCCACCGAGCCGGCACGCGCCGCCGCCGCGCCATCGCCCTTTGTGCCCGGTCAGGAGGCACAAGCAGGTCCGCAATTGCTGGCCTATCATCACGGCGAGAACGGTGCCTGGAGCCTGCGCGTGGTGCCAAATCGCTACCCTGCGCTGCGGGTGGAAGGCGTGATTGAGCACCAGGGCGAAGGTATGTACGACCGCATGTCCGGGATTGGCGCGCATGAGGTGATCATCGAGACGCCGGACCCCGATGTCGATTTGGCCGACCTGCCCGAAGCTCGCATCGCGGACCTCTTTTGGGCATTCCGCGACCGCGTGAACGACCTGAAGCGCGACTTCCGCCTGCGCTACATGGTGATGTTCAAAAACCACGGCGAAAGTGCCGGAGCGACGATACGCCATTCGCACTCGCAATTGATCGCCTTGCCCGTGGTGCCGCATTTCACCGAAGAGGAACTCACCGGCAGCCTGCGCTATTTCGACTACCGCCAGCGCTGCATTTATTGCGACATGCTGAAGCAGGAGATCCAGACGCGATCGCGCATCGTATGGAGCAACGATAGCTTCGTGGCCTTTACGCCTTATGCGTCGCGCTTTCCTTTTGAAACCTGGATCGTGCCGCGCCGCCATATGTCACACTTTGAGACGGTAACCGATGCCGAGGTGCGGCAATTGGCGACGACGATGAAGCAGGTATTGCAGCGCCTGGATGCGACGCTCGAGCGCCCGGCCTACAACTTCGTTATTCACACGGCGCCGGCGCAGGACGGCCCGATTGAGCATTATCACTGGCATATCGAGGTGATTCCGCGCGTGGTGCGGGTGGCGGGCTTTGAATGGTCGACGGGGATCTACATCAACCCAACAGCCCCCGAAGAAGCCGCGGGCTTTCTGCGGGAGTGCGAAATTGCGGGAAAGCCTTAAAGGATTCGAGCCGGCAGCGGTCACGCAGGCTGCGGCCTTCGACGATGACGGCGCTGGTTCGATGGGTGACCCGGAAGGCCATGGCGGCGCCACGTTCAGCGAGTAAAGCGTCCAAGGGCCAGTCGTTGGCGGAGAGCATTTGGGTTTGTCCGGCGTGGGTGATGAGCACGGTCCAGTCAGCGCCGGGGGTGAGGCGAGCGGTTTCGAGGATGCGTTCGGCGACTCGCGATAACTGCTCCACACTAGGCTCTTCGGCCAATGTGGCGCGGCCTTGAGCTACTTCAGGTGAGGGATGATGGCGAGGATCACGTATTCGCCGGCGAGAATTTTGAAACCCGCCAACTGCGACTGACAAGGGCTCGGCCGGCGGAATGGCGTTGGTTGGATAGCGAACCCACTACGCTAGCGCAAGAAGGCCCCAAGGATCGCTCCCCGGGGCCTTCAGCTCAAACGACAGCCTAGTGCTTCTTGCGCGAACAGGCAGTGAGCGCGCCTGTAATGTCGACGGCGGCACTGCCTTCCTCAATGTGGTCGATTTTGCCGTCCACGTCGATCACGAAGGTCGCCCGGTTGGCGATGCCGCGATCGGGCATTAGCACGCCATAGTCCTTGGCCGCCTTGCGCGTAGCGAAATCGCTCGCAAAGGTGAACTCGGGATGAATGACGTTATCGGCCCAATACTTGAGGCTCGGCGTATTGTCTGTCGACACGCCGATCACCTCGTAGCCCAAATCTTTAAATTTTGCGATACCAGCCTGGTACGCGGTCATTTCCTTCGTTCAACCACCGGTGAAGGCGGCGGGGAAAAAGGCTAAGACAACGCCTTTTTGTCCCTTGAAGTCTTTGAGCGAAACCGGCTTGTTCGCGATCGTCGCCAAGGTAAAGTCGGGCGCCATGTCGCCCACTTTCAGATGCGTCTTCGGTGGAGCTCCTGGTTGCGCGAGTGCGAAACCAGCCATCACTCCGCCCGAAAGCGCGATAGCAGTTCTTCGATTCATACGAACCTCCCACCTGACAGACTAGCACTAGTCGTAGAAGCCACGTAACTGATGGATCCGCACCAACAGCAGGTCGGTGAAGGCTTGCAATCCGTTCAGCATGGTTACCTTGCTGCCTTCGGCGTTCGCCCAGCGGACGGGCACCTCGAGGATCCGATAGCGAAGTTGTTGGGCGATAAAGAGCGCTTCGACATCGAAGCCAAAGCCGGGGATCTTCCCGCGGGAGAAAACGGCGCGGGCCGCATCGCGCCGGAAAAGCTTAAAGCCGCATTGGGTGTCGGAGTACGGTAGGCCGGTGATCAGCCGCATGACGAGGTTGAAGAAGCGGCCGGAGTACTCACGGAACGCTGATTGGTGGACGCTGACCAGTTGCCGATTGAGCGCGCGTGAGCCGATGGCGCCGTCGGCTTGCTGGAACTGCACCGCGGCGAGCAGCTTCTCCACCTCTTCGATGGGTGCGGAAAGATCGGCGTCGGAGAAGAGGATCCAGTCGCCTTGAGCGGCCAGCATGCCGTTGCGGACGGCGTAGCCTTTACCCTGATTGCCGGGGTTGCGGACCAAGCGGACGACAGGGTAGAGACGGCCAAAGTCCTCGACCAACTCGGCGGTGCGGTCACGCGAGCCGTCGTCGACAATCAGCACTTCGACGTCGCCGAGTTGGGCGTGTTCGAGGTAAGAAATCAGCCGCGCCAGCGTCGCTGGCAGCCGATTCTCCTCGTTGTAAGCGGGAATTACGATCGAAAGGAAGCCCAACTCGACATTATACTGTGCCGACCTTTATCATGAGAGGGTTACCCCCCGCTAAGGAGCCAAAATTGTCCCTGGAACAGGATCTACTCGCGCAACGCCTGGAACGCGTGCGGGAGATCGAGAAGTTGGGCTACGCGCCATATGGCCAGCGGTTTGACGCTTCGCACCAATTGCCCCAGATTACGGCCCGCGCCGGTGAGTTTACGGCCGAGTCGCTCGCCAGTTCGCCGGTGGATGTGAAAGTCTGCGGCCGGTTGCAGACTATCCGCCGCATGGGTAAGGCCGGTTTCGCCCATCTGGAACAGGGTGGTGTGAAGCTCCAAATCTACGTTAAGAAAGACGATATATCGGAAAACGACTACGCGCTTTACCAGGGTCTCGACTTGGGCGACATCATCGGCTGCGAGGGCTATCTATTCCGGACCCGCACGGGCGAACTGAGCGTCCATGTTAGGAAGCTGACGTTCCTGGCAAAGACTTTGCTCGCGATGCCCGAGAAGTTCCATGGCCTTGAAGACACGGAAACCCGCTACCGTCAGCGCTACCTGGACCTGCTGTCGAACCCCGACATCCGCGAGATCTTCGTGAAGCGCGCAAAGATCGTTTCGTCCTTACGGCGGCAGTTGGATGCGAAGGGCTTCATTGAAGTGGAGACGCCAATGCTGCAGTCCCAGTACGGTGGCGCGGCGGCGCGGCCTTTTGTGACGCATCACAACACGCTCGATATCGACCTGTACCTGCGGATCGCGCCGGAACTCAACCTGAAGCGCTTGTTGGTGGGCGGGCTTGACCGGGTGTACGAGATCAATCGTAACTTCCGGAACGAAGGCATCTCCACGCGGCACAATCCGGAGTTCACAATGCTTGAGTTCTATCAAGCCTACACCGACTACCTGGGCCTGATGGACTTGACCTGCGAGTTGCTGAAGCAGACGGCGATTGACGTGAACGGCACGACGGTGGCCGAGTGGGACGGGCAGCAGATCGACATGGGCCATATCCGCCGCTTTACGATGCGCGAGGCGGTGGTGGAGTTCTGGCCCGACGCGGCGACGAAGCCTTCGCTCGAGAATGTGCGCGATGCCGAATGGCTGGCGAAGCATGGGCACAAGTCGACCGCGGGCGAGAACCTGGTGGAGATCTTCGAACGGGTCGCCGAACATCACCTGATCCAGCCGACGATTATCTACGACTTCCCGGTGGAGGTGTCGCCGCTGGCGATGCGCAAGCCGAGCGAGCCGGCGTTGACCGATCGCTTCGAGGTGTATGCCTGCGGCATGGAGATCGGCAATGCGTTTACCGAACTGAACGATCCGCAGGAGCAGCGGCGGCGCTTCGACATGCAACTGGGCATGCGCCAGCGGGGCGACGACGAAGCGCATCAGATGGACGAGGACTATGTTCGTGCGCTGAGCTACGGCATGCCGCCGGCAGGTGGCGAGGGCATTGGCGTCGACCGGCTGGCGATGATCCTGACGGGGCAGAAGTCCATTCGTGACGTGATCCTGTTCCCGCTATTGCGACCGGAAGGGTCGATTGGCTTGGCGGAGCAGTTGCGTAAGTTGGATGAGCCGCACCAAACGGACTACGGCCTCGAATTCGAGGAATAGTCATGTCTTACGCACCCCGGCAGGAACGCCCGCTGACGGCTAGCCCGCAGCGCCAGCTGTGGGGCACCCGGACAAACCCCGCCTATGTTTGGGGGAAACGGGGGAAACGGGGCCATCCACGGGGTGCCCCCGATTGTTCGCCAGCCGGCCGGCAAGTGGCTAATAATGCTATAGATATCAGGATTTTCGGCAAATCGAAATGCGCGAAACGCATCGATTCCCGCAGTTTTGGCCCCTATGTTTGAGCTCTTCGTCGCCGGCCGCTACCTCGTCGCGAAACGCAAGCAAGCCGTCATTTCGGTGATCACCGTCATCTCGGTGCTGGGCGTGGCGGCGGGTGTAATGGCGCTGATCATCGCGCTCGCGGTGAATAACGGCTTCCGTGGCACGTTCCAGCGATCGCTATTGGGCGCGACGGCCCACATCAACGTCCTCGAAAAGCAAGTGGACCAGGGCATTCCCGATTGGCGCGCGTTGGTCCAGAAAATCGAGAAGGTGCCCCGCGTCAGCGGCGCGGCGGCGACGCTCTATGGCAGCGTCTTCCTCTCCGGCCCCTTGCAACCATCGGGGTGCGTGCTGAAAGGCATCGACCCCAAGGCGCCCACGCAGCGCGCCGACATCCTGAAGTTCCTGCGCACCGGCTCCATTGACGACCTCGACGGCGAGGTGCCCGGCATCATCCTGGGCTCGAAACTGGCGCAGGAGGTGGGCATGCGGCTCGGTAGCCAGATCCAGGTGATCAGTCCGCAAGGTGAGATGACTCCGTTTGGTCCGCGCCCGTCGTACTTTCGCTTCCGGGTGGTGGGCATCTTCGAAAGCGGCTTCTACGACCTCGACAAGACCTGGGCCTTCACGTCGCTCAAGCAAGCGCAGCGCATAATGTCGTTGGGCGATATCGTCAATTCGATCGAGATCAAAGTGAGCGACCTCGACGCGGCGCCGGAGATCGCCCGCGAGATCGAGCGGCTGGGCGGTCCGAAGCTCGCTGCCCTGCCCTGGACCGAGCAGAACCGGCAAATCCTGGGCGCGATGCGGCTCGAACGCACCGTGGCCGTGCTCACTATCGGGCTCATCCAGATGGTGGCCGCCCTCAATATCCTCATCTCGCTGATCATGATGGTGATGGAGAAGCAGCGGGACATCGCCATACTGATGTCGCTGGGCACTCGCCGCGAACAGATCCGCCGGATCTTCCTCTATCAAGGTCTGCTGATTGGCGTGGTGGGTTCGGCCATTGGGCTGGCGATGGGTTACGGGCTCTGTTACCTTGGCGATCGTTATCGCTGGATCAGCCTCGATGAGTCTGTTTATTCGGTGGCCTTCGTACCGTTCGAAGCGCGCGCCATCGACGGCCTGTGGGTGGCGGGTTTGGCGATTGCGGTGAGTCTGCTCGCGACACTGTATCCAGCGAATACGGCGACGAAGATCGCGCCGGCCGAAGCGCTGCGGTATGAGTAATTAGGCTGGAAACCTGAGGCTAAAAACCCAAGGGCCCCCAACGTTTGTTTTGAACGAGATCGCCGGGTTTGTTCCCCCCAAGATATTTTCAGTTCGACGGCGCCAGCTTGGCCGCAGGGCACTGAGGCCGCCGTTCCGCTGGCGGAGATGGCGAATGGAAGGCGAATCTGGGACGTTTCGGGGCAGGCTGAGCAGGCCTCCGCGTCTTTGTTTTGTGAGAGATCGCCAGGGTTGTTTTGCCAAATAAAGTTTACTCAGGAGGTGGGGGCGGGAACGGTCCAGCGGGGCGGGTCGATGACGGCGCGGGCGGCGGTTTGGACGGCTTCGAAGATCGCGGGGAGGGGGCGGAGGCACTCCATGATGGCCTGGTTAACGAGGGCCCGGAGTTCGCGTTCGCAAGGGCGGTAGTTGGGGTCAGCGGGGACGAGGATGATTTTGTGATCGGGTTGAGCGGCAAGAAATTCTTCTTCGCGAGCGGTAGCGGCGGCCGCTTGGCGTTGAGCGTCGATGGGTTTGGAGACGACGATCCAGTGCTCGTCGAGGGTTAGGTCCGCGAGGGGGAATGAGTCGTAGTCGATGGGATCGGAATAGTATTCGGCCATGAGGTTCCTCCAAAATCCAGGGTAACAGGCGATCGTGAGCTCTCTGATGGATCTAATTCATTCTATTGGGGAAGATCGCTGTGATCGTCCTATCGCTGGCCAACTTCCGGGCATGGCCCCTAAGTCCAGTGGTCTCTGATTCCCCAATCATCTTGGGTGGCAGGCGCTCGTAACGATTTTGCAGGAAAATGCGTTTCGCGGACGGTTTTGCGCAGAATGAAGTCGGTAATATGTTGAGTTAAGGAACGTTATTGGAAAGCCGTACCACCCCGGTGCAACCCGTGGATGGTCCTGTTTTCTCGATAAGTAATTCTATCTGCCTCATACCATTCAGTGGAGGTCGGGCCATCCCCTAGTCCCTGACATATCGTTAACTCAAGCTTCAGGGGAGTAAGTTTCCTCAAACAAGAGTTTGGAGGCGGCAGGCCGCGAGATCGTGGGAGATAAGTTTGGGAGCGTGAGTGACCCCGAACTAGTGACCCCGAACTCGGGCGATCAGCGGATGGAGAAGGGAT
>Ga0105047_10013832_pt1 | contig 12849 bp, 11 predicted proteins | sample MAT04_FD_78384 | JGI IMG/M metagenome (GOLD analysis project Ga0105047, IMG submission 78384) | Freshwater microbial communities from Lake Fryxell liftoff mats and glacier meltwater in Antarctica - MAT-04 (megahit assembly) | ecosystem: Environmental > Aquatic > Freshwater > Ice > Liftoff... | reverse complement strand
TCCCGCGCCACCAGGAGCCAGTACGGGCCGACCACAACGCCATCCCGCAACATCCAGAACGCGGCCGCCTTGATCTCCCAGACCATCGCACCTTTCTCCGTGTCCTTGATGTGGTAACGCCGCCAGGGTTGACGCATCATCGCCCGCGAATATCGGCACAGATCCTGCACCTCGCTGCGGCGTGCTTCAGCGGCGCACGGCTCGTGCAGCCAGCCCAGCAGATTCTTCGGTATTTCCAGCACAAAACGCTGCTGCCGCTCTTCCAGTCCGGCGATGAACATCGGCTTCTCGGCATACCATTCATCCGCCGTGATCCACCCGAATCGCACCCCGTTGCTTAACGCCCGATCCAGTAGTTCCAGCGCGATCTGGTGCTTGGCGCGATAAACCACCGAGTCGGGAATCCCCGCCTCCTCGCGACGTTCAGGATCGGCCCAACTCGTCTCCGGCAGGAACAACTCGCTGTCGATCATCGTGCGGAACTGGTTGTCGTTTGTCGCGTAACACAGATGCACGCTCATCACGCAGTTGTCGATCTTCCCCGTGTTCCCGCAATACTGCCGCTGCACGCACGCCGTCTTGTTCCCCTTCTTGGGATGCCCTGACTCATCCACGATCCCGATCGCCTTCTCGTCGCCATGATCCCGCGCCACGATCTGCTGGACCCGGTCCCGCAAACGGTCCTGATCCCAGTCCGACAGCGACAAAAACTCCTGCAGCGTCCGCGGCGGAACCTCCGCCAGATGCGCCATCGGCTCCACGCTCTTACGCGGCAGATCGCTGAGCTGACCCTGAACGTACTCCTTCAAGTGACTTCGCGTCTCATACTTGGCGAAGCAATCGTGGAACTCCGCCACATATCCTGACAACGCCGGCTTCAACGAGAGAATCTGTTGCGCGGTCATCCTTGACCTCTACAGTAAAACGCCGACCCCCATCAAAAGCCAATTCTACCAAATGAGCCGAGATTCGGGGCGCATAGCGTTGTAGTGCTAAAACCTCTAGCGTAAACTTCTTGCTCCACCGCTTTCGGATGTTAGATTCATCTCAGAATGAAAGACCACCGTCTCATTGATGAACGGAGCCTGGCGTTTGGGCGGCTGATCGCGGAACGCCTGCGGGAAAATCCGCGCCATCTCGACCGCACGCCGGAACATCCTGCGTTGGTCCGAGACAACCCCACCCGGCGCGCGGCCTGCTTTGCAGGAATGGCAGAAGGCAATCGACGGTCCAATTGAAGGTGTGATCGAACTGCTTACAGTCCATTCGCCTGCGACAGTCGAATCCTTTCGCCGGGATGTTAAGTCAGCAGGAGCGAAACGACATCATTCGCCGATTCTACGCATATGAACAGGCGACAACTTGAACACATCATCCGAGATATCTTGAAATGCTGCAATCGATAGTGGGGTCCGCTGGCCACTGGAGTGGCCAGCTTGGTGTGATTTCGTCCATACCGTAAAAAACCCGTCGAGGGTTGCTCGACGGGCCTTACATCATGGGTGTCAATCAAAGCTGGAATGCTATTTCTTCTTCGCCTCCGGAACTACGCCCGTGGTTTGCTGGTAGATCAATCCCAGCAGCGCGGGAATAAAGATCGCGGCAGGAAGGATGAATGGTTTGAGTTGAAGGTGCTGGGCAATCTGCGGCGCGACAGCGGTTGATTTGAAGATCAAACCCAGCAGTCCGAAGATCGTCATCACGCTGCCCTGCAGGCTCATATAAGCGATGATGCTGCCGCGAAAGATGACGAACGACAGCATGCCGAAAAAGATCAGTCCGCTGAGCGCACCGGCCCAGGCGAATTGGGCTTCGAGTCCGAAGCTGCGCCAGATCGCCGCGCCGAGCAATCCACCATAAATTCCGCCCATGACCGCGACGCACCATTTCATCAGTGGCAGTGTGACCGCCGCGGCAGTGAACGCGCCGATGAAGGCGCCAACCAGCGGGCCATCAGTCATCTGTCCCAGTCGTAACCCGATGTATGCGCCAAACAGCGCCGCGTTGATCGTCACCAGCCACTTGTACCAGGCGACACCGTACATCAGGTAGATGATGCCAAACATCAGCAGCAGCGCTGCCACCAGCGGCGGCATGTGCTGACACCAGTCGATGAGATCCCCCTGCGCCGGCCAATGAATGGGGAACGAGAGGGATTCGATGAAGTTCTTGGTCACCGACCCCGCCTGGGTCGGCTCCGTGGTCGGAGACACGGTTGGTCCTTTCGATGAGTGAGCTTTTCTGCTCACCACATAGCCGCGATGACGCGTCGTGGCTCGCTTAGTCTGTTTTCTGCACCTTCGGCAACTTCACTGCGCCCGGCGGGGCGATCTTCCACTGCACGATCGCACCGAATGCGATGACCGCCGCCAGAATTGCCAGTTGCGCCCATAATTCCGCAGGCAATTTGCCGAACCATGCTGGTTCATACGATTCCACCGCCATTAAGGAACCCAGCAGCATCATTGTCGAGCCGATGATGCTCCAGTTCATCACCGTCGCCAGACGTGGTTTGATCAGGGCGAACACGGTGCCCGAAACCATCGCAGCGCCGGCGGCGTATGGAAGTGTCAGTCGCACGGCTTCGGGCAGATTCGTCCAAAGCGAAGCGCCGAAATCAGCAAGAGTCATATCGGCAGACAAGGCAGGCCAACTCCATGCGAAGTCGCCGCGACGGAGCATCCAGACGGCTAGGGCGCTCCAGAGAGTTGCAATGGATCCGAGGCAAAGCCCCACCCAGAAACGATGCAATGCATACCCTGCAACCCCGCAGACGATCGCCCCTCCTACTGCGAACGCCGCTGGCGAGAAGTTCCACCCGTACCAGATTGGCAGCAATTTCCCCACGTAAGCACCAATGGAAACCAGCCAAAGCGTCAGCATCTGCCGGCTAAATCGCGCACCGGCGATCCAGAGGAATAGCCCGACCACCGCGAATCCAATGCCGATCCCCACGCCGATCTGACCGGCATCCGGCGGAACAAGCGGCAATAATTCCTGAAGCATGCAGACTCCTCAATCTGTGGTTATCGGTCGTTGATGAGATAAAGGATGAATTTCTGGGAGGGGTTGGATGTTGGGAAGCGGAGTTTACGGGTTGGTCACCAGCGTCAGTCGTCAGTTGCGGGTGGGAAGCAGGGAGTCGGGGTCCAGGGTTGTGTTGGTTTGATAAAACGCGCGGTTCCCCACCGCCCAGCGCCTGCTGCGCACCGCTATTCACCTCAACCTTTTTCATCATACCGGACGATAGAGACACATGCGTGCTGACGGAAGGGCGCGCGGTTGAGCAAAGGATCTGCTTATGCTGTTTCGACAACTAACCCATTCCGCAGCTTCGCTGCTCCCTTCGTTCATGCTCGCAGCGAGTGCTTCCGCGTGTTTTGCCCAGCCAGCAAGGGCGCATAACGGTCACACCGAGGCAACCGATTTGGGCGATGTGCTCCAGCAGAGCATGGTGGAATTCCCCCTGAGCGACATTGATGGCAACGAAGTGACAGTCGGCCGGCTTGTGTACGGGGTGTCGCGCAATGACGGCGGCTCGCTGGACTTTTTTTACCAGTTCTTCAATTATTCGCCACAGGACATCGGGCTGAACACGGTGACACTGAATGGCTTCTCTGGTGTGAATACCGAAGTGCATGCGCTGGCAGGAATAGAAGAAAATCTTCCCGTTTCGGCGCTGCGCAGCGAAGATGGATCGAAGATCGACTTTCTTTTCGATGATTGCCTCCTGACACCGGGTGAAAAGACGCTGACCCTGGTGGTGCGCACCGACGCCGACCGCTATGAAGAGACCGGCACCGTCGATCTGCTGCCATTTGTGTTCTCCGGCGGTCTGCCACGGGTGGCGTCAAGTCTTGCGGAAACGCAGGTGCAGTCCTTCGCGCCTGCGACCCACGGCACTCCGCTCACGGTTCCCCTGCCAGCGCCAGTCTGGTCCACTCTCGCGGGACTGCTGGTGACGGTGATTTACGTGATCCGTCATAAGTAGCCTCCCGTCGATTTCCTGTCGACTGACATTGCGTCTCAACGCAATTGGGGTGCTGGCGTCACTTCAACTCAGCATCGCATCGTTGTACACTTCCTTTGATACAGGTTGAATCAATTGGGAGTTGAGACATGAATTCAAATCAGGTGTTGCTAGTCGCTTCAGGTGACCTCCGTCTATCCGCAAATCAGAAATGCTGGCCCGCGCAGAAGGCTTTAGAGGATGAGTTGTCGGCAGCCGTGAAGGCGCTGGGGTTTGAGCTGGTTCGGGCGCATCCTTACAAGGAAGATCAAAAGCATGGGTTCATCGCATCGCAGCGGGAAGGGATCGAAGTTTTCCGCAACATTGATCCCAACACACCGCTGATCGTCGCGGAAGCGGTCTGGCAATATTCGCACCATGTGCTGTCTGGTCTGATGAAGCACCGCGCCAGGATCGCCACCGTCGCAAACTGGTCCGGGCAATGGCCCGGGCTGGTTGGGATGCTGAACCTGAACGGATCTCTCACCAAGGCGGGTGTAAAATATTCGACGCTGTGGGCGGAGAAGTTCGACGAACCGCGATTCCGCGACCAACTGAAAAGCTGGCTGACGACTGGTACGGTAAAGCACGATCTTTCACATATAACGCCCGCTTCGGGGGTGAAGATCCCGGACGACGCGAAGAAGACGGGCGAATCAATTGCGGCGAAACTCAAGAACGACCGCGCCATCATGGGAATCTTTGATGAAGGCTGCATGGGGATGTTCAATGCGATCATTCCCGATGCCCTGCTGAACCCAACCGGCGTTTTCAAGGAGCGTCTTTCTCAATCCGCGCTCTATTACGCCGCAACGCAAGTGCCCGATTCGGACGCGCGCGAAGTCTATCAGAGGTATCTCGATCACGGCATGAAGCTTCAACGCGGCAAGGATGAAACAAACGACCTGACCGAGAAGCAAATCTTGATGCAATGTAAGACCTACATTGCTGCGATGCGCATCGCGGATGAGTTCGGCTGCGACACTATTGGCATCCAGTATCAACAGGGGTTGAAGGATCTTCTGCCTGCATCAGATCTCGTGGAAGGCACGTTGAACGATTCCGTTCGTCCCCCGGTGAAGAGTGCCGATGGCAAGCGTGTGCTGCACGAAGGTCAACCGCTGCCGCACTTTAATGAAGTGGATGAATGCGCGGGGTTGGATGGACTTCTGATCAACCGCCTGCACAAGGCGCTCGGTCAGCCGGTGGAGAATACGCTGCACGACCTTCGCTGGGGCGATGCGGATGCTTCGGGAACGACGAAGGAGTACGTGTGGGTGTTCGAGATCTCCGGTTCCGCGCCGCCATCTCATTTCATCGACGGATGGAAAGGCGCCAGTGGCGAGCGTCAGCCGGCGATGTTCTTCCGCCTTGGGGGCAGCACGATCAAAGGGATCAGCAAGCCTGGTGAGATCGTATGGTCTCGCATCTACGTCGAAAACGGCAAGCTGAACATGGACATCGGCCGCGCCGGTGTCATCACCCTGCCGCTGACGGAAACCCAACGCCGCTGGGATCTCACCACCCCTCAATGGCCGATCATGCACGCGGTGACATATGGTGTGAGCCGTGATCAGATGATGGCGAAGCACAAGGCGAACCACGTTCAAGTGGTCTACGGCACTGACGCGGCGGCGGCAGACAAAGCGGCGCTTGCCCGTGTCGCACTGGCGCAAGCGCTTGGCATCGAAGTGAATTTATGCGGAACGAGGAAGAGTGGGGAGGGATGGTAGGGGCTGGGAGTTGGGGGTTGGCGGTTATTGCAAAGCGTCAGTCGTCCTTCGTCCGTCGTCAGTCGCGACCGCCAAGAGTTACGACGGACGAAGGACGACTGACGCTCCCAAACGACCTCGAACTTCCAACCATGATCAGACTAGACCGCATCCTCTCCAGCCGTGGCTACTCTACTCGTTCGCAGGCGAAGGGGTTTGTGCGTCATCATGACATTCTCTTTGACGGCAAAAAGGTCGAACGGGTGGATGACAAGGTCGATCCCGCCCTTGTCACCATTGATGGCGAACCGCTCGATCCGGAATCGCTCTTCATCCTGATGAACAAACCGGTTGGTTACGTCTGTTCTCATCGTGAGCAGGGAGATCTCATTTACAGTCTGCTTCCCGAGCGATGGACCTATCGAAACCCGCAGGTGGCGACGGTGGGCCGACTGGACAAGGACACATCCGGCCTGCTGCTGCTCACCGATGACGGCCAGTTGCTGCATCGCCTGACTTCACCCAAGCATCACGTGCCGCGGGTGTATCTTGCGACGCTGGATCGGGCGTTGCGCGGGGATGAGGCAAAGATCTTCCAATCCGGCGCCCTGATGCTCGAGGACGAGGAAAAGCCCCTCCTGCCGGCGGAGATGGAAGTGCTGGCGGAAACCCAGGCCAGGCTGACATTACACGAAGGACGCTACCACCAGGTGCGAAGAATGTTCGCAGCCGTCGGGAATCATGTGACGGCGCTGCATCGAGAGAAGTTCGGGATTATCGCACTCGACGATCTTCAGCCCGGTCAATACCGATTGCTCGAGAAGCCCGGATGACGACAGCTTCATCGCCCTACAATTCATCCCGCAATTCTGCATAATGCGGTAGCAAGCAAGCGGAGGAACCTGCGTGAAGCTGCATGCCGTCAAAGTCCATCTCGAGAAAGAGCGCCTTCCAAAGGAAGAGCAGCTGGCATGGAAGTTTGCGCAACTTGCATCGGATGAGGTGGGAGTGGATGCGGATGTGCGGGAGATGGTGATCAACCGCATCATCGATAATGCATCTGTTGCCGTTGCCGCGAGCAATCGGAATCCGGTGGCGAATGCACGTTCGCAGGCGATCTGCTTTCCACGCGAGAAGGGCGCGACATTATTCGGGCTGCCATCGAATCAACGATTCGACGCTCAGTGGGCCGCGTGGGCGAACGGGACGGCGGTGCGCGAGTTGGACATGCACGACACCTTCCTCGCCGCCGACTATTCCCACCCCGCCGACAACATCCCGCCGATGATTGCCGTCGCCCAGCAATGCAGCCAAAGCGGAGAAGATCTGCTGCGCGGTATTGTCACCGGCTATGAAGTTCAGATTGACCTGGTGAAAGCCATCTGCCTGCACGAACACAAGATCGATCACATCGCCCACCTGGGTCCTTCCGTCGCTGCTGGGCTGGGGACGATGCTGAAGCTTTCGCCTGATGTCATCTACCAATCGATCCAGCAGGCCGTTCATACCTGTTTCACCACGCGGCAAAGCCGCAAGGGTGAGATCAGTTCATGGAAGGCTTATGCGCCCGCATATGCAGGCAAGAACGCGATTGAAGCGGTCGATCGCTGCATGCGCGGCGAGAAGGCACCAACACCAATTTATGAAGGTGAAGATTCCGTTATCGCCTCGATGCTGTCAGGCCCGAAGGCGCTTTACAATATTCCCCTTCCCGATCCCGGCGAACCGAAACGCGCCATCCTCGACAGCTACACCAAGGAGCATTCAGCCGAGTATCAGTCGCAGGCGCTGATCGATCTCGCGTTCAAGCTCCGCCCAAAATTGGAAGCCCGCTGGAATGACATCGTGGAAATTGTTCTCCACACTTCGCATCACACGCATTACGTCATCGGCACAGGTGCGGGTGATCCAAGCAAGATGGATCCGAACGCCTCCCGCGAAACGCTCGATCACAGCATCATGTACATTTTCGCGGTCGCACTGCAGGACGGCCGCTGGCATGAGGTGGATTCATATTCGCGCGAGCGGGCATCACGGCCGGATACCGTCGAACTGTGGCACAAGATCCGCACGCTGGAAGATTCGGAATGGACGAAGCGCTATCACAGCATCGATCCGAAGGAAAAAGCGTTCGGCGCCCGGGTCGAGATCACGCTGAAGAATGGCGAGAAGATCATCGATGAACTTGCCGTCGCCAATGCCCACCCGCTTGGCGCTACGCCGTGGGTGCGGAAGGATTACACCGGCAAGTTCAGGAAACTGACGGAAAAGAGCGTCAGCGAGAAGGAACAGAGTCGATTTCTGGCCGCAGTGCAGAATCTGCCGTCGCTGAAATCAAGTGAGCTTGGTGAACTGAACGTAGTTGTTGATCAGGTGGAACTTCGGAACCGGGAACGCGATACAAGAGGAATTTTTTAGCCACAGATGGGGGAAGGCTATGCACAGATGAATGCAAATTAGCCGCAGATGAACGTAAATAAACGCAGATGGAAACGCGAATTGCCTTATCTGCGTTCATCCGCGTTTATCTGCGGCCATTTGAGTCTTTCTTAATCTGTGTTCATCCGTGCCCCATCTGTGGCAGATACCATGCTTTTTCAAACCAAGACAGCCTCGCAGAAACGGGCCGAGTTTCGTGCCGCGTTGAAGACCGGCAAGCTGCTGCGCTTCCCCGGCGCATTTTCGCCGTTGGTGGCGATGGCGATTGAAGAGATCGGGTTTGACGGGGTGTATGTTTCTGGCGCGGTGCTGTCGAACGATCTTGGCCTGCCGGACATTGGTTTGACGACCTTGCCCGAGGTTGCGAATCGGGCGCGTGCCATCGCGCGGGTTACATCGCTGCCGGCGATTGTCGATATCGACACCGGCTTTGGCGAACCGATGAACGTCGCCCGGACCATTCAAGAGATCGAAGAGCTCGGTTTGTGCGGCTGTCATATCGAAGACCAGATCAACCCCAAGCGTTGCGGACATCTGGATAACAAGAATCTCGAGGAAACCTCGATGGTGGTCAGAAAGATCAAGGCGGCGGCGAGCGCGAAGCAGGATGCGAATTTTCTGCTGATCGCCCGCACCGATGCCCGCGCGCCCGAAGGCCTTGAAGCAGCAATCACCCGGGCGAAAGCGTACATCGATGCGGGTGCCGAGATGATTTTCCCTGAGGCGCTGGCGGATGAGAAGGAGTTTGAAACCTTCCGAAAACAGGTGGCTGTGCCTCTTTTGGCGAATATGACTGAGTTTGGAAAATCGAAGCTGCTCACGACGACGCAGTTGGAATCTCTGGGCTTCAATATTGTGATTTATCCGGTCACCTCGCTTCGAATTGCGATGAAGGCGGTCATCGACGGGCTGGCGAAGATCCAGGAAGATGGCACGCAGGAACATCTGCTTCCGCAGATGCAGACACGGGCGGATTTGTACAAGCTGATCCGCTATGAGGAATACAACACGTTTGACAGCAGCGTATTCAATTTCAAGCTGAAGTGATTGCGAGTCGACCACTGCTGCAGTTGTGTCATACTGAGCAACGCGTAGTATCTGTCTGCCGACGCAGGATGCTTCGCTTTGCTCAAGGCTAGCGCGGCGATAAGTTGCAATCTGGCGTCGCTTCGTTAAACAGAGGAGACAGGAGACTTAGAATGGCCATCATCGCAAAGGGACTCGACGGCGTGATTGTTGACACCTCAACGATCTCCCACGTCATGCCCGAAACCAGTTCACTGACCTACCGCGGTTATCGCGTGCACGAACTGGCTGAGCATTGCCAGTTTGAAGAAGTGGCATACCTGATCTTGAAAAGCGAACTGCCGACGCGAGATCAACTGATCTCGTTCAACCTCCGCGAACGGGAGAGGCGCGATCTAGACCCGGTGATACTTAACGTCGTTCGCCATGCGCCCAAGGATTCGCATCCAATGGATGTGGTTCGCACGGGGGTATCGATGCTGGGAATGATGCGGAATGACACGCTTGTGATGGACCTTGACGCCTCGGAAGACGCGGCGATGCAGATGCTCTCGCAGATTCCGACGATGGTGGCTGCTTATTTCCGGGCACGGCATAACAAGGAGTTCATCCCACCCGATCACAACCTCGGTTTCTCGGAGAACTTCTTCCACATGTGTTTCGGCAAGGTGCCGGATGAAATCGTGGTAAAGACGTTTGATGCTTCGATGATTCTTTACTCGGAGCACAGTTTCAACGCATCCACCTTCACCGCGCGGGTGGCAGTCAGCACGCTGTCAGACATTTACAGCGGCGTGGTGGCGGGAATCTGTTCCCTGAAAGGTCCGTTGCACGGCGGCGCAAATGAAGCCGTGATGCACATGCTGCAGGAAATCGGCGAGCCATCCAACGCGCAGGCCTGGGTGGAGGATGCCCTTGCCCACAAGAAGAAAATTATGGGTTTCGGTCATCGCGTCTACAAGAAGCAGGACAGCCGTGCTCCCATCATGCAGCGATTCACCGATGCCTACGCACAGCATCTGGGTGACACCAAGTGGATTGATATCGCCCGTGTGGTTGAAAAGACGATGATCGAACGAAAGAAGATCTATCCCAATATCGATTACCCGGCCGGCCCTGCATACCACATGATGGGATTTGACATCGACCTCTTCACCCCGTTCTTCGTGATGGCCCGCGTGGTTGGTTGGAGCGCACACATTCTGGCACAGCTAAAGAACAATCGCCTGATCCGGCCGCTGTCGGAGTATGTCGGGGAAGACGAGCGGGATTTTGTGCCCGTGGAGAAACGGTAAATGATCGACCACGACTCTGGGACAGCGCGGCTCTCCTTAAGCGGTTATGTCGAGTCGTAATGGGCGAAGCGGGCGCGAACGCCCTGAAGGCAGTGCGGATTAACGGGGAGATGCGGGAACAGTCACAGCCGGCGTTACTTCACCCCTGTCGCCACTGTCACCATTTCACCAAGCGAGTTGCTTTACAAGATCAAAGAACTCCTCTGGCAAATGCCCCTTGGGCATCTTGCCCACGATCGCAAATGGTGGGCGAGACGCCCACCCTACAGGGGCTCGCGGATATCGGCGAAAATACACCTGCAGGACGCCCGTGCCACGCTTCAAAGTCCAGCCTTTAACGCCACCAGATGTTTCGCAAAATGCACGCGCAGCAGTTCTGTGTACACCGCCTGATTCTCACGAAGAATCTGCTGAATCAGTCCCTTGTACTTCTCATTCGTCAGTACGCTGCCGAACGTGCAATGAAGGATTTGCCTGCCAGGATCGGACATTCCCTGGCCGGTGGGGGTTTGATCCCAGATGCCGAGATACGCCTTTTCCATCGCACGATCATCGGGAATGTCCGACGCGGGCGGAACTGATTCATTGGTCGCTGATACGTGATAGGTGGCGCGGTCGGTGTCGTAACGCGATCGCGAAAACTCCACGATCTCACGGAACAATTTCGCATCCAGATGAAGTACCGCCCGAAGCGCTTCGAGATAGCTCGTTCCCGCAGTCTTCACGTGGAACATGCCCTTGGTGTGACGCGCGAACGCCGGATAGATCGAAAGCTTGTCCGATCCGCTGTGCAGCGACAACTTATAAGGTCCTACATCCCGCGCAATCGCCGCATGATCGGAAAGAGACTTTTCGAACGCAGCCAGGGAGCCTTTGAAATCCACACCCTTCTCAAAATCCCCGACAAACCGCGGCGCAAGACTCACCAGGTTTTTCATGCCCTTCTTTCGGCACTGATCGGCGATGATGTAATGCTCTGCCGATGTGGTCGGCTGGGGGGTTTCATCGACACTGAGTTCGATCTCAAACGGCTTACCCGCTTTCGTATGCACCTCTTCAATGTACTTCGCCAGTGAAACCGCGTGTTCGATCGCCTTGCCATACTTCACCGCGCATCGTTTGATTGCTTCATCGGTGAACACGATGGCTGTTCCATTGGAGAGCTTGATTGTCTTTCCGCGATACTGCTCGATCCAGTCGATCTGCGACTTCACCGCGCCGAACTTTTCTTCCAGCACCGGTGCGGAATAGTCATCGCACTCGCCATCCACATTCCCTGATGGATCAATTGTAAAGAAGCAGAACCCGACAGCCGCTGTCACATCCACATCCGCGGGTGTTTTCAGGTGATCTGCATCCGCACCGGACACCTGCGTCCAGTTGGCTGCCTTCATTGCATTTAGCGCATCATCCATCACATTTTTCGGCGTGCGCTGGGTGCGGGTCATTTCGCGGATGGATTGCTGCGCAAAGATCGGCGCGATGCCATCTCCCGCTTCGCGCATCGAAGCGACATGACCTGCCGTTGCAAGCCCGGATCGATCGCCAAAGCCAAAACTCGCCTTTAATCCCAATGGTTGCGGTTGCGGTGTCATCATTTCTCTCACTTGCCCAGAAAGTTCTGAAAATTGTCCTTGAAGAACCCGCGCACGTCGCGCTCGATTTCTTCCCTCGTCAACGGCCATCCAGCACGAATGGTATCGGTGTATTTATCCACCAGCACCTTCGCGATCAACGCCCGGCTGTGGTCCCACTTATAAATCAGTTGATCCAGCACGCGCGAATCGGAATGCTGAGGGATGAAACTTGTCCCCAGCAGTTCCATCCGCATGCGGGTGATTTCGTCGATCAGGCTGGGAATATTCACAAACCACCAGCAGCCGAAGATCATCAGGTTGCCGAATTTTCTTGCGGCGACGGCGAGTTCATGCTGATTTTCGCGGGCGAGCATCGTCACAAAGAATTTGTTTTGTGGGAACTTTGCACACAGGTTCACCACCGACGCGACCTCCGCGCGTCCGACCATGTCGCCGGCATCCTGAAGGGCAGGATTCACCCGCAGTCGGCTGCCGATCATCATGGCGAAGGGAAGACCGCGCTCAGCGCACACCGGCAGCACGACTTTTTCGAGCATCGTCTGCCCCGCCCTCGCGACAGGATCATTAGCATCGGCTGGATATCTGAACTCGGGCGGCAAACTGACCGCAAGATAAATCGCCTTCTGCTTATCGATCCAGTCCCGTAGAAATCGCCGCGATTCCTCGATGGTCGTTTCGCTGATCTCTGCCGAAACATTGTATCCCCACGCCGCCATCTTCTTCGCCGCTGACGTAAAGTCGCGCAGGATCGGGTCGATCCGCAGCACCGC
>Ga0105047_10013831_pt1 | contig 12851 bp, 11 predicted proteins | sample MAT04_FD_78384 | JGI IMG/M metagenome (GOLD analysis project Ga0105047, IMG submission 78384) | Freshwater microbial communities from Lake Fryxell liftoff mats and glacier meltwater in Antarctica - MAT-04 (megahit assembly) | ecosystem: Environmental > Aquatic > Freshwater > Ice > Liftoff... | reverse complement strand
GCGATGCTGTTCGTGACGTCCCAGGCGGCACCCTCCTTCGGGCGGTCGCTGCTCGTCATCGGCGCCATCGTGGCCCTCGCCCTGGGGCTGTCCGCGGCGGCCGGGTACCAGGTGGTGGCACGCCGTGGCCGTGACGACGCGTTCTACCGCGGCCCGGCACCGCTGCTGGTCTTCGGCGTGGTGTTCGCGCTCTCCGCGCTCGCGTCCGGCCTGCTTGCGGGCACGGGCGCTGTCGACCCGGAGGCGCCCTTCGGCTTCCTGCTGGGGTTGCTGCTCGTGGCCGGCACCTACCTGCTCAGCGTGTGGCTGTTCGTCGTCCGGACGGGTGCCCTGACGTGGGCGGAGATGGGCTGGCCGACGCGTGGCGCGGGCCGCCTGCGCCTGGCGCTCCAGGGCATCGGCGTGGGGGCGCTGGTGATGATCCCGACCACGTTCGCGGCGCTGATGCTGGCGGGCATCGTGGCCACCGTGCTGGGCGTGGACGCACCCTCCGTGGTACCCAACGCTTCGACGTCCGCGGAGGCGCTGGCCATCGCGCTCGCCGCGGCCATCGTGGCACCCGTGGGTGAGGAGCTGTTCTTCCGCGGCTTCGCACTCACCGCGTGGGCACGCGATCTGCCGGAGCGGACGGCGCTCATCCGCAGCGCGCTGTTCTTCGCGCTCGTGCACATCGCGAACATCAACGCCGCCTCGTTCCGGGAGGGTGCCTCCCAGGCGGCGCTCCAGATCGCGGTCATCCTGCCCATCGGCCTGGTGCTGGGCTGGCTGTTCCTGCGCCGCGGCATCATGGCCAGCATCGCCGGGCACATGACCTACAACGGGGTCCTGCTGGGGCTGATGCAGATCGCCTCCGGGACGTCGACGGGCGCCTGACCCGGGCCTCCGCCGCGCACCGTATCCACAAAGTGTGGGTGCAGTGCCCGGCAAGCCCGCGCCAAGCGCCCCTGCGTACGATGCGCATGCGTTCGGGACCGGACGGCGGGGGAATCGGCGGGCTTCGTCGTTCGGTCCCGGACGCACCATCAGACCCATCGCGAGGAACCCATGGATCGGCGACCGGATCGACCACGACGCGTGCGGGAGCTCCCCGGCGACGAGCGGCCCAGGGAGCGGCTCGCGCTCCACGGACCGGCGGTGCTCTCCACGGCGGAGCTGGTCGGCCTCATCTGGGGCTCGGGCCTGCCGGGGGTCCCGGCGGAGGCCCTGGCATCGGACGCGCTGGTGCGCCTGGACGGCCTCGGCGGCCTGGCAACGGCGTCCACCGCGGAGCTGAGCACGCTACCGGGGGTGGGTCCCGCGCGTGCAGCCCGCCTCGCCGCAGCGTTCGAGCTGGGCCGCCGGGCGGCGACCGCATGGCCCGAGCGGCGCTGGGTGATCCGTTCGCCCCGGGACGTCGCGGACCGGCTGCTGCCGGAGATGGGGCGGCTCGAGCGGGAGGAGCTGCGGGTCCTGCTCCTGGATGCGCGCAACGCCGTGCTCGCGGTCGTGACCGTCTACGTGGGCAACGTGTCCGCGGCGCTGGTGCGCGTGGGCGAGCTGGTCCGGGACGCGGTCCGGCGCCACGCGGCGGGCATCATCGTGGTCCACAACCACCCGTCGGGGGACCCCACGCCATCGCCGGATGACCTGCACCTGACAGCGGAGGCGATCGCCGCCGGGCGGCTCCTGGACCTGCCCGTCCTGGATCACGTGATCCTGGGGCACGGCACCCATGTCAGCCTGCGCGATCGCGGGGTGGCGTTCGATCGGGTCCGGTCCGCGGCCTGAGGACCACCAGGGCGCCGCCATGGAGGATGCATCCGGCCCGCGGGTATACTCGGAGCGACCCGGCGGCGAGGCGACCCATGCGCGCGCTGCCCGCCCGCAACAGCCATTCCCAAGGGGTTCCCACCCTCCATGTTCGACGCACTCCTCGGCCGGTTCTCCCGTGATATCGGGATCGATCTCGGGACCGCCAACACCCTGGTCCACGTGCGTGGACGAGGCATCGTCATCAGCGAGCCGAGCGTGGTCGCCATCGATGCCAAGACCAAGCGGGTGCTGGAAGTGGGCGCGGAGGCGAAGCGGATGATCGGACGCACACCCGCCAGCATCATCGCCGTGCGGCCACTGCGGGACGGCGTCATCAGTGATTTCGACGTCACCGAGCAGATGATCAAGTACTTCGTCCAGAAGGTGCACGACCGCGTGGGCATGGTGCCCCGGCCGCGCATGTTGCTGGGCATCCCGTCCGGCGTGACGGAGGTGGAGAAGCGCGCCGTGCGTGACGCTGCGCTCAACGCCGGCGCCCGCTGGGCGCGCCTCATCGAGGAGCCCATGGCCGCGGCCATCGGGGCCGGGCTGCCCATCGGGGAGCCCACCGGCAGCCTCATCGTGGACATCGGCGGCGGAACCACGGAGGTCGCCGTCATCTCGCTGGGCGGCATCGTGGTCGCGCGCAGCATCCGCATCGGCGGGGATGAACTGGACCAGGACATCATCGCCTACGGTCGACGTGAGTTCAATCTGCTGGTCGGCGAGCGGACCGCGGAAGAGATCAAGATCGCCATCGGTTCCGCCTATCCGGGCCAGCATGATGAGCAGCGTGTGACGTTGCGTGGCCGGGACCTGTTGACGGGCCTGCCGCGGTCCGTGGAGATCACCGCGGACCAGGTGCGCGAGGCGATCGAGCTGAGCGTCCAGCAGATCGTGGACACGGTGAAGGACACCATCGAGGAGACGCCCCCGGAGCTCGTCGCGGACATCATGGACCAGGGCATCGTGCTTGCTGGTGGCGGTGCGTTGCTCCAGGGCCTGGACCGACGGATCGCGGAGGCGACCCAGATGCCCGTGCACATCGCGGATGACCCGCTGACCTGCGTCTGCCGCGGCGCCGGACGGGTCCTCGAAGAGCTCGACGACCCCATCATGGAGCGCGCACTGGTCGCGGAGACCTACTCGCGCTCGCCGCGCTGAGGCCGGCGCAGTCATGGCACGCGCCAAAGGCATGAGCGCCCGGATGGGCGTGGTCGGCGGCGTGGAGCAGAAGCGTTCGCCTCGGCGGCGCATCGTCGTGTTCATGCTGCTCATCGCGGCCAGCGTGCTGATGCTCGCGGTGAGCGCCTCCGGGCCGATGAAGGACGTGCGTCAGGGTGTCCGGTTCGCGGTGAGCCCGATCCAGGAGGTCCTGGCGGGCGGGGCGCGCGCGGTCAGCTCCGTGTTCGCCGCGTTCACGGAGGTGGACCAGCTCCGTCGCGAGAACCGGAGCCTCAGCAGCCAGCTGACCACGGCCCAGCAGCAGGCGCAACAGCTGGATGTGCTGCGGGCGGAGAATGCGCGTCTGTCGGAGCTCCTTGGCACGCGCCGGGCACTGGACTTCACGACCGCCCCGGCCTTCGTGGTCGGGCGCACCCCGACCACCTTCGAGCGGACCGTGACCCTGGACCGTGGCAAGGACGTGGGCATCGAGTTCGGCGACGCGGTGCTCTCCCCCGGCGGGGCGTTGGCAGGCGTGGTCACGGAGGTGTTCGACGGCAGCGCGAGCGTGCGACTGCTGAGCGACCCGCGATCGCTGGCCATCGGGCTGGCGGTCAAGACGCGTGCCACGGGTGAGGTCAAGGGCAACTTCTCCTCGCCGCTGCTGCTGGACAGGGTGTCCGGCACCGACACGCTCGAGCTGGGCGACACGGTCACCACCGCCGGCACCCAGGTGCGGGGCGTCAAGTCGCTGCTGCCGCGCGACCTGCTCATCGGCACCATCGTGGATGTCACGAGCGACCCGTCGCAGCTGTCCAAGTCGGCGCTCATCCAGCCCGCCGCGGACCTGGACCGCCTCGAGGCCGTGCTCGTGGTCACCGACTACGACGCGCCGGAGCTGCCGGACCTCGTGGCTGAGGGCGAGGAGCCGGAGCCCACGCCCGAGGCAAGCGAGGAACCCGCCGCGACCCCCGCGCCGGACAAGACCCCCAGGCCGCGAAAGAACGACCGGTCCCCGTAGGTCCCGCCGCGCGCTGGTCGCCGCGGGGCGCCTCAGGTCGAATGTCACGAATCTGAGATGGCCCAAGGTAGTACCGTAGTCCGCCATGGGGTCGGGATCCACCGCGCAGCCAACCGCACCGCACCGCCCCGCACCCCAGCTGCGGAGCGCGAGTGGGCGGTTCCGCGGCCCTCGCGGGGTGCCGGCGGCCATCTCGATAGGGCTAGCGCCGGGGTGACCATCGCGGCATGGTTGCGATTTCTTCATCAGACGACGCTGTACCGGCAGACCGAGGTGCGCCGTGCAGGGCGCCTCCAGGTGCCAGAGCGGAGTCCATCCCTGATGAGCGTCACCACCATCGGGCGGCAGCGAGCCACCCACCGTCTCAGCAATCTTGCGGCGGTCGCCGCCGTCATCGCCATCCTGGCGCTCACCAGCGTGTCGACACCCGTGGGTGCCGCGACGGCGTCCCGGGATCCCGGCCGATCGGCCGCCACGAACGACGCCCGGCGCATCGCAGCCGTCGCCGCGCCCAAGAAGGCCGTGATCGTGGTGGGTCCGGTCGGCGGCTCCACGACCAAGTACATCGAGAAGGCGAACGCCATCGCCGCCGCGGCCGCGAGCCACGGGATGGAGGTCGTCAAGATCTACACCCCGAACGCGATCTGGTCGCGGGTGGTGGCCGAAGCCAACGGCGCGGACCTGTTCGTCTACCTGGGCCATGGCAACGGCTGGCCGAGCGCGATGCCCCCGTTCCAGGAGGACACCAAGGACGGCCTGGGCCTGAACCCCTCGCTGACGAGCGGCAACACGACCACGAAGTACTACGGCGCGAACTTCGTCCGCGAGCACATCCGGTTCGCCCCCAACGCCGTGGTCCTGCTCAACAAGCTGTGCTACGCGGAGGGCAACGCCGAGCCCGGCATGGCCATCCCCACCACGGATATCGCCCGCCAGCGCGTGGACAACTTCGCCGCCGGCTTTCTCGCCTCGGGTGCCCGGGTCGTGTTCGCACTGGGCTGGCAGCCGGGCGAGGACCTGGTGAACTCGCTGTACGACGAGACCCCCAAGACCATGGACGACATCTTCATGACCCGCTTCGGGTCCAACCGGGATGGCTCCTACAAGCCGTACTTCGGCTGGATCGGCTGGAAGCCCAACCTCTACTTCGACTCCGAGCGCACGCCGGGCGCGCGCAACCACCTCGATCCCGATGCCAACGAGGGTTTCCTGCGTGGGGTCACCGGTGACCTCGCGTTCACCAACAGCCAGTGGCTGGGCACCGTGGACTCCGGCGACACCGAGCCGCCCGTCCTGACCGACCTCTCCGCGGCGCAGGCCGCCAACACCATTCCCGCCAACGACTCCGCCGTGCCGGTGTTCACCCCCAATGGCGACCGCCTCAGCGACACGATCACCTTCAAGCACACGGTGTCGGAGGCGGCCTTCATCACCGTCGATGTGCGCAAGCAGGACGGCGCGAGCGTCCGTAAGTCCACCTCGTGGTCCAAGGCCGGCACCGGCAGGTCCACCTGGGACGGGCGCAACAACAGCGGCACGCTGGTCAAGGACGGCCGGTACGACGTGGTCGTCACGCCCAAGGACGCCGCAGGCAACGTCGGCGAGTCCCTGACCACGTCGATCAAGCTCCTGACCGCGATCAAGGCACCCACGGCCGCACCCATCCTGTTCGACCCCACGGACGCCGACCTCCTGGCGCCCACCACGACCCTGGGCGTGACGCTCACCAACGAGGCGTCCATCACCTGGCGCGTCACCAACGCGGGTGGCGACGTCGTGCGGCGCGGCATGGTGGACCAGGCTTTGCCCGCCGGTCCCGCCAGCTGGGACTGGGACGGCCTGGACGATGGCGGCGCCGCGGTCGAGCGCGGCACCTACACCTCGATCGTGACCGCCACGACGGATGAGGGCACGTACAGCCACCGCACCGCCGTCCGGCTGATGCCCTTCAACCTCAAGGCGGACCTCACGGTCACGCCGGGCCAGAGCCAGAAGGTCACCATCATCACCGCGGAGCCCGTGGACGGATGGCCCCGGATCGAGGTCAAGCAGCCGAGCCTGGCGGTCTACCGCCTCTACCCGACCCGCTACAGCACGACCAGGTTCACGGCCAGCTGGAAGGCGAAGTCGGGCGCTGCGGGCCCCATCACCATCACCATCACCTCCACCGACAAGGATGGTGGCGTCCAGGTCCAGACCTATAAGGCCACCCTCCAGTAGATCCCCAGCGTGGGCTCACCGGCCCGCATCCCTTCACGCGATGCGCCATGAAGGCCCGGCCCCGTCCTGGGGACCCGGGCCTTCGGCCGCGGTCCCGATAGACTGCACGTCGTGACCGACGCCAGCTATTCCGACACCTGGGTGGTGCTGCCGACCTACAACGAGGCGGACAACCTGCCCGGCATCGCCACTGCGATCCTCGAGCGGCTCCCCGGGGCGACGCTCCTGGTCGTGGACGACTCCTCGCCGGATGGCACGGGAGACGTGGCGGACCGGATGGCCGATGACGAGCCTCGCATCCGGGTCCACCATCGGCCGGGCAAGCAGGGCCTGGGCAAGGCCTATATCGACGGCTTCGTGGTGGCGCTCGCCGGGGGTGCCCGTCGGTTGGTCCAGATGGATGCGGACTGGTCGCATGACCCCGAGTACCTGCCGGCTCTGCTGGACGCCCTCACGGGCGGCTCCATGGCGCCCCTGCCCGGTGGCGCGGACCTGGTGATCGGGTCGCGCTACACGGAGGGTGGCGGTGTCCTGGACTGGGGCATCGGTCGGCGGGTCATCTCGCGTGGCGGCTCGATCTTCGCGCGCACGATGCTGGGGCTCACACCCCATGACCTCACGGGTGGCTTCAAGGCGTGGCGGCGGGAGGCCCTGGAGGCGATCGACTGGAACCGTGTCCATTCGGGCGGCTACGTGTTCCAGATCGAGACGACCTACCTCGCGTCTCGCGCCGGGGCGCGCGTCGCGGAGTCGCCCATCATCTTCGTGGACCGTCGCGTGGGCGTGAGCAAGATGTCGCGCAGGATCATCGTCGAGGCGCTGGTCGTGGTGCTCCAGCTGCGCTGGGACGAACTGCGCGGTCGCGGCCCGAAGCGGGCGAGGTCGCTTGCCGACGGCTGAGGCGTGACCTCAGGTGTGGTACCGGCCGGCGGTGGCCTGACCGCCCTTCGGGATGCGAGCCGGCACGTGCTGTCGCGGCCGCCGGGCCCGCTGTCCTTCGCCGTGGTCGGGGTCGTGTTCGCGGGGACACTTGCATGGGGCACAGGGGACGGACTCGGCAGCTGGCTTCGCGGCATCGCGGTCTGGGTCCTGGTCGCAGCGGCCTGACTCCTGCGGCTGCTCGTGTTCTTCGGTCTGGGCGGCGCGGACGCGATGCCGAGGTGTACCCTCGTGCGCTGGGCTGTCACCCCTGCGCTCGGCCTGCTCGCGGGCGCATTGTTGGTGAGCGGTCTCGCGTTCGATGTGCGCTGGGCGTCGAGCGAGCCGGCGCTGCGAGTCGCGGCCCGGCAGGCCCGCGACGCGAACCGGGCCGGGTGGCTCACGGACCACAGCGGCTGGCACGGGCTGTACGACGTGCGCCGGGTCCGCGTGGACGGGCCGTACGTGATCGTGGCCACCCGCGGCGGCACGCGCTTCCGCTGGTCCGATCAGGCCCCGGCCGTGGATCGCCGGCGCCCGTCGCCTGGCTGGGGCATCGCCGGCCGATACGACTGACGGCCCCGGCCCCCGGCCCCCGGCGCCGAGGTGGTCGGTGCGCTGACCGATCGTCGCGTGTGAGCGGGTTCCCGGCGCCCGGGCCGCCACGCCCCGCACCACCACGCCCTGCGCCGCTGACGCGCCGGTCGAGCTCGTTCGCGGACGGACGGGACCCGATCCGTGCCGTCCACGGCGCGTCGGGCGGAGATCGGCACGTTGACGGTGCGATCCGGAGCGGGTGACCCGCCAACGGCCTGGATCTCCGCCCGCTGCGCCGCCGCCACTGAACCGTTGAGGATGCGGCCGACGTTCTCGACGCCCGGCCGGACGGTCCACCGCAGGAACGCGATAGGCTAGCGGCACGTAGGGAAGGTGCCGCCATGGATGAGCAGACCGATCAGGATCGCCACATCGAGACCATCGAGGAGATGCCTGCCGCCCCGGAGGCGGACCCGGGCACCCGTGATGCCGATGCGCCCACATGGTCCGCGCCGACCGAGGGCCATACCGAACTGCCGGTGAGCGCTCCGTCCACGGACCCGGACCCGGCGGCCTCCGAGCACGCACCCGCGGCAGCGACGCACGGCACGGTGCCAGAGCTGATCTCCGCCGACCGTGTCGACATCAACCAGGGCGGCGCCCAGCGCATCGAGGGACGTGAGGTCAACGTGACCCAGGGCGCCGCCGCCATCATCCGCGGCGACCAGGTGAAGGTGGAGCAGGGCGCCGCCGCGATCATCGTCGGGCGGCGCATCACGCTGCGCGACAGCGGCGCGTTCATCCTCCTCGCGCGGCGTGTCGACGGAGAGGTGAACGTCGCACTCGACTGGCGGGCCCTGGCCGCGATCTTCGCGGGCATCCTCGCGATCCTGGTGGTCCGTGGCCGCCGCTGAACCGACCACGAGCGAGGCCTCGACCAGGCTGGACGCGGCCCCCCGCCGGCACGCCACCCCCGGCCCTGACGCCGCCCTCGGCCCAGACGACACGGGCGCCCAGACCAGACGCACCACCTCCGCGTCGCCCATCGACCGCGCTGGCGCCCCCGACCGGTCCCTCCGGATCACCATCGTCGCCGCCAACCCATTCGAGTTCGATTCGCGCTTCCTGCGCAGCGCGGCGTCGCTCGCGGAGGACGGCCATCACGTGCGGATCCTGGGCTGGTCCGCGCCGGGGCTGCGGCCCACAGAGAAGCTCGCGCCAGGAGTGATGCTCATCCGCCTCAAGGTGGACCGGCGCATCTCGCAGGTGCTGCGCCCGCTGCCACGCCCGGTGCGCAGGGTGATCTGCCGCCTGGTCGGGCTGGAGCCGTCCGCGACCGTGCTGCCGCCGGACCGCCCGATGGGCCTTGACAAGCTGCGCCACCCGATCCGGCGCGTGATGGAGCTGGCCGCCAACGCCCGCCGGGTGGGCCCGTGGACGGACCTCGTGGTGCGCGCAGCGGAAGACACGGACGTCTTCCATTGCCAGTCGTTCATCGTGCTGCCGGTCGCGCGTGGCGCCGCGCATCGGGTCGGCGGGCGCTTCGTCTATGACGTTGCGGACTACCACTCGGAGGCGGCGCGCCTGGCGCGGATGCCCTGGATGGTCCGGGAGCTCGTGCGCCGGCGCGAGAAGCGCTGGGTAGGCGACGCGGCCGGGTTCCTGGCCGTGAGCGACCCCGTGGCGGACCTCCTGGAGCGCCGCTGGAAGGCGGATCCGCGGCCGGGTATCGTGCTCAACTGCCCGCCCGCATGGCATCCCGACGCGCCTGGTGCGCCCGTCAGCGCCAAGCTCCACGAGGCGACGGGCATCTCCCCCGAGCGTCCCATCGTGCTGTACCAAGGCGGCTTCTCGGTGGATCGCGGCGTGGAGGAGCTCGTCGCCGCCATCGACCAGCACGCTCTGCGCGAGCTGGACGCGGCGGCCGTGTTCATGGGCTATGGCCGGCTCCAGAACTTCCTGGAGGACGCCGCGCGCGCACACCCCGACCGCGTGTACGTGCTCCCCGCCGTGCCCCCCGCTGCGCTGCTGGGCTGGACCGCGGGCGCGGATGTGAGCTTCGTGGGGCAGCCGCCGCGCACGTTCAACCAGCGGATGAACCTGCCCAACAAGCTGTTCGAGTCGATCATGGCGGGCGTGCCGGTCGTGGTCAGCCGGGGCAACGAGCAGTGTCGGCTGGTGACGGCGGAGGGCCTGGGCCGCTGCGCGGACATCGACGATCCGGCCGCGGTCGCGCGTGAGATCGCCGCCCTGATGCGCCAGCCGGCGGCGGAGCGCCAGCGTCTGCGTGACCACGTTCGCCGCGTGGCGCTCGAGCGATACACCTGGGACGGCACGGCGGGCGATCTGATCACGCTCTATCGGCGCCTCGCCGCTTCGTGACCGCGCCGACCGAGGGACGACGACCGCGAACGGTCGCGCTGCTGCCGAACAACACCTTCACCACGGATTCGCGCGTCTGGAAGATCGCGGGCACGCTGGGTCAGGCAGGGTATGACGTCACGGTCGTGGCACGCGCCGGGGACGGGCTGCCGGCGCGCCAGCAGGAGGACGGCTTCAGCGTCCTGCGTGTGCAGCAGCCCAGGCCCTTCTCGTGGCTGCCCACGCCCGGCCTGCCGGCGGGTGAGGAGCACGGATGGGTCGGAGGGTCGGGTCCGTCAGCGCATTCGGGTCCGGTCGACCGGGCCAGGCGCCTCGTGGACATGTCGGTCGGTCGGGGCGCCCAGGCGCTTCGGTACCTTCGCCTCACCCAGGCGTGGTCGAAGGAGGTCGTGAAGGTCGTGCCGTGGGCGGACGTGTGGCAGGCGGAGGGCCTGGTCACGCTGCCCCTCGCCGCGGAACTCCGCAGGCAGCGCGGCGGCCTCGCCATCTATGACTCCAGGGACCTCGACGTCCAGGCAGGTCGATTCGCGAAGCTGCCCGGACCGTGGCGAACGCTGCTCGAGCGACGCGAGCGCTCCCTGGCGCGCTCCATGGACGCGCTCATCAGCGTCAGCACGCCCTACGCGGAGGTGCTCGCGGCGTCCTGGGCCCGGCAGCCCACGATCGTGTGGAACGGGCCGCCCGACTTCACACCCCCCGAACCGCCCGAGCACCGCTGGCACGACCGACTGGGCCTGGCGCCCGAGGCGAAGGTGGTCCTGTTCCTGGGCCTGGCGATGCCCGGCCGGGGCATCAGCGAGCTGTGCCGGGCGATGGCGGAGGTGCCCGATGCGGTGCTCGTGGTGGCAGGCTTCGGCACCGACTACGAGCGCTATCGGCTGGAGGCCGCGGGACTGCCGCATGCCCATCGCATCTTCTTCCCCGGCGGTGTGGCGCCCGCGGACATCCTGCCGCTCATCGCGTCCGCGGATGTCTCCGCGATGCCCGTCCAGGGGGACACGCTCAACCATCGCCTCAACACGCCCACCAAGTTGTTCGACGCGATGGGGGCCGGGGTGCCGGTGGTCGCGTCCGACCTGCCGGGGATGGGGCCCATCGTGCGTGCGACCGGCTGCGGCGAGCTGTGCGATCCGGACTCGCCGCCGGACATCGCGCGGGCCATCCGGCTGATCCTGGATGCGTCGCCGGAGCGGCGTGCGGCGTATCGCGTGGCGGCGCTGGCCGCGGCCCGCGGGCCATACTCCTGGGAGAAGCAGGCCGTCACGCTGCTGGACCTGTACGCCGGTTTGCGACTGCCGGGTTGATCGTCCGGCGCGTGCCGCGCCGGGGTCGTGCCCTGCCGCCGCCGGGGCCGGATCGTTGACGAGCCCGTTGCTGGGCTTTGCCCTAGTCGACGCGGCGATGCACGGTGAAGCGGCGGGGCGGTGCCGAGCCCTGCGGTCGGATGCGCGGCGGCGAGGCGACCGGCCGCTACGCGATCCGCTCGCGCACCATGCGTTCGAACCGGTCGCCCTGGCGCCTGGCCTCCATGCGCACCAGTGGCTGCGTCATCCAGCGCACGATCGCCCACGTCTGGGGCCACGGGATGAGCGGCACGCGGTACAGGATGCGCGAGCCGGCGGGCGTCGCGTCGATCGTGATCGTGGTCGTGCCGCCATCGAAGACGCCCAGGTCCACGTGGTAGGCGAGCTCGCGCGGCGGCGCCCAGGCCGTCACCTTCCAGGTCGACTTGAGGCCCGACCCGGTCTTGAGCTGGAAGACCGTGAGCTTGCCGATGGGCCGCTCGGGGCCGTCCATGGTCACGATCGCCTTCGGGTCGCCATGCAGGTAGGTCTGGCGCAGGTCACACACCACCGGCCAGACGTGCTCCGGCGGCGCGGCGACCTCGAACGTGCGATCCAAGTGCGGCTCCATCCGCCAAGGATGCCGCGTCCGGACGCACCACGCTGCCCCGGTGTACGGTGCGCGGCGCGGGCGTCGCACACGGAGGCATCGATGGACATCGCGGTCGCGGACCAGGCGGACCTGCGCGGCATCCTGGGCTGGGCGACGGACGAGGGCTGGGCCCCGGACCTGGCGGACGCGGCGCCGTTCTTCGCGGCCGATCGTGGTGGGGCGGCTGGACGGTGTGCCGATCGCCGCGATCTCGCTGGTCCGGTAGGACCCGGCATGGGCGTTCCTCGGGCTGTACATCGTCCAGCCGGAGCATCGCGGACGCGGCCATGGGATGGCCATGTGGAACGCGGCGATGGCACGCGTCGACGGGCGCAGCGTCGGCCTCGATGGCGTGGTGGCGCAGCAGGCGAACTACGCCCGCTCTGGCTTCGGCCGGGTGCGCGCCAACGCCCGGTATGCCGGTGCCGTGCCGTCACCGGTGGGCGCGGCGGGCGAGCCGCTTGGCGTGCTCGACGCGGCCGAGGTCCCCTTCACCGCGGTCGAGAAGCTGGACCGATCGTTCTTCCCGGCGCCCCGCCCGCGTTCCTGCGCGCGTGGCTGTCGACGCCGCGCCATGCCGCCCGGGTCGCGCTGGACCCCGACGGAGAGCCCGCGGGCTACGGGGTGATCCGGCCGTGCGTCGGCGGCTGGCGGATGGGGCCGTTGGGCACCGGACGCGGCGACCGCCGAGCGCCTGATCGACGCGCTCCTCGCGGCGGCGGCCCCGGGCGAGACCTGGGCGATCGATGTCCCCGTCCTCGATGCCGAGGCTGTTCGGCTGGTTGATGCGCGTGGCATGGCATCATCGTTCGAGACCGCACGGATGGTCCTGGGCGCGGTTCCCGATGAGCCCATCGAGCGGATCTTCGGGGTGACCACGCTC
>Ga0105047_10013830_pt1 | contig 12852 bp, 5 predicted proteins | sample MAT04_FD_78384 | JGI IMG/M metagenome (GOLD analysis project Ga0105047, IMG submission 78384) | Freshwater microbial communities from Lake Fryxell liftoff mats and glacier meltwater in Antarctica - MAT-04 (megahit assembly) | ecosystem: Environmental > Aquatic > Freshwater > Ice > Liftoff... | reverse complement strand
TTCCACAGCCATTCGGTTCCGTTCGTGTGCATCCCAGGAGAGAAAAACCTCGTCAGTGTCAGCGAATCCTTGTTTTCCGCCAGCACGCCCAGCCCCAGGTAATCCGTCGTCCCTGCCAGCAGGAAAAGTCCGATCACGATCACTCCGCCGACAAACCCGCGCAGCCCTTCGTGAGGAAACCACTCGCGGAATTTCCTCGCCGTGCCATGGGAAGCGTAGATGAAAAAACGGCTGGCGAGAGCGAACACGCATGCGCTGAAGGCGAGTTTCCACACAATCGGCAAATAGGTTCCAAGGGTCCGGGTGAACTCGATGTGCGGATAGGGCGTGTGATGGATGCCCCACAAGTGGCAGACCTGATCCGCGGCCAACGCCGTCAGCACGCACGGGATGATTTTTCGGGAAATGATGCGGTGCCCTACGAATTCCAGCGCGAACACCGCCCCCGCGAACGGAGTGCCGAACACCGCGCCGAAGCCCGACGCGATCCCGCAGAAAAGCAGCAGGTTCGCCGCCTCTTTGGTGCGCACCACATATTTCCCGCAGGCCGCCGCGATGCCCGCCCCCATCTGCACCGCCGTCCCCTCGCGCCCCGCCGAGCCGCCAAAGAGATGGGTCGCGATCGTCGCAAACACGATGCTCGGAGCGAGCACGAAAGGAACCGGAGCCTTGCCTTTGTGGACATGGCCGAGGATGACATGGTTGCCCGAGCTGACATGCTTCCCCAGATAGCGGTAGTAGCAACCCATCGCCACCCCGCAGACAGGAAGGAAATAGATCAGCCAGGGATTCGCGAAGCGCTGCCTAGTCGCGGCATCCAGCCCCAGCAGGAAAAGCGCGGCAGCGGAGCCGACCAACCCGGCGACAAGCGCAAGGACGATGAGCCATCTGAAAATTTTCCCCGGAGACATGCCTAGGCCGCGGAGTCTGACAGGAGCCGCCGGGAAGTGAACTTGAATCTTGGCACATCCCGCGTTTCGGGCGAGTGTTGGCGCATGAGTGTTAGGAAGTCACTGGCATTGGCTGGGCTGATCGAGCGGGTCGGGCGCGTGGACCGCGTCGGCATCGAGGAACGGGTTGCGAAGTACGGCACCCGCAGTATCAAGAAAAGCGCGAAGGTTTTCGGGCTAAAGATGGCGGCGAGCATGGTCGATCTCACGACTCTGGAGGGGAAGGACACTCCCGGAAAAGTCGCCTCGCTCTGCCACAAGGCGCTGCGCCCCCACGACGATGACGGGATACCCATGGCCGCGGCCGTGTGCGTCTATCCCGCGATGGTGAAACACGCGGCGAAGATCGTCAAAGGAACGCCTGTCAGGATTGCCTCCGTCGCCACCGCGTTTCCCTCCGGCCAGACTCCGCTCAAAACACGTCTTGAGGAGGTGAGATCCGCTGTGAAAGATGGTGCGGACGAGATCGACATGGTCATCTCCCGCGGGCTGTTTCTGGCGGGTGAAATCCAGCAGGTCCAGGATGAGATCGCCGCAGTGCGCGATGCCTGCGGGGACGCGGTCCTGAAAGTCATCCTCGAGACCAGCGAGCTTGAGACCTACGACAACATCCGCGCCGCCTCCTTCCTCGCCATGGAAGTCCTCCGCCCCGGGGATTTCATCAAAACCTCCACCGGGAAAACTTCCGACAACGCGACTCTTGGCAACAACCAGGTGATGCTCGAAGCCATACGGGATTTTTATTTTGAAACCGGGACCGAGATCGCCATGAAACCCGCCGGCGGCATCCGCACCTCGAAGCAGGCGCTCACTTTCCTGATCGCCGTCAAGGAAACCCTCGGTGATGGCTGGCTCAGCAACACCCGCTACCGCTTCGGAGCCTCCTCCCTTCTCAACGACATCGTCCGCCAGCTCGTAAAGGAAAAGACCGGCAACTACCAGGCTCCCTACACCTTCAGCGAGGAAGCGGGAGCGTATTGAGATTCGGGTGGTGGTTGGATCATTTTACGCGTTCCTTCAGTATCTCCTCCGCCCATTGCTTCGAGTCCCGAGCCTCTTCACTTTCCGGGTCTAGCTCAAGCCAGCGTAGGGAAAGCTCCAGCACTCCTTGCGGCATTTCCAGTAACCTGAGGTAACCAGTCGCCTTGCCCACCATTACATTGTCAGAAGGAAGATGCTCGATCCCATATCGGATTAGAAAACCCTTCCGTATTTCGCTTTCTTCCAATCCTGCCATTGCAAAAGGCAACAAAGGATGTCCAGGATATAGCCGTCCGACTTCATTGATGAGCGAAGATCCATGCGTTGTACCGGTATGCGTGAAAAGCCAGTCGATATCACGGGTGATGTGATCTTTCAGCAACACCTTTGCTTCCGGATGGATGTGTCGCGTTTCCGGAGATGAAAAGAACCAGTGCACCAGTCGCCCCGATGGCGTGTCCAGATCCATGCTTTTCAGGAGTGATTTCCTCATTCCTATCCTCTCTTCCATGGCGATGTCCGTGATTCCGCCTGACTCCGTGATTTCCTTTCCTGATACCGTTTTCAACAAATCCTGCACGGTTTGCGGGGAGAGTGATACGGAGGGCTCATCCACCCGCCAGATCCGCGCCACTCCTCCTCCATCCGCAGTGACGATACTCTTGCCATCCGGGCTAAAATAGGCGGAATTCACTCTGGCTTCGTGCCGAAGGGCGGGACCTGCCGCTTCTCCGGTCTCCGCGTCCCAGATCCTGACGGTCATATCTCCGCTGGCAGTGATGATCCACCTTCCGTCCGGGCTGAAGGATGCGGATTCGACCGCATCCCCGTGGCGTAGGGCTGCCCCGACCGACCCGCCTGTTTCCGCATCCCAGATCCGCGCGGTCTTGTCCCCACTGGCTGTGACGATCCGCGTCCCGTCCGGGCTGAAGGCCGCGGAATTGACAATATCCTCATGCATAAGGGGTGCGCCGACAGTTGCGCGCCGCGCTTCATCCCAGATTCGCGCGGTGTTGTCCCTGCTTGCCGTGACGATTCTTTTCCCGTCCTGACTGAAAGTGGCGGATTCAATACTCTTTTCGTGCATAAGGGCTGCGCCAATGGCGGTGCCCGTCCCCACATCCCAGATCCGCGCGACATTGTCATAGCCTGCGGAGATGACATGCTTCCCGTCCGGACTGAAGGCTGCGGAATAAACAGCAGACCCGTGATTGAGTGTCACTTCTGCCGTCCAATCCGTTTTCCCTTCCCAAATCCTCGCTGTCTCGTCGGCACTGGCAGTGACGAGACGTTTTCCATCCTTACTGAAGATGGCGGAAAAAACCTCATCACCGTGGCGGAGGACTTCACCGATCGTCTCGCCTGTCGCCGAATCCGAGATGCGTGCGGTTTTGTCCTCGCTCGCCGTTACAACGCTTGACCCGTCCGGGCTGTAAATGGCGGAATTGATCGGACTTTCGTGGCGGATTGCCAAACCCGCCCCCCCACCCGTCGCTGCATCCCAGATCCGGGCGGTGTTGTCAAAACTCGCGGTGACGACACGGGTTCCGTCGGGGCTGAACGAAGCCGAGTTAACCCTTGCCTCGTGACGTAGGGCTGAACAAACGGCTTCGCCTGTCGCTGCATCCCATATGCCTGCCGTGTTGTCATTGCCAGCCGTGACCACTCTTGTCCCATCGGTGCTGAACTCGGCGGAGTTCACGTCTCCATCATGTGAGGCGCCGCCGAATATTTCGCCGGATGCAGTATCCCAGAACAATATGATTCCACCCGAACTCACAGTGATGATCCGGGTGCCGTCCGGGCTGAAGACGGCTGATCTGACAATGTCATCATGCTCCATGGCTGAGCCGGTGGATTCGCCAGTCGCCGCGTCCCAGACCCTCGCGGTCGTATCTTCGCTGGAGGTAACGAGCCTTGTGCCATCCGGGCTGAATGCGATAGTATTGACGTGAGCATCGTGCGTCAGGACATTTCCCACAGCTTCGCCGGTCTCCATATTCCATATCCTGGCAGTACTGCCCCTGTTTGCCGTGGCTATCCTTGTTCCATCGGGACTCAATGTGGCGCAATTGACACCTCCCTTGTGTGGGAAGGTTATTCCGGTTTCCATCCCAGTTTCCACATTCCATATGCGCACGGCATTGTAATGGTCTGTGGTGAAAACAAGCTTCCCGTCCGGGCTGAAGTTGGCGGTAAGAACACGGTTCTTGTGTCGCAGATCCACGGCTGGTTTTCCACTGTCCCGGGTGTCCCAGATCCGTGCGGTTCTGTCATCGCTCGCGGTGACTACCAAGGTTCCGTCCGGACTGAACTTGGCGGAATGAATCCTGTTCTCGTGTCGAAAGACGGAGCCAAGCGGTTCGCCTGTGGCAGCGTCCCATATCCGCGCGGTCTTGTCATCGCTCGCAGTCACGATCCGCGTCCCTCCCGGGCTGAATTCTGCGGAGTTGACTTGTTCCGCGTGGCGGAGGCATATCGCAGTGGGTAGCGGTTCACGGCATTGGGAAAACTGCAGCAAACGCAATTTGACGTCCTCATTGACCAGCCGGTTCTTCGGATCGTAGCGCAACGCCTCCGCCAGATATGCGAATCCGGTGGGTGGATCATCTCGCTTTTCGAACGCCTCCCGGGCGCTCCCGTAAGCCTTCCGGGAAGCTTCGCGGTTCAGAGCTTCTGCCCGGTCCGCCGCCTTCCTTGCGTTGTCTTTCTGGGTGATAGCCTCCCGTTTCTGATGGACGGCCTCATCCCTTTGTTTGACCGCGTACAGACTGATCCCGGAGAGAAGGACGATGACGGAAGTCGCGATGCTTCCAAGGTACAAACGCTTGCGTTTCTGCGCCCGTTCATGGCGGCGGTAGAGCGCGTCGAAATCGAGCTGGGAGATGCCAGCGATGATCTTGAGGAAACCACGCTCCTTGCCATCGCCTTCCCTGCGGAGATCGCCGGCAAGTGGCTCGGAGGGGTAGCGGAGGGCTGGGGGGAAACATTCCTCGCCGTCGGCGATCCCGGGGTTTGAGGTGGCATTGGGCTCGCCGTCCAGGATCAAGGCCAGCATATGTTTCTCGCCGCCGATCCGCTTGAAGTCCTCAATCTCTTTGTTGACCCATTGGGATCTGGCGGAATTTCTCGAGCATAGGACGATGAGGAAACGGCTTTGCTGAAGTCCGCGGAGGATGGCCGGGCCGAGGTCGGAGGATCCGGCGAGCTCGTCGCGGTCTCGGAAGACCGGGCGCAGGTTTTTGCCGAGCACCGCTCCATCGAATAGTTCGGTGCCCTGGAACTCTTTGGGAATCGGATAGCTTTCGAGTCGTTTGTGCAGCCATCGGCCCCACTTCCTGTCTTTCGAGGAATAGGAGATAAAGGCCCAGTATTTCTTTGTACCATCGGGAGTTCGAGCTGCTTTTTCCGCGGGATTCTGATCAATGCTCATACGGGGGAAATCCATTTCACGAGAATACTATCCAGCACGGCGGATGATGTCATTCTTGAATTTGGCTACACCCCTGGCACCAGCCCTTTTTGCTGTAGCGAGGTTCAGCTTGACGCGAATCCGGTAGTGTCCGGCAAAGAACCTGCCGACTGGCTGCTTGATCAGCAGTTCGGACGCGTGCTAAAAACTTTGGCCAACTCCGGAAACAAGCCCCTGATTCCAAGCAATACTTCCACTTCGATGAAAAAGACCTTCGCAATCTTTCACGCCGTCATCCTGTCGTCATGCATAACGGTCCAGGCGGCGGACCTCGCGGCAGGGATCGAAAGCGCTGCCAAAACCTCCTATCATTTCAGTCCTCCTGCGGACGCCTGCATCATCAATGTGAAAGACCACGGGGCAAAGGGCGACGGCACGAGCGACGACACTGCGGCGGTGCTTGCGGCGGTCGCCCACTCCGCCCGGCACGGGCACTTCCGCGACACGGTTTTTTCCCCGAAAGGGTCCTATCTGCTCAGCGATCAGATCAGCACCGGTGAAGGCAGGTTTTTTGCCATGACGGGCGAGGAGCGCGACACGACGGTGATCCGCCTGAAAGACGGGACAGCCGGATTTGGCGACTCCACAAACCCCAAGCCCTTTTTCGAGATCGGTGGCGGGGGTTGACAACCACCAACGTTAATCCTTTAGTCCAACTAATAATGACCCGGATCAAGATCACCTGTTTGCTGCTAGGATTCCTATTGGAGGCCTCCTCACACGCGGAATCGCCCACGCCCCTGCCCGATTCCGAATTTAGTGCCGGGGACATCGCAGCCGCGAACGCCATCCAAACTCCCGAGGGCTCGGGGCTCCGCGTATCAATTTTCGCCACCAACCCGCAGGTGGCAAACCCCGTCGCACTCGACATCGGCAAGGACGGGCGGGTCTATGTTGCGGAAACGTTCCGCTTCGACCGCGGCACCGCCGAGAACCGCACCCAGTCGTTCCTGCTCGAGGACGACCTGCAGGTGAAGACGCTCGAAGACCGGCTCGCGATGTACCGGAAATGGGCACCGCGCTTCGATGGCGGCATGGACTGGTTCACCAGTGGCAAAGACCGGATCAAACTGCTCGAGGATACCGATGGCGACGGCCGCGCAGACAAGTCATCAGTCTTCGCCTCCTTCGGCGAGACCCTGGACGGATTGGTCGCCGGGGTTCTGCCTTGGGGCGAGGATGTGTGGGTCACCTGCATCCCGCACCTGTGGCGGTTGCGCGATTCCGACGCCGATGGAAAGGCGGAAGTCGCGACCAAAATGCACACGGGATTCGGGGTCCGGGCTTCCTTCTTCGGCCACGACATGCACGGCCTGACTGTCGGGCCGGACAACCGTCTGTATTTCTCCCTCGGCGATCGCGGCTACCACCTGACGCTGGCGGATGGCAGCGTCCTGAGCGGGCCTGATCAGGGTGCCGTGTTCCGTTGCCGCCGCGATGGCTCGCAACTTGAGGTCGTGCACGCGGGTATGCGCAACCCGCAGGAACTCGCATTCGACGAGTGGGGCAACCTGTTCGCCGGGGACAACAATTGCGACAAGGGCGACAAGAGCCGCCTCGTCTATGTGATCGATGGGGGCGATAGCGGCTGGCGCATGCACTACCAGTCGGTCGGCGGAGACTACGATGGTGGGCCGTGGATCCATGAGAAAATGTGGAACCTTGACGATGATGTGACCCCGCTGTGGATCACTCCGCCGGTAGGGTTCATCGGTTCCGGACCTTCAGGGCTGACCTACAGCTCGGTCGGAGCCTGGCCCGGGGAGCTGCGCAACCGCTTCTATCACTGCAACTTTAGCGGCGGGCGCGGGATCGAAACTTTCCGGGTGGAACCTGCGGGTGCCGGTTTTCAAATCGTCGAGTATGAATCGTTCCTAGCACCTGCAAACATTACCGACAGCGCGTTCGGATATGACGGGCGCTTGTACGCTGCCGACTTTCCTGGGAACCCGTGGGCGCACGACGACACCGGCCGGATCTACACGGTCGGTCCCCCGGAGATGAGTGGGGAGGCCGTCGCATTGAAAGCGCTCGCGGGGGAGGATTTCTCGGCATTCGACGACGGGCGGCTGATCGGACTCCTGGCGCATGACGACCAGCGGCTCCGCCTGCGCGCCCAGGACGAGTTGGCGCAGCGCAGGAAATCGACGGAGCTCACCGCCCTGGCCACCGATGAAAGTTCGGACTTGCTGCCACGCATACACGCCATCTGGGGCCTGTGGCAGATCGGCCTTGGCGGTCAGGAGACTCCCGGACTGGCCAAACTGCTGCGCGATCCGAATGACGAGATACGTGCGCAAGCCTGGCGGGTCGCCGGGGATCTCAAACGCTCGGTAGTCCCCAGCGCACTACGAGCAGGACTGGATGACGGATCCGCGCGGGTACAGTATTTTGTGGTACAGGCGATCGGTCGGGGAAAAATGCGGGACCTCGCGCCAGATTTGCTCTCTCTCACCATGAAAACGTCGGATCCATTTGTCCGGCAGGCGCTGGTCATCGCACTCGCGCGTATCGGCGATGGCGACCGGCTGGCCGCGCTCGCGAAGGCGGCCAGCCCGGAGGTGCGCACGGTCGCCCTGCTCGCGTTGCGTCGGCTAAGGCACCCGGCGGTCGCGACCTTCCTCGCGGACCCGGACGATCACATCGCTCTTGAGGCGGCGCGCGCTGTATATGATCTGGATCTCGAAGACAACCGGGACAGTATGGCGCAGGCGATCGGACGTGCCGCACAGTTACCCCTCGAATTGCGCCTGCCGATGATGCGCCGCACCATCGCAGCGAACCGCAAGCTCGGCGACCACGCGGCGGCAGAACGGTTGATCGAACTGGCACTCGGCGACCAGGATTCCAAAGTCAGGCAACTCGCGCTGGAGACGCTCGGGAGCTGGGGTGACGAGGTGAAACGGGACCCGGTCACTGGCGAGTGGCGACCGATCGGCGCACACGGGAAAGCGCTCGCGAAAAACGTTGTCGCGCCTCGGCTCGGACAGTTGCTGCACGATGATCAGCGCGAAAACTGGACCGCTGCCGTCCGGGCGTGCCTGGCCCTCGATGTAGCCATCCCCAATGACTCGCTGGTGCGCCTACTGACAGATGCTGACTCGCCTCCCGGCTCCCGGGAGCTGGCCTTCACGCATCTGGCAGGCCGGGATCCCGCCCGCGCTGCGGAGATGGCACCGCAGCTTCTCGCACGGGCGGACTTGGGAGCGGAGCTCGTCGGTGCGATCCACTCGTTTCTCGCAAACTCAGATCCAGAGAAAACCACGCCGATCCTCGGGCGCCTGGTAATGGATGAATCGGCCACCATCACCGTGCGCCAGAGTGCCATCCGGGCGCTGGCGGCACGCAAGCAAGCTGCCGCGCACGACGCCCTGCGCCCGATCTTCAACGCCTGGCGGGCCGAGAAAGCTCCCGCCGGATTGCTGCTGGAAATCGCCGAGGCTGCAAAAGCCTATGGCGAGGTCGGTGCGGACGAGGAGGATGTCACCTTGCGCGTGCTGGACGGCGGGGATAGCGCGCGTGGGAGCGAACTGTTTCTCACCCACCAGATCGCACAGTGCACCCGCTGCCACCGGATAGGCGATGCCCCCGGCGGGGACGCGGGACCGGATCTCCACGGGGTCGCCAGCCGCCTGTCCCCTCGCGATTTCCATGTGGCGCTGACCGATCCCAGCGCGCAAATTGCCCCTGGCTTTGGTATCGTCTCGGTGACGCTGGCCGATGGCTCGACCATCGCGGGAACGCTGCGATCCGAGACACCCGAGGAGCTCGAGATCGCGGTGGGCACCGCCCCTCCGGTGAAGGTTGCCATCGGCGACATCACCACCCGGACGAAGCCACTCTCCGCCATGCCACCGCTGGGGGATATTTTGAAAGAGGGGGAACTGCGCGACCTGATCGCCTTTCTGGCAACTCTCAAACAACCTGACGAGCAATAAACTCATATGTAGCTCTTCTGTCAGCACTTTGCTCACTTTCGGAGACTCCCCCAACGGCTGTTTCAGGAGCCTCCCGTAAAATACAATTTCCTGACAGGAAATATTTGACTGATGAAGGGAAACAGCCTGAGACTAGCCGTATCAGACAATTTTAAACATCACCATCTATGAAAAATATTCCAACGGACGCAGGACTCATGCGAACACGTAAGAAAAATCTTGGACTCGCCGCGCTGGCGGGCGCATCGGTGCTGGCATTGTCAGCAAACACGTTCGGTGCGACTGCGACGTGGGATGCGGGCGCGGCTGATGAGAACTGGAGCAGCAATACAAACTGGTCGGACAATACCAATGGCGTGGTCACCGGCGACGACGTTGTGTTTAATGCGACCGGCACCGGCGTGACCACGCTCATGGACGAAACCTCGCCGTTTGTCATCAACAGCCTGAAACTGAATACCACGGCAGACCATTCGATTGATCTTCAGACCAATCAGTTGAAAATCGACGCTTCGGTCGCGAGTCCGGGTCTCTTTCTCGGTGTTAATGGTGGCGCCACCGCCAGCCTGACCGTGACCAATGGCACGTTCAATGTGAGCAACGGCAATCTGGATGTGGGCGTGAGGTCCTCAACCAACGGTGCCGCCCAAGGTTCACTTTCTGGTACGTCCACATTGGCTTTCACATCCAGCAACCTGACGCGGCTCACGGTCGGGTATAAGACCGTGACGACGGGGGCCGAGTGTCGGCACTATTGACTTCACCAATGTGGCCAGTGGCGTGCTGAACGTAGCCGGTGGAGCCGACACGGTTCTCATCGGCGCCTCGCTCGGTGGTTCAAGCAGTGGGACGACCTCGACGGGAACGGTTACACTGGGCAGTAATTGGACCTCGACTTCACTTGGATCTTCAAGTAACCGCGCTGATCTCCGCATCGGCGTCCGTAGTGTCAATTAGGCAGCAACTGGCACGTTCACCCAGACCGGCGGGACATTTACAGCGGACCTTGACGCATGGCACGTCGGTTCGACCGGAGCACAAGACACTACCCTAGCGAATGGAACACTCGATTTAACAGGCGTCACCAGTTTGGACATCGATGCCAACATTCTACGGGTCGGAACTTCGGCAGTAAATGCTACGGGCACCGTTACGCTCCCCACCGGGAACGTGATCGTCAATACCTCCACAACCATAGGCGGTGGCACGAAAGGGACGGTTAACCTTAACCGCACCGATTTTGCGGTTGGATCGGCCGCGACACTCACCCTCGGCACCACCGGCGAGATCAACTCGACTATTGGTTCGGTTTCCGCAGGCATCGACATCGTCAACACCAGTGCCGTTGCTCTTGTGATCAACAATACCGCCCAGGTTTCCAATACCCGTGGCCTGGAGATCACCTTCGAGGCCAATCCGCTCGGGGTTGATTGGATAGGCAGCGCCACAGGTGCGGACGGAATTTTTTATGGTTTCAAGTGGGCAGGGAACAAGGTCGCGACATTGGATGGAATTCGCAACGGCACGGACAACATCATCGGCAATGCTGATGACACCCTGGTTTGGAATCAAACCGGCCTCACCGGACAGTTCGCAAATAAAGCTGTTTTGTTTTACGACGGCACGGGTCCCGGCACACTCAACACCGATGCCACCTATATCGGCTTTTACACCGTCATCCCCGAACCTTCCTCCAGTGCCCTCCTGATCCTGGGAGTCGGGGCGCTGGTCTCGGTGCGCCGTCGCCGGACCAATTCCCCGGAGTAACAAATTACCGTCGTCCGCCTCGTAAACGGGTGTTGGCCGACTCGCGGAACATTCTCCAAAAACTACGCAGTCGTAATCGTGCCGGAGAGACCACATTGAAAGAATCTCACAGACTGCCAATGAAGCCTGGATACCACTTATCCCGGACGTTTGGGCTTGGCGGAATTGGGTGCCGGGTCTGATTTTTTCCAGGGCTTTTTCAAGCGGTCGGTTTTGCCAATCATGCTTGGAAATTCCGGATACAATGGCGCGAAGCTTTTGAGTGCGTGCGATCGTTCGCCACTTTTGTTCACGCACGGGTCGGTTTGCGGGGTTGCCGCGAACTTCTCGAACCAAAGCTGTTTCCGGCATAAGCATACAAAAGCGGTGATTCTCTCCGCACTCAAAAGTCTTCACCCTGCCCCAACCGGAATCTCTCCCTATTGTAGGCCCCTGGCGCGGAGCTCCGAGAAGGTTGACAAGCCGAAGAACGGACGCTACCGCCAGACCTGCCGACCGGTGGGCTCGATGTCGCCTTGCTGATCAACGATGTCTGGAACGGCGCCTACATGCCGCCAGTTGGCATCGACCGCAGCACCAGGCAGTTGATAGGTGCCGGATTTCTGAAATCCAATTACACCACGCAGTGGATTGGCGATACCTTCGATGGGGCTGGGGGGGCCGGCTACGGCAGCGGAGAAAGCGGGTCCGGACGCTGGGTGCAAAACTTCGCCCGCGAGGTGAAAATCACACCGCATGGCACGGTCGTCGCCGCGGCCGATTGGGATGAGGCCGGGCGTTGCGTGAGCCTTTACCGGGAAGGCGATATCAACAACACCACGCTGCGGGCCAGTGCGGGCCGAGGCAATGCCTGGGGCTGGGGCACGGCCAGCGAGGCGGTCGCCTTCGACGACACCCGTCTCTACGTCCTCAACACCAAGGGCCGTCTTCTCGTGTTCGAATGGAATCCGCTGGACATTCACACCCACCGCAACATCGCCGACCACGAGATGGGGAAGGGGGTCGTCGCGATGGACGCCCATGGCGACTATCTGGTGATGGTGCGCGAGGACGGCACGGTGGAACAACGCCCCAAAGCCGACCCCACGAAAGTGCGGAAAAGTTTCAAGGTGCCCGGTGCGCGCAAGGTGGCCGTGGATCCGTCGGAACGGCTGTGGCTCATCGTCGGAGATCGGGTGGTCGCCCACAATTGGGAAGGCCGCGAGGTGGTGGCCGCATTAAAGGAGCCGGGTCGGCCCATGGATGTTTCGTGGACTCCGCAGGGGGACCTGCTGGTGGCTGATGACGGACCGCGCCAGCAGGTGCTTGAGTACACGGTCGAAGGTTCCCGTGCCTCGCTGAGCAGAGCTCATGGACAGCAGGGGGGGATGGCGGCCGGGATCGTCGGGGAGGTTGCCGATGACAAGTTTTTCGCCCTGCGCGGGGCGGGCAGGGATGCGAAAGGCAATCTCTATGTCGTGATGTCGCGCAGTGAGACCGTGATCCGCGCCTTCAAGCCGGATGGCGGATTGCTGTGGACTGTGGAAACCTACCCTTTTATCGACAGCTACGACTTTGACCGGGCAGCCAACGGCTCCCTGGTTTACGGCCTGGACGAAATCATGGAAGTGGGTCGGGCCGGCGGGCCGGAGCCGGTGGATTGGTCTCTCCGCTCCCTGCATATCGATCCCCGCCGCTCCGACGATCCACGGCTCGAGCCGCGTTCGGGCGCGCGCGGCGGCGTGCATTTCCGCAAGACCGGCGA
>Ga0105047_10013828_pt1 | contig 12852 bp, 9 predicted proteins | sample MAT04_FD_78384 | JGI IMG/M metagenome (GOLD analysis project Ga0105047, IMG submission 78384) | Freshwater microbial communities from Lake Fryxell liftoff mats and glacier meltwater in Antarctica - MAT-04 (megahit assembly) | ecosystem: Environmental > Aquatic > Freshwater > Ice > Liftoff... | reverse complement strand
GAAATTCTCCTGCTGCTGCCGGTGGGGCGTGATGTATGTGCCAACCGTGGCTGCCGCAAGATAGCCCGCTGCCGCCTACCCCGCACTGAACGTGCAAATCGCAAAGGCAGGCCGCACACTTCTTCGCTGCATCAGTGCCTAGAGAAGCGTCACCCCATGAATACCCGCTACAACGCTGCAGACATCGAAGTCCTTTCCGGCCTGGATCCGGTCAGGCGCCGCCCCGGCATGTACACCGACACCACACGGCCCAACCATCTGGCGCAGGAGGTGATTGACAATGCGGTGGACGAGGCATTGGCCGGGCATGCCAGCGAGATCGAGGTGATCCTGTTCAAGGACGGCAGCTGCGAGGTCAGCGACGACGGCCGCGGCATGCCGGTAGACATCCACCCCGAAGAAAAAATTTCCGGTGTCGAGCTGATCCTCACGCGCCTGCACGCTGGCGGCAAGTTCAACGACCGCAATTACACTTTCAGCGGCGGCTTGCATGGCGTGGGCGTGAGCGTAGTGAATGCCCTTTCGACGAAGCTGGAGCTGTTCGTCAAGCGCGACGGCAACGAATACCGCATGGAATTCCGCGACGGTGACGCGGCGTCGAAACTCGAAGTCGTCAACACCGTTGGCAAGAAGAACACGGGCACGCGCCTGCGCTTCTGGGCCGACCCCAAGTATTTCGACACGCCCAAGTACAACCTGCGTGCGCTCAAGCACCTGCTGCGTGCCAAGGCGGTGCTGTGTCCCGGCCTGACGGTGAAGCTGCTCGACGAAACCAGCGGCGAGCGCGAGCAGTGGCATTACGCAGACGGCCTGCGCGATTACCTGCTCGGGGAGCTGCAGGGCCGCGAACTGTTGCCGCCCGAGCTTTTCGTGGGCCGACTGTCGAAACAGAAGGAGATCGTGGACTGGGCGGTAGCCTGGGTGCCCGAGGGCGAGCTGGTGCAGGAAAGCTACGTCAACCTGATCCCCACCGCGCAGCACGGTACCCACGTCAACGGCCTGCGCAGCGGCTTCACCGATGCGCTGCGCGAGTTCTGCGATTTCCGCAATCTGTTGCCGCGCGGCATCAAGCTGGCGCCGGAAGACGTGTGGGACCGGGTGGCATTCGTGCTGTCGCTGAAGATGACCGATCCGCAGTTCAGCGGCCAGACCAAGGAACGGCTGAGTTCGCGCCAGGCCGCCGGCTTCATCGAAGGCGCCGCGCACGACGCGTTCAGCCTGTGGCTCAACCAGCACACAGACCTGGGCGAACGCATCGCGCAGCTGGCCATCGAGCGGGCCAGCGTGCGCCTGAAGACCGAAAAGCAGATCGTGCGCAAGAAGGTCACCCAAGGCCCTGCCCTTCCGGGAAAACTGGCCGACTGCATCAGCCAGGACCTGTCGCGCACCGAATTGTTCCTGGTCGAAGGCGATTCGGCCGGCGGCAGCGCCAAGCAGGCGCGCGACAAGGATTTCCAGGCGATCCTGCCGTTGCGCGGCAAGATCCTCAACACCTGGGAAGTCGCTTCCGGCGGCGTGCTGGCCTCGAACGAAGTGCATGACCTGGCGGTCGCCATCGGCTGCGATCCGGGCAAGGACGACATCAGCGGCCTGCGCTACGGCAAGGTGGTGATCCTGGCCGATGCCGATTCGGATGGCCTGCATATCGCGACCCTGCTGACAGCACTTTTCCTGCAGCATTTCCCGGCGCTGGTGCAGGCCGGCAACATCTTCGTGGCGATGCCGCCGCTGTTTCGGGTGGACGTGGGCAAGCAGGTGTTCTACGCCCTGGACGAGGAAGAAAAACGCCTGCTGCTGGAGAAGATCGAGCGCGAGGCGGGATCGAAGAAAGGGCCCAAGGGCGCTGTCAACGTCACCCGCTTCAAGGGCCTGGGCGAAATGAACCCCTCGCAGCTGCGTGAATCCACCATCCATCCGGACACGCGCCGGCTGGTGCAGCTGACCAACGAAGACGACAGCGGCACCCGTGCGCTGATGGACATGCTGCTGGGCAAGAAGCGGGCGGGGGATCGCAAGACCTGGCTGGAAACCAAGGGCGATCTGGCTTCGCTGGAGGTCTGATCGCGGCGTTTCATCGTCCCCGGCGGTGGCGACGGCGCGTGCAAGGTCTCTGCCGAACCTCCTGCCTGGCACGGCTTGAAACCAGGATCTAGACCGAAAGCATTGGAGTGGCGTCTGCGTTGTCAATCCGAGCTTGCTCGAATGTCCTTGGCAACTCGGCAGCATCCGAGCAGGCTCGGACCTACGGAGAAGAAGCCCCTTGCACGAATCGCCCCGCCGAGTGCCAATGAGCTGACCACAGGCCTTCAGCGCAGGCAGCACTCCAACATCCGGCGGATCAATTGCTGCGTCGGCTGCGCCAGACCGGGCTGGTACTCCTGGCTGTCCTCGTCCATGTAGGTACGCTGCGACAGTTCCAGTTGCACCGCTTCTACGCCATGCGCGAGGTCCGCATAGTGGCGGGTGATGTGCCCGCCTTTGAAACGACCGTTGACGATGAAGCCATAGTGGCTTTGCGACTCCAGCACGTGGGTCAAGCGCTGTTGCAGTTCCGGTGAGCAACTCGCGCCATCGGCGGTACCGAGGTTGAAGTCGGGTAGTCGTCCTTCGAACAGGAACGGCACCACGCTACGGATGGAATGTCCTTCCCACAACACCACGCGTCCATGTTGCGCGTGGACGCGGGCGAGTTCGGCGGAGAGCGCAGCGTGGTAGGGCCGCCAGTAGCGTTCGACACGATGCCTGATGTCCTGCGGTGAGGGCCGCTGCCCGTCGAGGTACACCGCTTCGCCACTGAATTGCCGAGTCGGACAAAGGCCGGTGGTGTTCTGTCCCGGATACAACGACACATCGTCGTCGCCGCGATTCAGATCCACTACGTAACGCGAATACGATGGCACCAGAATCGATGCGCCGAGTTCCCTGGCGAAACCGTACAGGCGCGCGACATGCCAATCGGTATCGGGGACCTTGCGCGCACTGTCGGTCAGTTGCGCGGCGATGTCGGGTGGCACGGCGGTGCCATCGTGCGGCAAGCTGATCAACAGCGGCGCATTACCACGGTGCAAAGCGAAACTATCCATGCGCGCAGTCTAGCGTCTGCGCGGTTTCACCGGTTTTGCCTTTGGAGGATCGATGGCCGGCAATGCACCGGGAAATCCCGGCGCGATGCCGCGCACCGCCTCCAGTTCGCGCATGCGTCTTTGGCCGTGTTCCCAGTCCCGCTGCGTGGTTTCGGCCAGCAGTGCCTCGACTATCGCCATCAAGGCCAGGCTCGAATCCCATACCGAAGGCATCGCCACCCGCGCCGGCAGTAGGTGGGTGGCGATGCGCGATATCGGAGACAGCCACTGGTCGGTGACCAGCACCACCCTCGCTTGGCGCTTGCGTGCCGCTTCGGCCAGGCGCAGCAGGCTGGGCTGGTAACGCCGGATATCGAACACCAGCACGACATCGCGCTTGCCCATGTCCAGCACCTGGTCGTACCAGTTGTCCTCCTGGTCTTCGAAATGATTCACGCCAGGGCGCAGGATGCGCAGTTGCACCGACAGATAGCGCGCCAATGCGTCGGTGAAACGTCCACCGATCAGGTGCAGACGGTTGCGGCGGTCGGCCAGCAATCGCACGACTTGATCGAACTCCGCAGCCGGCAGATGGTTGAAGGTCTCATGCAGATTGCCTTCCAGCACGCTTACGAATTTCTGCAGGCGCGAAGCCGGATCGTTCCGGCTGCGGGCCGCGAGCGGCTGCGATTTGCTCAGCGGTGAGCTGAGCTGCGCGGCGAGTTCTTCGCGCATCACCCGCTGGAAATCCGGATACGAGGTGAAGCCCATGCGCGCCACCATCCTCAGCACCGAAGGCGCGCTGACCCCCACTTCGCGGGCCAGGTCGCTGGCGCTCTGCAATCCGGCGATGGGGTAGTCGGCAAGGATGCGGTGCGCCACACGGCGCTCGGTGGCAGGAAACTCGGCCAGTCCGTCGCGCAATCTTTCCATGACCGTCCGCATGCCCCATCGCCCCGCTTGACAATTGACCGCCATTGTTGGACTTTCTTCAGCAAAGGCAATCCCAACGTGTTCTGTACTTTCCATTACATGACAGGTGACCCACGAAAATGGCGGCGACGCACGCATCGGACGAGGCAGGCCACGCAGTCGCGGTGCATAACCGCGATGGACGCAGTGCGCTGGTCATCTCCTGCGATCACGCCAGCGCTAACCTGCCCGAGGAGTACGCGGGCCTGGGGTTGCCGGCATCTGAGCTGAAACGACATATCGCTTGGGATATCGGTGCGCTCGGTGTGTGCGAACACCTGTCCGCGCTGCTGGATGCACCGCTGCTGCATACCGTGGTCTCGCGACTGCTGCTGGACGTCAATCGCGATCCCGGCGCACACGACTCCATACCGCTGGCCAGCGAAGACACGCCCATTCCCGGCAACCGCGACCTTAGCCTCGAACAGCGCGCGCAACGGCAGCAGCGTTTTTACGCGCCTTACCACGATGCCATCGCGGCGCTGGTGCGGGACCGCTTGGCCGCAGGTCGTGCCATTGCATTGATAGCGGTGCATTCGTTTACCCCTGAATTCAAAGGCATTGCGCGCCCCTGGCACGTGGGCGTGCTGTCGCACCTGGATCGCCGCATGGCCGAGCCGTTGCTGCGTGCTCTGCGCGAGGACACCGGCCTTGAAGTCGGCGACAACCAGCCTTATGCGCCAAGCGACGGCGTGTATCACACGCTCGACCGCCATGCCGAAGCGCATGGCCGGCCCTGCGTGATGATCGAGTTACGCAACGACCTGATTCGCGATGCCGCCGGCCAGCAGGCCTGGGCAGAACGACTGGCACCGCTGCTGCAACACGTTTCCGAGGATGCCACCGCTGCGGGAGGGGCAGGCGCGCATCGATAACCGCTGTCCACCGTTGTAGCCACTGCAAGGGGTTGGAAAATGACCGAACCATCGAGTGTCAGTTACACCAAGGTCGACCAGAGTTACTTCGAAAAGCGCGGACTGCGGCGCTATGCCGGCGTCTGGTCGTTGTGGGCACTGGGCGTTGGCGCCGTGATCTCCGGCCATTTTTCCGGCTGGAACTTCGGTCTCGCCAACGGCTGGGGCAGCATGCTGGTAGCAGGCATCATCATCGCGGTGATGTACCTGGGCCTGACGTTCTCGATTGCGGAAATGAGCCCCGCACTTCCGCATACCGGCGGCGCTTATTCGTTCGCGCGCACCGCGATGGGCCCGTGGGGCGGCTTCGTGACCGGACTGTCCGAGAACGTGGAATACGTGCTGACGCCAGCGGTGATCGTGTTCTTCATCGGCAGCTATATGGGCGGCATCTTCGGCACTCCGGCCGATGCGCAGCCGCTATGGTGGATCGGGTTCTACCTGATCTTCATCGGCCTCAACATCATCGGGGTGGAACTCTCGTTCCGCATCACCCTGGTGGTGACACTGCTGGCGCTCGGCTGCCTGGTGGTGTTCTGGATCAGCGCGCTGCCCAACATCGATTTCAGCCGCTGGGCACTGAATATCGGCGTCGGTCCTGATGGCAAGGCGGTGGAGCTGGCGGAAGGCGGCGGCGCATGGTTCCCATTCGGGTGGAAAGGCGTACTGGCCACGCTCCCATTCGCTGTCTGGCTGTTCCTGGCGATCGAGCAGTTGCCGCTGGCCGCCGAGGAATCAGTGGACCCCAAGCGCGACATGCCCAAGGGCATCATCCTGGGCATGTTCACGCTGATCGTCTCTGCCTTCATGATCATGTGGCTGAATCCGGCCGTGGCGGGGATCGGCTCGTTCAAGCTGGCGACCTCGGGCGAACCGCTGCTGGATGGCTTCAAGGCGATCTATGGCGAAGGCACCGCAAAAATGCTGGCAGCCGTGGCGGTGCTGGGGCTGGTCGCCAGCTTCCACACCATCATCTTCGCCAAGGGCCGGCAGATCTACTCGCTGAGCCGAGCGGGCTATTTCCCGACGATGCTTTCGATCACCCATGGCACGCGCAAGACACCGCACGTGGCGATGATGTTCGGCGCGGTCGTGGCGCTCGCAGTGATGTTCACGCTGTGGTTCGGTCTTGGCGCCGACAAGGGCGGTGCGGTGATCGGCGCGACCCTGCTCAACATGGCGGTATTCGGCGCGATGTTCAGCTACTTCATGCAGGCCTTGTCGTTCATCGTGCTGCGCAGGAAGCTGCCGGACATGCCGCGCCCGTATCGCAGCCCCTTCGGTGTGGTCGGCGCTGCGCTGACCATGATCATTGCCGTGGCCACACTGTACTACCAGCTGACCGATCCGCTGTATCGCACTGCGGTGATGTGGGTGGCTGTCTGGTTTGTGGTGGGCGTGCTGTATTTCGCGCTGCATGGACGCCACCGCCTGATCCTGTCGCCGGAAGAGGAGTTTGCGATGGAACACAGGCAGAAGACCGGCGGCTGATGCTGCGGCCCTCAGCGGTGGCGCGGTCGCGTCGCCGCTTCGTTCTCATCGGATGGATGACCAAATGACCGCACCCCTTCCCTTCGCCGAACTCAAGCGCGCCGTGGCTGACGGCAGCATCGACACCGTGCTGGCCTGCATGGTCGACATGCAGGGCCGCTTGATCGGCAAGCGTTTCCAGGCCGAGTTCTTCCTCGATAGTGCCCATGACGAAACCCACGGCTGCAACTACCTGCTGGCCGACGACATCGACATGGAACCTGTACCCGGCTATGCCGCCGCCAGCTGGGACAAGGGCTATGGCGATTTCGCGCTGAAGCCTGACCTTGCCACCCTGCGCCGCATCCCGTGGCTGGAGGGCACTGCGCTGGTGCTGTGCGATGTGCTGGACCACGAGCACAAGGACCTGCCGCACAGCCCGCGCGCGATGTTGAAGAAGCAGATCGCGCGGCTGACCGAACGCGGTTACGTGGGCATGTTTGCCTCGGAGCTGGAGTTCTACCTGTTCGACGAATCCTACGAAGACATCCACGCGCGCGACTATCGAAACCCCAAAACCGCCGGCTACTACATCGAGGACTACAACATCCTGCAGACCACCCGCGAGGAGCCGGTGATGCGGGCGATGCGCAAGGGCATGCAGGCGGCTGGGATTCCGGTGGAGAACACCAAGGGCGAATGGGGCCCCGGACAGGAAGAGATCAACGTGCGCTATGCCGAAGCGCTGGAGATGGCCGACCGCCACGTGATCATGAAGAACGGCTGCAAGGAGATCGCCATCCAGCACGGCAAGGCGATCACGTTCATGGCGAAATGGCGCTTTGATCTGGCCGGCTCCAGCAGTCATATCCACAATTCGTTGTGGAGCGCCAAGGACAAGCAGCCGCTGTTCCTCGACGGCAAGTCCGAGTTCGGCATGTCGGCGCTGATGCGCGCGTGGGTTGCAGGGCAGGTGAAATACGCGCGCGACATCACCTGGTTCCTGGCGCCGTACATCAACTCGTACAAGCGCTTCCAGGCCGGCACTTTCGCACCGACCAAGGCCATCTGGAGCGTCGACAATCGCACTGCCGGTTTCCGCCTGTGCGGTGAGGGCGGCAAGGGCATCCGCATCGAGTGCCGCATCGGCGGTGCCGATCTCAATCCGTACCTGGCGTATGCCGCCCTGATAGCAGCGGGGTTGGCGGGAATCGACGAAAAGCTGGAACTGGGCGCGCCGTTCGCCGGCGATGCCTACGGCGGAGCCGAACTGGCGGAAGTGTCAAAGACCCTGCGCGATGCGATTGTCGCGCTTCAAGGCTCTTCGATGCTGCGCAAGGCCCTGGGCGACGAGGTGGTCGAGCACTACGTGCACACCGCCGAGTGGGAACAGTGCGAGTACGATCGCCGGGTGACCGACTGGGAATTGCGCCGTGGATTTGAGCGCTATTGATCAGGCGCCGTCGACTTGCAGAGCCGAGCTTGTCCGGCTGGATTTCGCAAGACCTGGTGGTAGCAGCCGAGCAGGCCAGGCTCTACAAACAATCAGGAATGGAGCTGCATGAGCAACGAAGTAAAACTGGTTTCCCCGGTCGATGGTCGCGTCTATGCCGAGCGTGAGTACGCCAGCGACGAAAAAATCGCCTCCGCCCTCGACGCCGCCACGCATACGCAGCGCCAGTGGAGGAAAACCCCGCTGGCCCAGCGCGCGGGCTACTGCAATGCAGCGGTGGATGCGCTGCTGTCGATGCGCGACGAGATCGCTCTGGAAATCGCGTGGCAAATGGGTCGCCCGCTGCGTTACTGCGACGGCGAACTGCGGGGACTGGAGGAACGCGCGCGGCACATGATCGCGATCGCGCCCGATGCGCTGGAAGACATCGTTCCCGACCGCAAGGCAGGCTTCCGGCGCTTCGTCAGGCGCGAGCCGCTGGGCACGGTGTTCGTTATCGCGCCATGGAACTATCCCTACCTGACCGCGGTGAACTCGATCATTCCCGCGCTCATGGCCGGCAACGCGGTGATCCTCAAACACGCCACCCAGACCTTGCTGGTCGGCGAGCGTTTCCAGCGCGCCTTCGACCAGGCGGGATTGCCCGCGGGCCTGTTCCGTAACCTGCTGCTGGATCACGCGCAATCGGCGCGCATCATCGCTTCGGGGCAGGTGCAGCAGGTCAACTTCACCGGCTCCGTCGCTGGCGGACAGGCGATGGAACGCGCTGCGTCCGGCCTGTTCCTGGGCATGGGGCTGGAGCTTGGCGGCAAGGATCCGGCGTATGTGCGCCACGACGCCGACCTGGCGTTCGCGGTGGAAAACCTGGTGGACGGCAGCTTCTTCAATTCCGGCCAGAGTTGCTGCGGGATCGAGCGCATCTATGTCGATCGCGGCGTGTACCCGGAATTCGTCGAGCGTTTCGCCGAGGCGACGCGCAGCTACGTGCTGGGTGATCCACTGGATGGGGCGACCACGCTGGGTCCGATGGTCAAGGCCTCCAGCGCGGATTTCGTGCGCAGGCAGATCGCCGATGCCATCGCCAGCGGTGCGCGCGCGCTGATCGATGCTGAAACATTTGCAGCCAATGCGACCGGGACGCCGTACCTGGCGCCGCAGGTGCTGGTGGACGTGGACCATTCGATGTCGGTGATGCGCGAGGAAAGCTTCGGCCCGGTGGTGGGGATCATGGCGGTCGATGGCGACGAACAGGCCGTGCAATTGATGAACGACAGCGCCTACGGCCTGACCGCGTCGGTGTGGACCAGCGATGTGCAAGCTGCCGAGCGCATTGGCGGAGAGATCGACACCGGCACGGTATACATGAATCGTTGCGACTACCTGGACCCGTCGTTGGCGTGGACCGGGGTCAAGCACACCGGCCGCGGCGCTACCCTGTCGCGGGTCGGCTATGAAACGCTGACGCGCCCAAAATCCTTCCATCTTCGCCACGACATCAGCCCATGACTCATCAGGCAATGGAATATCAGACCGAGAGGCGCCCGGCATGACCCTTCGCGCCAACTGGAATTACCCCACCGCAATCCGCTTCGGCGCAGGCCGCATCGCGGAACTTGCAGAAGCCTGTCTGGCGCACGCGATTCGCAAGCCGCTGCTGGTCACCGATGCCGGGCTGGCGCAGGCGCCGATCACGCTCGACGCACTGGCCTGCCTGCGCGCGGCAGGCTTGGATGCCGCGTTGTTCTCGGACCTCAAGCCGAACCCGGTGGAGGCGAACCTCAACGCCGGCCTGCTGGCCTACCGCGATGGCGGCCACGATGGCGTGGTGGCATTCGGCGGTGGCAGTGGCCTGGATACAGGCAAATTGATCGCCTTCATGAGCGGCCAGTCACGGCCGATCTGGGATTTCGAGGACATCGGCGACTGGTGGATGCGCGCCGATCCGCAAGGCATCGCGCCGATCATCGCGGTGCCGACCACCGCCGGCACCGGGTCGGAAGTAGGCCGGGCCGGTGTGTTGACCGACACTGTCACCCACACCAAGAAAATCATCTTCCACCCGCAGATGATGCCGCGCGTGGTCATCTGCGACCCCGAACTCACCGTGGGCATGCCGCCGAAGATCACCGCCGGCACCGGCATGGATGCGCTGTCGCACTGCCTGGAAGCGTACTGCGCACCGGGTTACCACCCGATGGCCGACGGCATCGCCCTGGAAGGCATGCGCCTGTTGAAGCAGGCGCTGCCACAGGTGCTCGCGCATCCCGGCGACATCGACGCACGCGGCGACATGATGACCGCCGCGGCGATGGGCGCCACCGCCTTCCAGAAAGGGCTGGGCGGGATGCATGCGTTGTCGCACCCGGTCGGGGCGCTCTACGATACCCACCACGGCATGACCAACGCCGTGTTCATGCCATACGTGCTGACGTTCAACCGCAGCGCCATCGAAGACCGCATCGCGCGCGTCGCCGCATACCTGCAGCTGCCGCGCACGGACTTCACCGGATTCCTGGATTTCATCCTGGACCTGCGCGCCAGGGCCGGCGTGCCGCATACGCTCCCGGAATTCGGGGTGGACGGCGATCGCGCCGAAGAGATCGCCGCCATGGCAGAAGCCGATCCTTCGGCGGGTGGCAATCCGGTCAGGTTCGACGCGGCTGCGGCGCGCAAGGTGTTCGATGCGGCGATGATCGGGCGGTTGTAATTCCGTTCTCCCTCAGGAGAAGGAGAAGCAATCACCGCATCAACACGATTTCCTCGGCCGAAGTCGGGTGGATGGCCATCGTGTCGTCGAGGTCGCGCTTGCTGATGCCGCGCTTAATTGCCACCGCGAAGCCCTGCAGGATCTCATCGGTGCCCTCGCCCAGAAGGTGCATGCCGACCACGCGTTCGTCATCGCCCGCGCATATCAGCTTGAACAGGCTGCGTTGCGGCGAATCGGCCAGCGCATGCAGCATCGGGCGGAAGTGGGTGCGGTAGATGGTCACGGACTCGCCGTGGCGCGCACGCGCTTCGGCTTCAGTCAGGCCCACCCTGCCCAGCGGGGGATGCGCGAACACCACGGTGGCAATGTCCTCGTACTCCACCCGTGCCCCGGGCTGGCCGCCGAACAGGCGATCCATCAGCTTGCGGCCCGCGGCTATCGCCACCGGAGTCAGTGCCGGCGCCGCGGTGACGTCGCCAATGGCGTGGATGCTGGCCACGCTGGTGTCCTGGAATTCGTCCACCACCACAAAGCCCTTGCCATCGGTGACCACTCCGGCGGCAGCAAGCCCCAACCCCTCGCTGTTGGGACTGCGTCCGGTGGCCAGGATCAGCGCATCGAAGCGCTCGCCCAGCTGGCCATCGTCACGGCGCAGGCGAACCTGGTTATCGCCATCGGCATGCACTGATTCAACGTTGAAATCAAAGTGGCTGTCGATCCCGTCCTGGCGAAAATTCTCGGCCAGTGCGGTCGTCAGCTCCACTTCCCAGCTGTCAAGCAGCCGCGGCCCGCGCACGAACAGCTCCACCCTACTGCCGAGCGCCTGCAGGATGCCCGACAGCTCGACCGCCACGTAACCCCCGCCGACGATGGCAACGCGCGCGGGCGCGGCGCACAGATTGAAGAAGTCATCGGACACCATGCCGAGCTCGGCACCAGCGATATCCGGTCGCCGCGGCCTGCCGCCGGTGGCGATCAACATATGCTCGGCACTGAAACGCGTGCCGTCATCGACGATCACACTATGCGCATCGACGATGCGTGCGCGATACGGCACCTGGACCACGCCCGCCGCGTCCAGGCGATTGCGGTAGCTGGCATGGATACCGGCGATGTATCGCTGGCGATGGACCACGAACTCGCGCCAGTCCAGCGTTGGCGGCGGCAGGTCGAAACCCACGCGTGCGGCCATCTGCGCACGCTGCGAGAGTTCCGCCGCAAGCCACATGGCCTTCTTGGGCACGCAGCCGGCGTTGACGCAGGTGCCACCGAGTTCGGCCGGCTCCATCATGGCCACGCGTGCACCATGACTGGCGGCACGAAACGCGGCTGCGAGGCCACCGGAGCCGCCGCCGATCACAATCAGGTCGTACTCATGCTTGCTCAAGGGAAACGCTCCATGCGGTAGGGAGTGGGGTCGATGGCGGTAGGCCGGCCGGTGATCAAGTCGGCCATCAACTGCGCGCTGGCAGTACTCATGCTAACGCCCAGCATGCCGTGGCCCGCGGCGATCCAGACATGTGCGTGCCTGGGCGCGCGACCGAGCACCGGCAGGTCGTCCCAGGTCATCGGCCGCCAGCCGCACCAGCGCTGGTGCACGCTGGCGCCCACCGGCTCGTGCAGGTATTCGGCGGCGCCGCGTTCCAGCGCCGCCAACCGCACCGGGTTGAGACTGTCGTCATAACCGGAAAACTCCATCGTGCTACCCAGGCGGAAGCCGCTGTCCCACGCGGTCACGCACACCGAGCGGTCCTTGAGCACCATCGCGTTTCGCGGCACCAGCGAGGGGCGTGAATAGGTGATCGAATAGCCCTTGCCCGGCTGGATCGGCAGTGCCAGGTACAGAGAGCGCAGCAGTGCCGGCGACCACGCACCCAGTGCGATCACCAGCTCGCGCGCGGCGCGCGGCCCGCGTGAAGTCAGTGCGCTGGCGCCGCCGCTTTCGCCCTGCACGGATTTCACCCTGCAATCTTCTTCGATGATCCCGCCTCGCTCGCGCACCACGCGTGCCAGCTCGGACACATACCGGTCCGGACGCAGCCGCGCATCACCGGGAAAGTGGATCGCGCCGGCTACGCCAGCCTTGAGTGCGGGTTCACCACGCTCGTAGTCGAGGCCCGCAATCACCTCGCTGGCAATGCCGAATTCCTTCAGCGCCTCACACTCCAGCGCGTAGTGATCGAAGTTGACCTGCTGCCGGAAGACATAGTCCAGGCCGGTTTCGGCGAACTCGCACTGCAGTCCGTAACGCACCACCCAATCCGAAAGCCGGGT
>Ga0105047_10013826_pt1 | contig 12854 bp, 8 predicted proteins | sample MAT04_FD_78384 | JGI IMG/M metagenome (GOLD analysis project Ga0105047, IMG submission 78384) | Freshwater microbial communities from Lake Fryxell liftoff mats and glacier meltwater in Antarctica - MAT-04 (megahit assembly) | ecosystem: Environmental > Aquatic > Freshwater > Ice > Liftoff... | reverse complement strand
CCGCCCGCGCGGCGATGAGAGCCGTCTGCCAAAAGAGCAGCGAAAGCCGCAATTGCACCTGCGGGACGCCCGTGCCACGGTGGTGTGGCGATCACACACAATTTTGCCTGGGGAAGAATGGATCAAGCCCTTGGAAAACCTTGGGTCTCTCCCTGGCGCGCTCTTCGCACGTCAACGAACGACTTCACGCAAAGCCCGACAAACACGGCGCATAGCAGTGCCATGCCGCCCATGCCGACCATTTTCAGGCCATCGGGCAGGGTGCCGGTTTTTGCGAGTACACGCACGATGCCCCCGACACCTGCCAAAAACCCCAGGGTTCCAATCATCGCGGCGGCATGCATGGCATGCTTGCGGGCATTGGGATTGGCAGCCACAAAGCCGCAGATCGCGATTAACACGCCCGCCACGGATGGGATGAGCGCTGTCGGGCTGCGATTTTCAGTCTCGGCGACGAAGTATGTTCCGACTCCCAGTAAGATCAGCAGTACGCCAAACACGAACGCAATCTTGACCATTGGTTTCCTTCTCTAGATGATCAACAGTCTAGGAGCATCGCTGCAAGTTGTCTGCATGGCTGCGGCAACCTTTCGCACTTCAAAAAGATCACCTGGTTTATAAACACGCTGCTGCCGATTGATGCATACAGTGAGCAGGGGAATGAACACCAACTGGAGGACGCATGAAACTGGAGTTGCACGGACCGCTCTCGCCTGCCTTGCAGGAGCACACCGTCGCCCGGCTGGAAGCGGCGCTGGGACAGCATGAATCGCATGTGGAACTGGTGATTGTCCGGCTTTCTGATTTGAACGGCCCGAAAGGAGGCGTTGATCAGCGTTGCCAGTTGACAATCAAACTTCATAAGCAGCCGGAGATTATTATTGACGAGCGTGGCGAGGATCTCTACGGGGTGGTCGCCCATGCAGCTGATCGTGCGAAAAACGCCGTGGGGCGGGCGCTGGACAAGGTCCGCGATAAACGCGCCCAAAAAGCGTAGCCGCTACGCTTCATCTGGATCGGCTTCAATCTCCGAGACGATGGGCTTTGGCAGTTCGCCGGTGATGGTCAGCATGCGCTTAACCTCGGCGACAATTTTCTGAGGCTCGGACATTCTTCCCACGCCACGGTTGCGGCAGGCAAGCCAGCCATCTTCCGGGCCGATAAAGCGATAGCCGATGGTGGCAAGTTTGGCGAAGTTTTCCTGCGCGACAGGATGCTCCCACATGCGATTGTTCATCGCCGGAGCGAACACCACGGGGCAGGCAGCGGCGCAGATCATCAGGCTCACCAGATCATCGCAAAGTCCGTGGGCCACTTTCGCGATGATGTTGTTGGTGGCGGGTGCAACGATCATCAGATCCGCACGCTCTGTCAGCGAGATGTGTTGTGGATCGGATGTGTCGACGAGCTCAAAAGTGTCCGTCCGCACCTTTCGCCCGCTGATCGCTTCGAACGTCAGCGGCGTGATAAACTTCTGCGCCTCGCGCGTCATGATAACGGAAACGCCCGCGCCCATCTGCACCAGTTTCGAGACAACATCCGCCACCTTGTAAGCGGCAATGCCGCCGCAGACAGCGACAATGATTTGACGACCTTTAAGAGTCTGATCGGCGGAGGTTTCAGTCATGCAAGCATTATACGCGCTCGCGTTGATTTAGCAGATGGGTTACGCGTGTAACGCAGATTTGGGCAGAATTCACCGTGGCACGGGCGTCCCGCACGTGCATTTACCGCATGGGCGGCGAACCTTGTTCGTCACAGAAGAGCGGCACAAGCCGCTAACGCACGTGCGGGACACCCGTGCCACGAAAGGCATCTACACCGCGCGGATCTGCCTTGCTTTCAGGAACACGACATATCTGGCGATTACCGGCGTTGCTGAGATCGCCTGCATCGCGTCGCCGTACATCTGCAGTTGCGGCTGATAGATCTTCAGGCGACCAACGATGGTTTCGGCATCGACGCGATCGGTCTTGTAATCGACGAGTGCCAATCCATCCGGAGTTGGAATCAGCACATCAATGCGGCCACGGATCATCACGCGATCAAGGCCGATTGCGCCGTCGGTGGACTGCGAGAAGTAAACCGGTAATTCCCGCTTGAGTTTGGCGTTGTGCTGTTTCAGCAATGACCCGACTTCCGTGCTCATCAGCCAGGCAATCGCCTCGCGATCGACGAGCGCGGCATGATTCTTCAGCAGCAACTGACACTCCACCAGCCGATCGATCTGCTTTTGGACTGCTTCAATTGTTTCAGCCCGCGTGAAGTCCAGGTGCTGCAGCACCAGATGCGTGGCGGTGCCCGCGTCCGCCGGTGTGAGTGGATCTTCGCCGGCGACAAATCGCGGAGGCAGCAGCAGATCTTGCGGTCGCTCTAAGACGCGCTGTCGTGCACTCAGCACGGGATCATCGAAGCGCTGCTTGGCGATCGACGTCACCGCCTGCGTGGCTGGGACTTTGGTCAACGCGAGATGAGGGTAGACGGCGCTGATCTTTTCGATAACCGTTTTGGCGTCTTCCGTCCGCTCGGGCGTTGGTTGAACCGGCTTAAGCTCGCGCAGCCGCGGGTCGATCAGTTCCTCTTCAAACTGCGTCCGGCTTTCCGCCATCGTCTTGATCTCGTCGAGTGAATACTGCTTCATCTCGAACGTGCCTGGATCAAAGGAGTTGATCGCGAAGGCGCTGGGAACGATCCAATCGAGGAATGTCTTTCCCGAGAGCACCTCGGATGCAGGCAGTCGGCCTTTCCATCCGGTCCAGCGGTCGCGCCATCGTTCAACGTGATCAAAATCGCAGGTGCCCACCAGGATCAGATGCTCGCGGGCGCGGGTCATCGCCACGTACAGCACGCGCAGTTCTTCCGCCATCGCGGAATTGTGCAGACGGTCGTGAACGATCACCGAAGCTGCGGATGGATAGCGGATTCGTTTTTCCGCATGAACCGCATCCATCGCCAGGCCAAGTTCTCGCTCTGCAAGGATCGCCGATCTCTCATCCATCAGATTGTGCGCTTTGCCCAGGTCGGCGACGAACACAACCGGAAATTCAAGACCCTTGGAACGGTGGATCGTGAGAATTCGCACTGCGTCTTCGCCTTCACCGAGCAGCGAAGGCTCACCCAGATCCGATTCTTCTTCCAACTTCTGAATAAACTCAAGAAACCGTCCCAATCCCTGCCGCTGGAAGGACCCGAACTGCTTGGCGCGTTCCAGCAGATCCAGCAGATTCGCCACCCGTTGTCGCCCGTTGGGCAGGCCGGAACACCAGGTGAGATAACCGCTTTCGTTGTAGATCATGGCGATGACTTCTGCGAGCGGTTTGCGGTGGGCGAGGTTTCGCCAGCGCGAGAGTTGCTCGAAGAATCGCGTGAGATCGAACGCGAGTTGATCGCCCGCATCCTTAACGTATTTCATAACCGCCTGATGAAACGGAATGAAATCATCGCCGCGATAGCGCATGCGGACCGTCGCAAGCGCATCGGAAGGATGAGGCAGGCGCGCGAATGGGCTGCGCAGCACCGCCGCCATCGGAATATCCTGCTGCTGGTTGTCGAGCAGTTTCAGCAGCGAGAGGCAATCGCGGATTTCGATCGACTCGAAGAATCCGCTGCCGGTGTCCGCGTGAACGGGAATGCCAGCTTTCTGCAATTGCTCTGAAAACTGCTGCGCCTTCACCTTCCGCGAGCGCAGCAGGATGACGATATCCTTATACCGCAGCGGCTGCGAGCATAATTCGCCGTCGCGTTTTTCGCAGACTTCGATGGGTGGATTGTGATTCACCATTTCGTGAATCCGGCGGGCGACAAACATCGCCTCGCGCTCGGTGCGATCAAGATCATCCAGGGCATCAGGCCCTTCGTCCGCGCCTTCGTCCTGCCCGCCGCCACGCGGAGGTTTCGCAAGCAGATGAAGTTCGATCGGGCCGCCGGGAAAGTGGTGAGAAGCGTCGAACGGATACTTCGCTCCGGGGATCAACTTCTGAGAATCGTCATAGTCGATATCCGCGGTTTCGCGCGACATCAGACGTTCGAAGACGAGATTGATCGCATCCAGCAACGGTGCCCGGCTGCGGAAGTTTTTCTGCAGGTCGATCGCCTTTCGGCGGAAGTTGGGTTTGGTCTTAAAAAGGTGATACCGCCGCAGAAACAGGGTCGGATCTGCCAGGCGAAAGCGATAAATGCTTTGCTTGACATCGCCGACGCTGAACAGGTTCGCCGGGATAATGTCATCCTCGCTCAGTTCGCGGCTGACGAGGGTCAGGATCTGTTCCTGCACATCGTTGATGTCCTGGAACTCATCCACCAGCACGTGGCAATACTGCTCCCGGTATTGCCTGGCAACCTCCGGATGATTGCTCAGGATCTGCAGCGCGTAGCGTTCAAGGTCAGCAAAATCCATCGAACGAATCGCCCGCTTCGCCTGCTGATAGACGCGGGCGAACCGCCGGGTGAGCGCCAGCATCTGCGTGACGCTGGTTTTGGTGGATGACAATCCATCGATCCACTGCTGCATCGAGAATCCGCACAGCGCTGCAAGACGGCCGTCCTTAATTTCATTGCGAAGTTCGTCGAGTGCCTTCTTCGCTGGCTCCCGAAGCCCGGGATCAATTCCGCGCGGAGTCTTCAGCGCAGGGGGTTGGTAATTTGCACACGCCCGCGACAGTCCGTCAAAATCAGCACCTTCCGCCAGTGCAATACGGTTCTGCGCTTCCGCCTTCACGGCATTGGCGGATGCGATGTAGCCCGCAAGCGACGGTTCCTTCCCGAATCGATGTGCATATGCATCGCACCCATCGATGATGGCGCGAAGCTCGCGGGTGATGAGCGATGCGAGGCTCTTCGCAAGATCAGACTCTGCAAAATCCGCGATCGCTTCGGCAATGCGCCGGCGCGCATCTTTCGCCCACGCACGCGGATCGATCACGCTCGTCAGCAGGTGATACAGTCGCAGCACCACGCCTGCCAGCCGCTCGTCGTTGCTGTCGAAGTACCACTCCAGCAGTTGCTCAAACTGCTCGGGATGCGGCTGGCCATAACGTCGATGGATCATCTCGCGCAGCAGTTGCGTTCGCATGAGCGACGCTTCCTCTTCCTGAAGAAGCCGCATGCCCGGGTCAAGGCCCAGCAGGTGAAAGTGCTGCTGGATGACGCGATTGCAGAAGCCGTGAATCGTGCTGATTTGCGCCCGCTGGAGCAGGAACAGTTGCTTCTCCAGGCGATCGTCCTCTGGATGTTCATCAAGCCGCGCCTGCAAGGTCACTTCGATGCGCGATCGCATCTCCTCGGCAGCGTCATTGGTGAAAGTCACCACCAGAAGTCGATCGACATCGCACCGGATTTCCGGATCGACAATCAACTGCACGCAGCGTTCCGCCAGCACCGCCGTCTTCCCCGAACCCGCCGCCGCGCTCACGATAATGCTGCGGTCGGTGGTGTTGATGGCATCCGATTGTTCAGGCGTCCATTTTGTCTTAGCCATGGGCGCCCTCCGTTTCCGGAGTTGATCCCGTGAGCTGTTTCAAAACGGAATCGCGCTTGATGACTGGCTTGACGAGGTACGAATCGCCGGTGGACAGATCGAACCGGCAGACGCTGCGATATTCACACCGCGGGCAGGGGGTTTCATCGCCCATGCGATAGGGATGCACATCAATCTTCCCATCCATGATCTCATCCGCAAGCTGCTTGATAACCTTGCGGACTTCGCGCATCAGCATGCGGAATTCGTGCGGCGTAATGGTGTCTGTCGATCCGCGGTTTCCGAGTTCACCTGTCTGCTTCACAAACGCCGCCAGCACCTGCGATGGGCCTTTGCCTGCGGTTTCGTCGAACTCGATGAGATAATCCGAATGAACAAGCCCGCGCGGTTTGAACTGAAGGTGAAAATCCGGATCCCCCGGCGCGGGGGCGTCTTCAGGATCGGGATATTTCTTAAAGCTGCGGACGAGTTGCAAATAGAGCGCGCCTGCCGGAAACAGTCGCTTGCCTTCAACATTCAGCTTGCGCGAATGCGCGTGAGCGACGATCAGGTAAGTCAGCAATTGCAGCGCCAGTCCATGAACCACGCGGTCCAGCCGCAACAGTTGACTGTGCGTTTTGTAATCGAAGACGGCAAACGCGTCTTCACCGATCAGATCGACACGGTCGATCTTTCCGGCAAGCTCCACAACGCGGTGGTTCGGCGTGCGCAATCGCAGCGGCGCAAGTTTGTCTTCCGGCCCGAACGACAATTCCGCGGCAAGCGGCGCCGTGTCACCCAGCTTCGAGGCTTCCACTTGTCGGAGCAAAACGCGATGCACCGTATCGCGGACAAATCGCATAAGGTATTTGCTTCGCGCATTGCCGTGGAGAATCGCATCCACCACCCGCTGGGCAATGTCATCGGTCAATCGCGCCAGCAAATCAGGACTTGTGGGCGAGAGGACTTCCGACCAATCGCCATGCTCCTTCAACAGCTTGCGGACGTAGCGCTCCAGCACGCCGTGGTAAATCGTCCCAAGGCGCAGCGGTGTGATCTCGCTGTCGTCCCGCGCGCGAAGACCGAGGCCATATTTCGCAAAGTGACGAAAGGGGCAGGTCGCGTAGGTCTCGATGCGCGATACGCTCGCCCGGAGCGGTGACGGGAAAAGACTTGCTGCGATTTGACCCTTCAATGTTGCAGTGTTGTCGTATGTCAGCGATCCCCAACTGGAAAGCGTCGCCTCGTCGCGAGCCTCGGTCGCCAGCCACTGATAAAGCGACGCCTCGTCCGCGGTGAGATTGGCAGTCGCCTGGGCGGTTCGGATGCGGGTCATCAGATAACGCGTCAATTGCGTCTTTGTGCCGATCTGCGAGATCGACTCCTGATGCTCGGGGCGGACTGTTTGCACCTTTACATTCGGCAAGCTCGTTCGCAGTTTCTGCCAGAAGATGGACGGCTGGGTCTCGCAACCGGCGGCGTTGCAGTTGTAACGCATGACGGCAAGACGTTCCGACGCCCGCGTGAGCGCGACGTACGCGAGAAACCGCTCGTCCAGCAGATGCTTGTCGCTGGCGGGATCAAGCGCAAACCCGCGACGATCCAGCGCCACGCGTTCGCGATCCGAAAAGATCGATGACTCGCTCGGCCGGCGTGGGAACTCGCCCTCATTCAGGCCCAGCAGGATCACGCCGCGCAGTTCGGGCGTGCGGGTACGATCCACATCGCCCACCAGCACCTGATCGAGTGTCGGTGGCGTCAGGGCAAGATCGAACTGCTCAAGCCCGGCTTCCAGGATGCTCAGGAAGTCGTCGGCGCTCACCGGCTCATCGCTCAGCAGATCGACCATCTGATCGAGCAGATCCGTCAACTCATTCCACACCTGCTGATGCTCGGCGGCTTGTTCCACATCGCCAGTGATGTGGGCGGTTTCGATCCATTTCCCCAGCACCTCGCGCACCTTCATTGCCTCCAAGGCGCGATAAAGCCCCGTTGCATATTCACGAACAGTTCGACGATTGATGGCCGCGAGCATATTCCGCAAAGGCAGCAGCGGGGCGATGAGCTGTCGCCGCAGTGAATCAATGTCAAACCCCGCGTTGGCGGCGGGAAGATCGTCATCCTCGTCTCGCAGTCCCAGTGCCTCGCGCCATGGTGCTTCCGAGACCCACACCTCGTTGCGCACCTGATGCTCGATGACGTAGTTCTCCACCGCATCAGATGCATCCTGCGATAACCCGGACAGCCCGCTCTTCAGCAGGGTCATCATGTCGTCATGATTGAAACGCCGCACCACCGCCGACACCATTGCTCGGCTGAGTTGCGTCAACGGGTGGTAAGATGCTGGACGACGACGGTCGACAAAGTAGGGAATCTCGTGCTCATCGAACGCAGCGGCGATCCAATCCTGATAGTCGTCAATGCTTCGCACCAGCACGGCGATATCGCGATAGCGAAATCCCTCCGCCATCCACTTGCGAATCTGTCGGGCGGCGGCGTTCACCTCGCCGCGACGGTCGAATGCCTGCACGAGTTCGACGCCCGTTGCCTTCACCAACTGGGCGGGTCTGCGTGACATGACGTGTTCTTCCACGTGTCGCAGCGTCTGACTCTTTGTGAACCGTAAACCCACGTGAAGCTTCAACGGCGGATCGAGCTGCACAGCCGCCTTGTCCAGCTCAATCCATAGCTTGCGATATTGATCTTCGGTGCGACGAAAAAGCCCCATCTCATCAGGAATGTGATGTGGATTCCGAAGCCCCGTCGCCTCCGGATCCATTGTCAGCGTGATATCGATCTGCCTGCAAACCTGGGAAAGGCCAGCGATCAGCTTCCGCTCGTGATCGGAGAATTCGTAGAAGTTGTCGATGAGAAAGTCGGTATCATCGAAGCGGGTGCAGTTGTGCAATTGTTCCAGCACCTGCCGCATGCGTCGTTGGGGATCGAGACGATCCTGACCAAGGAAATCCGACTGCAGGCGATAGAGAAGAGCAAGATCGCTCAGCTTGTCGATCATCGTCGCGTCGGCCGGGTCGCCCTGGGCGGTGAGCAGCAGTTCATCGGGAAGGTGACCTTCTCGTTCCAACTCATTAAACGTGCGATCCAGTTGACTCGCCAGGCCCGCCTGCCTTGCGGATGAACGATAAAACCGCAGATCGCCCGCATGTTTTCGCAGCAGATGCCCCAGCACCATTTGCCTGCCCGCACCGCTGATTAGTGGCACGGCCGCGCCGCAGGTGGATTCGAGAATCTCTTCGCCCAGCCATTGGAATGAAACGATCCGCACGCGAGCGAAACCGGGCAAACCCGAAAGGGTGGTGAGTTCACGCTCGGTTTGAAACGTGGCCTGCTTCGGCACGATCCAGTAAATCGGCGCGCCCAATGGATCCTGTTTCAGCAGCGTTACGACGCGGTCATGACAGTGCTGTGTCTTGCCCGTCCCTGCCCGTCCAATGATAAAGCGAACCGCCATGTTGCTTCCTGAGTCTGATATCTTGGTGCAAGAGCTAGCGTAACGAGTTCCGATGTTTGGGACAATTACGGGAGGTTTTGCTTTACAAAACGTCTCTGAATTGGTGTGATAAGGCTCTGCTTTGTGAAGAAGAAACTGGAAATTCTGTGGGAACAGAAACCTCGTAAAAAGGGAGCGGCCAATGATGTTGAAGAAGATTGTACTGCTCGTGCTGGTGTTGCTGAGCGTGACCCTTGCAGTCTATGCGGATACGCTCAAACTGAACAACGGCACTTCGATCGAATGCACCACGGTTCTTGATCAGGGCTCGAAGTATTGGGTCAAGATGCCGGATGGAACCACGCGCACGGTGAATAAGTCTGAAGTGAAGGAATGGGTGAAGGGCAGCGCCGGCAAGCAGACAACGGCGAGCGCAAGCAAGCCCGCCGCCACTGGGGGCGCTGCATTTGCTTCCCTGAAAAGCAAAGCCGACCGATCAGAGGGTGCGCTGGCGGCGGTTGGCATGTGGTCGAAGTGGATTGATGACAATCCGACCAGCCCGGACATCGAAGCCGCGAAAAAGGAATTGGAACTCTGGCAGCAGCGTGAGAAGGATGGCGCTGAAAAGGTCAACGGGAAGTGGCTAAGTGGTGCGGATCGCAAGAAGCTCGTCAGTCAGTCCCGGGCTCTGCTGGATGAAGGCCGCAAGATGGCGGAAGGATCGCAGTTCCTTGAAGGCATGAAGAAGATCGAAGAATCGGTTGCCATCTATCCCAATGATTTCGAATCGAACTTTCAACTTGGCTTCCTTTATCTGCAAAAAGCCGTAATTGGCGAACGTGTTAACAAGCAGTATGTCGATCGCGCGATCAAGGCACTTGAGCAGGCAGCAAAGCTCAACCCGGATACAGCAGCGGTCTGGAGTAACCTCGCGATCGGCTACAACTTCAATAAGCAGTACGTGCTGGCGGTGAAGACTGCCTACAAAGCTGCGAAAATGCAGGATGACAAGGGTATTGTGCAGAACCTTGTCGCGTGCATTCGCTACGCGCCGCCGGGAATGCGGAACAACTCAGAACTCAAGTCCATTATTGATGACACCATATTGCTTGCCGACCGGCACGGCGTGCAGGGAGCGGCGGGCTTCGCGTATATCCCTCCGGATATCAAGCGTGATGATCAAGGTCGTCCTCAGGGAGTCTTGAGCTCGGGATCGGGATTTGTCGTCACTTCCGATGGTTACATCATCACCAATCGTCACGTAACCTGCGGCGGCGATCCACGGGGCCCGATCGATCAGAGCATGACGTTCCGCGTTGAATTCGATGACAAATCACAGAAGTTTGCAGAGCTTATCGCCGTGGACGATAAAGCAGATATCGCGCTGATCAAGGTGAAGCCTGACAAGCCACTGCCTTTCCTCAAGATTGCAGACGACAACCCGAAGCAGGGAAGCAAGGCGCTCGTACTTGGTTATCCTGCACTCAGCGAAAAGCACTTTGGCGACCATGAACTGATGGTCGCCGAGGGAGACGTCAAGGGAATCATTCCCGGTGACATGCAGGAAGTGAAGCTGAACCTGAACACCACGCACGGCAACTCCGGCGGGCCTATTGTTGATCGTGCCAACCGGGTCATCGGGATCCTGCAAGGCGGGGAGCAGGTTCACAACATGTTGATTGTCCAGGGAGTGGGCCCCAATCAAATTCGCGACATGATGAAGCGAATGGGTTCTACAGCGCCGAAACTGGAGTTTGCGCCGCTGGTTGCTGATGCTCCCGAATTTAACGGCGAGAGGTTGACCGAAGGCGCACGTGGTTCCACGGTCTACGTCCTCTGCATTCGAAGCGGTGACAATAACCATAAGAATGTCCTGGCGGTAAAGGACGATGGACTTGCCCCCGATGGAAGCACGCGAAGCCAACGAGCCGAACCGGCTGCAGAAGAACCAAAAGAAGGTGGCGAAGCGCCTCCCGCAGGCGGCAAAGGTGAGCAAGGCGGAGCAGGCGGCAAGGCGCCGTTGGATCAGTAGATCTGTGGACGTTGCCCCTTAGAAAACACAACAGCCGGCGCGAATCATTCGCGCCGGCTGTCTTTCTCTACTCTCCCTTCCTTGAGGGCGACACCCGCAAGGAAACGTTCAATCGTTGCTTCCGCCGCTCGTTTCTTCGAGCATTTTGCGGAGATAGTTGTTTTCACGTCGCGTGGCTTCGAGATCGAAGACCAGATATTTAATGCTAAGTCGCAGGTAATCGAGGCTTTCCTGCAGGCTGGAAACCGTCTTGCAGAGACGCTCGTGCCGCTGCCGCGTTTCAACCGCAAGCTTTTCAAGCTTTGCTCGTTCAGTCGCAGGCAGGGTGCTGATTTCACCCATCAGCTCCGCAAGCTTGGTTTGGAATTCCTGTTCGTTCATGGAAACCTCTCCTTCAATGAGCGACTGTCAAAGTTCGCCGCTCGTCGTCGTGGTCCTGTTCTGGATGTTCATTAACAAAAGCCGTTCCACATCCCAGTCTGAAACGCGTTGCTGCGAATTCCCCGGAAAACGCAGGGTGCAGCCGCAGATTCTCGTTGCCATTCGTTCCGCATATGACGGATGTTTCGCCGTCGCATCAAACCTGCGGAAATCATGTTCGATCTTCCAAGACCATCTTCGCGAATGATGCATTTTCGCGACATCATCCGCAGACGATGGACGCATAACCCACTGCATTCTCCGCCGGATCGCTAAATTGCTTTCTCAGCACCTCATGGCTGTTGGTGTGCGTGAGCAGTTGAACCTGTGAAGCGCCCATCTCCCTGCACGCAGCCAGCATTGCCGCGATCGCTCCGCCGCCACAGGCGTTTTGATGCAATCGCACTTCCGACACGATTCCATCCACATCCTGCGCGATGATCTTGTCGATCAGTCGGGCATCGTTCTGTTTCGCCCACTGCAGCGCTTCCTCACCCACACCCGCTGGCACGAAGCGATAGTTCGGTCCGTAATGCGTCAGGTCGCTGCTGGCGAGAAACAGCGGATTCCGCTTCATCTCGATCAGGCGCTTCGCCACAATTTTCCCAATTCCCGCCGCCGAATCGATCAGCGGAACTTCGATCGGCAACACCTCAATCTCACCAAATGCTTCTTCAATCAGCGGCATTTCCACTTCCACAGCGTGGTCGCGCGTGTGGAAGCGGTTGTCGGTCACAAACCACTCGGGCAATTCCGCGAGTTTGCGGCGGGCTTCATCACTCACATTGGTTTCCCGCAGCGGGCTTTGCCAACGTACGAAACTGTCGAGCGCCGCGTGATCCAGCCGAATGGGCGTATGAACCGCTGCGAACACAACGATCAGATCCGCATCGGGTCTGTCCTGCCGAAGCGTGGCGATGGTTTCGCCGGCGATCGCTCCGCTGCAGATCCATCCGGCGTGAGGCACAACGCCTCCGCGCGAGTTGTGAATCTGGTGCCTGCGGGGCACGAGATACGATCGTGCCATCTCACGGCACTGCGCCGGTTGTGCGGGATAAAACGCACCGGCAACCGACGGCGGGCGAACAGCGACATCCTTGGGCCCGGCCATGCGACCGACTATAATCCCCTGCGCGCTTCAGTTGTGGCGAAATTCGCCGTGCGCGACAGATTTCCCGCGTGGTGTCCGATAATGCGGGAAGTTTGAGATAGTTCTGTGGATCGTCACAGGTGAAACGATGGCATCAGAAGATCGTGATGAAGCGGCTGACGCGCTGGGAAAACTCGCTTACGGGGAATCAGCCGAACCGGAAGCCTCATTGTCTTCGGGCACCGTGAATCTGGGAGACACCGCGTCCATTCTCCTGTCGGAAAGACCCGCCGCGCCGCTTGCGTCCGGGTCGGCGGATCAGAAACCTGCCAGCGTTCGTCCACCTGCCCCGGGTGCGGTAAAGCCGGTTTTTCGAGCTTCCGCGGTGCCACCGCCACAGATGATT
>Ga0105047_10013825_pt1 | contig 12854 bp, 10 predicted proteins | sample MAT04_FD_78384 | JGI IMG/M metagenome (GOLD analysis project Ga0105047, IMG submission 78384) | Freshwater microbial communities from Lake Fryxell liftoff mats and glacier meltwater in Antarctica - MAT-04 (megahit assembly) | ecosystem: Environmental > Aquatic > Freshwater > Ice > Liftoff... | reverse complement strand
TGCAGGAGGAGCCGACGAGCATCGCTTCGGGCCGGAAACGCTGATAGGCGTCGCGGGCGGAGGTCTTGAACAGCTCCGCCGTATCCCCGCCTAGGTCACGCGCCTGGAAGGTTGTGTAAGTCACCGGTGGGCGCGAGTTGCGCCGCTCGATCATGGTGAACAGCAGGTCAGCGTAGGTGTCGCCCTGCGGGGCATGGAGGACGTAGTGCACTCCCTCCATCGCGGCGGCGATTCGCATCGCTCCCACATGCGGCGGCCCCTCATAGGTCCAGAGCGTGAGCTGCATCGCTCAGACCCTCAATACGTCGCGCCGCGCGAAGGGTCGCGCGAAGAGGCCGGCGAGGTCCGCCGCCTGATCGTAGCCCTGCACCGGCGTGAAGACGAGTTCGATGGACCACTTGGTCGTGATGCCCTGTGCCTCCAGCGGATTGGCGAGGCCGAGGCCGCAGACCACGAGGTCCGGCCGGGCGGCATGGCAACGGTCGAGCTGGCGCTCCACGTCCTGTCCTTCGGAAATCAGGACCGAGTCGGCAAGCAGCGGCAATTCCTGCGCGAGATGGGCGCGGTGCAGGTAGGGCGTACCGACCTCGATCGCTTCCATTCCACACTCGCGCGTGAGGAAGCGTGCCATCGGGATTTCGAGCTGCGAGTCGGGGAAGAAGAAGATGCTGCGGCCATCGAGGCGGGCCCGGGGCGCCGCCAGGGCCTTCTTCGCCCGGGCCTCACCGATAGCGGTTGCCTCGCGGAAGCGCGCGGAGGAAACTCCGAAACCCTCGGCGGCGGCGCGCAGCCAGAGCGTCGTGCCCTCGGCGCCGAGGGGAAAGACTGCGGCCAGATGCTGTGCGCCGCGAGCCTCGAGCAGGCGGCCAGTCTCGGCGAGGAAAGGCTGCGCCAGGAGGAAACGCGTACCGGCGCCGACCGCGGGCAGCGAGCCGGCCCGGCGGGAGGGCAGGAAGGCGACCCGCTCGATTCCCATGGCGGCGAAGATGCGGATGAACTGGTCCTCGACCACGTCCGCCAGGGCGCCGACGACAAGAAGCTGTGCCGCATCGCTCGCCGGCAGTTCGGGGACGAGGGCGGCGAGGCAGGCATCTTCGCCCTGCGTAAAGGTCGTCTCGATTCCGGAGCCCGAGTAGTTCAGGACGCGCACGCCACCGAAGCGGCGGTCGAGGCGCTGCGCAGCGCGCGCCAGGTCAAGCTTGATGACCTCCGACGGGCAGGAACCCACCAGGAAGAGCAGCTTGATGTCCGGGCGGCGCTCCAGGAGACGCGTGACGTTGCGGTCCAGTTCCTCCTGCGCATCGGCGAGGCCCGCCAGGTCGCGCTCGTCCAGGATGGCGGTGGCGAAGCGCGGCTCGGCGAAGATCATCACGCCGGCTGCCGATTGCAGCAGATGTGCGCAGGTGCGGCTGCCGACGACGAGGAAAAAGGCGTCCTGGATCTTGCGGTGCATCCAGACGATGCCCGTGAGGCCACAGAAGACCTCGCGCTGGCCGCGCTCGCGTAGGATGGGTCGCGTGTCGCAACCCGAATCCACCGCAGCGCTCATGCGCCACTCGCCTGCAGGCGCGCCGCGCGCAGCTTCAGGATGAACTGGGTCGCGTTGATGACGTAGGCGGCGTAGGCGGCCAGGGCCAGCCACATCTGGAAATGCGTGTCGCCCCAGGCGAAGAACAGCGCGCCGAGATAGGCCGTGTGCAGCGCCAGTACGAGCATGCTGAACACGTCTTCCCAGAAGAACGCGGGAGCAAAGAGGTACTTGCCGTAGACCTCATACTCCCAGATGCAGCCAGTGATCATGATCGTGTAGAGAAGGAGCGTCTTCAGCACGATCGAGCCCTCGGCCCAGGCCAGGCCCTCACCGCTGCCGAGGTACCTGATCACCAGGCCAACGCTGATCACGAAAACCAGGAACTGCACCGGCGCGAGAATGCCTTGCACCAGGGTCCAGGGCGTGGCGTCCCGCCGAGCCTTCTCCTCCGGGGTGTAGAGCGCCAGGCGCTGTGGACGATGCTTGTGCTGACGGCCGGAGGACGTGCCGTAGGGGCAGCTGTCCACGGTGGAGATCAGACGGTCCAGAACGGGTTTGGAAAGCATTGTTGACGGTCCCTCCGCTTCGGATCGCGTGGGCCGGGGGGCTTGGGCGGGGCTGGACCTTCTGGTCCCCCTCCCCGCTTGCGATCTCCGGCACATCGCGTCGTCTTCGAGTAGGTGGAGGCTAGGAGGGGGCCGCAGGGCATGTCAAGCAAGATTGACGTAAAGATCGATTGACACTGAGCGCCGCGGAGGCTGATGATCGGTCAGCAGGGATGGTCGAGGCGCTCAAGATGATGATTCAGCCAAGAGGCAGACTGGCGCCGGCTGTAACCAGGATGGAGCCGATGCACCCCTCGCCCCCCAAGACAGCCCTTTCCCGACGCCTGACCGTGATGACACGCCAGATTGAAAAGGCGCTGGAATTCAGGGTGGTCCCCATGCTCTCGGAACTCAAGCACCCGGTAGACGTCGCTGAGATCGAACGGCTGACCGCCATGGCCGCCCGCGGAGAGGGCGCGGCACTGGCCGAAGTGTTCGCCAAGAAGCGCGCCGCCGGCCAAACAGCTGAATCATTGTGTCTCACCTTGTTGACACTCGTGGCTCGCCGCCTGGGCGAATGGTGGGACGAGGATCGCTGCACCTTCATAGAAGTGACGCTCGGCACCATCCTGCTGCACCAGCAACTGCACGAGATGGCGCCGGCCATGCTGCCGGGCCGGATCGGCGGCCGTGGCCGTTCGGCGTTGATGTTTTCGGCGATCGGCAACCAACACAGCCTGGGCATCGCCATGGTGGCGGAATTTTTCCGCGCCGCTGGCTGGTCGGTGGTCGACGACAAGGTGCATGACCTGGACACCCTGGCTGAGCGCGTCGCGGGTCAGCATTTCGGTATCGTAGCCATCTCCGTGGGCGCGGTGGAACGTCTTCCCGTGCTGACAGCGAGCATCCGGACCATCCGCGCCCATTCGCTCAACCGCGACGTGGTGGTGATGCTGGGTGGCCCTGCGCTCACCGCGGACCCTGGCTTGGCTGCCGCCGCCGGCGCGGACTCGACCGCCCCGGACGCCCATGAGGCGCTGCGCCGGGCCGAGTCGCTCGTCAGCCTCTCCGCAGCATCGGCCTGAGCCCGTGTCACGCTCCACGTATCATGCTGAACGGGAAGCCTAGCCCGGTGTTGGGTTTCGGCACTCCAAGCCAATCCCTGGGCGATATGGATGCGGAAGCCGCGTCCCGCCTGATCGCCGCGGCAGCGGATGCGACGCTCGTGATCGATGGCGCGGGCGTGATCCGTGACATGGCCTTCGGCAATGCGGATCTGGCGGCTGCGCTCGGCGGGCGCAGCGCCTCCATCGGCCGCGCCCTGGCCGACGCGGTTGCCGAGGACAGCCGCCCCAAAGTCACCGACATGCTGGCGGAAGCCGCGGCACGTGAGGTGCCACGCTGGCGCCACCTCAATCTTCGCGCGGCCGATGGCAGCACCATCCCACTGCTCTGCGCCGCCAACCAGGTGCATGGGTCCGAGCGGATCGTCATCTTCGGGCGCGACCTCCGGCTGCTGACCTCGCTGCAGCAACGCCTGATCGAGGCGCAGCAGGCCATGGAGCGCGAATACGGACGGCTGCGCCAGGCCGAGACGCGCTACCGTCTGCTCTTCCAGATGTCGGGCGAGCCCGTCCTGGTGCTTGATGCGGCCAGCCTGCGCGTGCTCGAAGCCAATCTCGCCGCCGACCGCATCTTTGGCGGGCAGTCCTCCTTTCTCGAAGCCTTCGCCGTGGAGGATCGCCCGAGCGTCGAAGCCCAGCTCGCCACCGTGCGCGCCGCCGGCACTGCCGAGGAGCGCCGCGTGGGGCTGATCGGCGCAGGCCGCGAAGCGCTGCTTTCCGCCTCGCTCCTGCGCCATGAGCGCAGCTCGTTGTTCCTGGTGCGCCTAGCCTTCCTGGGCAATGAGCGAAGCGAGGCGCCGGTCCCGGAGATCCGCACGCGCCTGGCCGATTTCGTGGAAAGCACGCCCGACGCCTTCGTGCTGACAAGTAGCGACGGCCGCATCATCACCGCCAATCCGGCCTTCCTGGAACTCGCGCAACTGCCCAATGAGGCGCAGGCGCTGGGCGAGGAACTTTCTCGCTTTCTCGGCCGCCAGACGGTCGAGTTGGACGTCCTTATGGCCCAGGTGCGCGGGCGCGGGCCGGTGCGGCTGTTCCGTACTCTGCTGCGCGGCAGCCAGGGCGCGGAGGCGGAGGTCGAGGTCTCGGCCACCTCCGTGCTCGATAGTGGCGTGCCCTGCTTCGGCTTCACCATCCGCGACATCGGCCCCCGTCCCGCGCCGATTCCCGAAGGTAGCAGCGCCCTGCCCGCCGCCGGGCAGCTTACCGACCTTGTCGGCCGCGTACCCCTGAAGGAGTTGGTGCGCGAGGCGACCGACGTGATCGAGAAGCTGGCCATCGAGGCCGCCCTCGAACTGACCGGCAACAACCGCGCCTCGGCGGCCGAAATGCTCGGCCTGTCGCGCCAGTCGCTCTACGTGAAGCTGCGCCGCTATGGCATCGGCGAAGCCGAGTCGGACGAGGAGGGCTGAGGCAATGTCCGACCGCGCACTCAACCGCCCCGACCTGTCGGCTGTGCTGGAATTGTTCAAGCCCGTCACCTGGTTTCCGCCAGTCTGGGCGTTTGTCTGCGGCGTCGTCGCGTCGGGAACGCCGGTTGATGGGCGCTGGGGGCTGGTGGCCCTCGGCCTGCTGCTCGCCGGCCCGATGGTTTGCGCGACGAGTCAAGCGGTCAACGACTGGTTCGACCGCCACGTGGACGCGATCAACGAACCCAACCGGCCGATTCCCTCGGGCCGCATCCCCGGCCGGCTCGGCCTCTACATCGCGATTCTCTGGACGGCGCTGTCCCTCCTGGTCGGCGCGACACTCGGCACGTGGGGCTTCGCCGCCACGGTGCTCGGCCTGCTGCTCGCCTGGGCCTATTCCGCCCCGCCGCTGCGCCTGAAGCTCAATGGCTGGTACGGCAACCTCGCCTGCGGCCTCAGCTACGAGACGCTGCCCTGGGTGACCGCCGCGGCCGTGATGGCGGGTGGCGCGCCGGCCATGCCGGTGCTGGTGATGGCACTCCTCTACGGCCTCGGCGCGCATGGCATCATGACGCTGAACGACTTCAAGGCCATCGAGGGTGACCGCCGAACGGGCGTGATGAGCCTGCCCGTCCAGCTCGGCCCAGAGCGCGCAGCACTGGTCGCCTGCTGGGTGATGGCGGTGCCGCAGGTCGTGGTCATCGCGCTGCTGTTCACCTGGGGCGCGCCTTGGCACGCGCTGGCGATCCTCACCCTCCTCGGCGGACAGGTCGCCGCCATGGTGAAGATGCTGCGCGATCCGAAGGCGCTCGCTCCCTGGTACAACGCCACCGGCATCGGGATGTACGTCCTTGGCATGCTCGCCGCGGCTATTGCTGTGCGGGGGATGGCATGAAGGGCTTGTCCTGGGCTGCGATCATCCGCCTTGGCCTGGTGCAGACGGCACTGGGTGCGATCATCGTGCTGACCACCTCCACGCTGAACCGGGTGATGGTGGTGGAACTCGCGCTGCCGGCCACGCTGCCGGGGCTGCTGGTCGCCATCCATCACGGCGTGCAGATGCTCCGCCCGCGCCTGGGCTACGGCAGCGACATGGGGCAGCGCCGCACGCCCTGGATCATCGGCGGCATGGCCGTGCTGGCACTGGGCGGCATCATCGCGGCGAGTGCCGTGGCGCTGATGGGCGTCTCGCTGCCCTGGGGTGTGGCACTGGCTGCTTTCGGCTTCTTCCTGGTGGGGCTCGGCGTGGGTGCGGCGGGCACCTCCCTGCTCGCGATGCTGGCCTCCTTGGTCGAGCCCGAGCGGCGCGCGCCGGCGGCGACGATCCTGTGGGTCATGATGATCATGGGCTTTGCGGTGACGGCGGGCTTCGCGGGCAAGCTGCTCGATCCCTTCTCCCCCGGGCGGCTCATCGCCGTGACATCGGTCGTATCGCTCGTGGCATTCCTGCTTGCCGTTGTGGCCATCACCGGGATCGAGCGCGGCGATCGCGCGCCCGTGGCCCAGCATGGCGAGAAGCCCGCCTTCCGCGCCGTTCTGGCGGAAGTCTGGGCCGACCCGTCGGCGCGCCGATTCACCGTCTTCGTCTTCATCTCGATGCTGGCCTACAGCGCGGCGGACCTGCTCCTGGAACCCTTCGCCGGCGAGGTCTTCGGCCGGAGCATCGGACAATCCACCACACTCGCGGGCTTGCAGAACGGTGGCACGCTCGGCGGGATGATCGTCATGGCGATCTTCGGCAGCGGCATCTTCGGCGGCCGCCTGGCGTCGCTCCGCCTCTGGACCGTCGGCGGCTGCCTTGCCTCGGCCGCGGCGCTGATCGCCCTGGCGATTGCGCCCCGCCACGCGACCGAGGTTCCACTCGAAGCGCTGTATGTGGCGCTTGGCCTCGCCAACGGGGCCTTTGCCGCCGCAGCACTCGCTTCGATGATGCAGCTTGCCGGCCAAGCGCGGACGGGCACGCGCATGGGCATCTGGGGCGCAGCACAAGCCATTGCCTTCGCGGTCGGCGGCTTCGGCGGCACTGTTATCTGCGACCTTGCCCGGTGGCTCCTCGGCGCCGCGCAGCCGGCCTATGCCGCGGTCTTCATGGCCGAGGCGCTGCTTTTTGTCGTTTCCGCAATCCTCGCATCGCGCTTGGCCGTGACTCGCCTGCCCGCGCTTCGCCTATCCCCCATGAAGGAGGCAGTATCGTGACCCAGGTAACCTACGACGTTCTGGTTGTGGGCGGTGGCCCGTCGGGCGCCACGGCCGCGCATGACCTCGCCAGCGCCGGCAAACGCGTTGCCATGCTGGACCGTGCGGGGCGCATCAAGCCCTGCGGCGGCGCCATCCCGCCCCGCGCCATCCGCGACTTCGATATCCCGGACCATCTGATCCTGGCCAAGATCAACAACGCGCAGATCGTCTCGCCAAAGCGCCGCCGCGTGGATATGCCGGTCGAGAACGGCTATGTCGGCATGGTAGATCGCTGCGAATTCGACGAATGGCTGCGCGAGCGCGCCGCGGGTGCCGGCGCCGAATGGATCCGCGGCACGTCGAAGGATCTGGAGCGCGATCCGGACGGGACCGCCGTCATCACCTATGACGCGAAGGACGGCTCCGGCCTGAAGCGCCTGCGGGCGAAGATGGTCATCATCGCCAATGGCGCGCGCAGCGAATTGGCGATGCAGGCCATTCCCGGCCAGGCCCATCCGAAATGCGTCTACGCCTATCACGAGATCGTGAAGATCCCGGAGACCGGCTTCGATGGCCAGCGCTGCGACGTCATCTATGACGGCCGCACCTCGCCGGATTTCTACGCCTGGATTTTCCCGCATGGCGACACGGCCAGCATCGGCACCGGCAGCGCGCAGAAAGGCTTCTCCCTGCGCGCCGCGACCGCCGCAGTGCGCGCCGAGAATGGCCTGGCCGAAGTCGAGACTCTGCGCCGCGAGGGCGCGCCGATCCCCATGAAGCCGCTGAAGAAGTGGGATAATGGGCGCGATGTGGTGCTGGCGGGCGACAGTTCGGGCGTCGTTGCACCCGCCTCGGGCGAGGGCATCTATTACGCCATGCTGGGTGGGCGCCTCGCTGCCGAGGCCGTGCAGATCGCACTGGCCACCAATGACCCTTCCGCCCTCAAGACGGCGCGCAAGCGCTTCATGAAGGACCACGGACAGGTCTTCCTGATCCTCGGGATCATGCAGTTTTTCTGGTACCGCAATGACTGGGTGCGGGAGCGTTTCGTGAAGATGTGCATGGACAAGGATGTCCAGCGCCTGACTTGGGAATCCTACATGAACAAGAAAATTGTCCGGAAGGACCCGCTCGCCCACGCGAAGATCTTCTTCAAGGACACGGCGCATCTGCTTGGGCTCACCCGCGCATGATGCAGCATGTCCACCCCCAGCATGCCCGCGCCAAGGCCACGCGGCATCACGGCCCCACCTTGCCGATGCGCGTCGGCACCCGCGGCTCGCCGCTGGCACTCTACCAGACGCGCTATTTCCTCGACCTGATTCGCGCGGTCTGCCCGATCCTGCGCGGAATGGACGCCTTTGAGGAGCATGAGATCAGCACCGCGGGAGACCGCGTGCAGGATCGCCGACTCGCCGATATCGGCGGCAAGGGCCTCTTCGCCAAGGAGATCCACGAGGCGCTGCTCGATCATCGCGTGGATTTCGCCGTGCACTCGCTGAAGGATCTGGAGACCGAGCTGCCGCCGGGCGTCGTGCTCGCCTGCACACTCCGTCGCGAGGACCCGCGCGATGCGATCGTGCTGGGTGAGGCGTGCCAGCGTGGCTCCTCCGGCGGCGCGCATAATTCGGGCGCCGACCCCTTCGCCGCGCTTCCGCATGGCGCGCTCGTCGGCACCGCCTCCGTGCGGCGCCAGGCGCAGTTGCTCAACGCGCGCCCCGATCTGCGCTGCGAGGTGATCCGCGGCAATGTTCAGACGCGGCTCTCGCGCGTGGCCACCGGCGAATTCGACGCATCTCTGCTGGCCCTCGCAGGGCTGAAGCGCCTCGGCCTCGAAAGCCATGCAGGCGTCATCATCAGCGAGGATGACATGGTGCCTGCGGCCTGCCAGGGCATCATCGGCGTCACCGTCCGCGAGGACGATGTCGAACTTCATGAGCTGCTCTCCGCCATCTGCGACCCCTGCTCCCGCCCCGTGAGCCTGTGCGAACGCGCTTTCCTCGGTGCGCTGGACGGCTCGTGCCGGACACCAATCGGCGGCCACGCGACGCTACTCGATGGCGGACGAATTCGCCTGACCGGCCTCATCGCGCGCGCCGATGGCAGCTTCATCCTGCGCCGCACGGTGACGGGCGATGCCTGCGACGCGGAGCGGGTCGGCCGCGCGCTCGGCGAGGAAATGCTGATGGAATCCCCGGCAGACGTCTTCGCCTGAGCTGAGCGGCGCATGACAAAGCGCGTCCTGATCATCGGCGCCGGCATGGCCGGGCTGACGGCCGCGCTGATGCTCGCCGCACGGGGCATGGACGTGCAGGTGCTGGAGCGCGCGGCGGCACCCGGCGGCAAGATGCGCCACATCCCGATCGGCGAAGCGCGAATCGACGGTGGCCCTACCGTCTTCACCATGCGTTGGGTCTTCGAGGAGATCTTCGCCGCCGCCGGCGCGCGGCTCGAGGACCACATCACGCTCAGCCCCGTCGAGATCCTGGCGCGCCACGCCTGGGGTCCGGATGCGCGGCTCGACCTCTTCGCCGACATCCGCCGTTCCGCTGACGCCATCGCCGCCTTCGCCGGACCCGCCGAAGCGCGCGGCTATCTCGACTTCGTAGCGCGGGCGAAGAAGACCTTCGCGGCGCTCGACCTGCCCTTCATCCGTGGCTCGCGCCCGAGTCCCATGGGGCTGGTCAGTCGGGCGGGACTGGGCGGCATGGGGCGGCTGCTCGCCACCTCGCCTTTCTCCTCGCTATGGGCTGCGCTGGGCGAGCACTTCGCCGATCCACGCCTGCGGCAGTTGTTCGGCCGCTACGCCACCTATGTCGGCTCCTCCCCCTTCCTGGCACCCGCGACGCTCATGCTGATCGCGCATGTCGAGCAGGAGGGCGTCTGGCTCGTCGAGGGCGGCATGCACCGCGTGGCGCGCGCCTTCGAGGCGCTGGCCACGTCGAAGGGCGCACGCTTCCGCTATGACGCGGAGGTGGCGGAGATCATCGTCCGCAATGGCCGCGCCAGTGGCGTGCGTCTCGCGGATGGCGAGGTGCTGGAGGCCGACCACATCATCTCCAACGCGGATGTCGCGGCCCTGGCCTCCGGGCATTTCGGCCGCGCCGCCTCCCACGCCGCGGCGCCAATTGCGCGCGCGCAGCGTTCCCTCTCCGCCGTGACCTGGGCGATGACGGCCGAGACGGAGGGCTTCCCGCTGCTCCGCCACAACGTCTTCTTCTCGCCGGACTACACGTTGGAGTTCGATGAACTCACGAAGCAGGGCCGCCTGCCGTCGACGCCAACCGTCTATGTCTGCGCCCAGGATCGCGGCGACGATGACACGTCGCAGGACAAGCCCGAACGCCTGCTCTGCCTGATCAACGCCCCGGCCCGCGGTGACTATCGGCCGCTGAGCGACACCGCCATCGCGCAAGCGGAAGCGGCGGCCTTCGGGCTGATGGAGCGCTGCGGCCTGCGCATCGCCCGCAAGCCCGAAGCGACCGTGCTGACAACACCGGCCGGCTTCGATGCGCTCTTCCCCGCGACAGGGGGAGCGCTCTATGGCCAGGCGGTGCATGGCTGGTCGGCCACCTTCGCCCGCCCCGGCACGCGCACGAAGCTGCCCGGTCTTTCGGTCGCGAGCGGCAGCGCGCATCCGGGCGCCGGCGTGCCGATGGCCGCGCTCTCGGGCCGCCTCGCCGCGCTGCATGTGCTGGGTGAAGGTTGAGGGTCAGCTCTCGCCTTCGTACCAACCGACATCCAGCGTCGCGACCTCGCCGAAAGTCGTCCCCTTCTGCATCGCGAGGCGAATGATCTCCCACGACGTCCAGGTCATGGTGAGGAACGGCTTCGGGTCGTCACGCTGCCAGGTGACGTCGGGCGTGGTGAGCAGCGCCCGCAGATTGGCCGGGAAGCGCCGAGGTGTGAGGACGGATTTCTGCGTCTCCGTGAGGCAGGAATAGAACTGCTGAAGGCGAATTGCGTCGCGGTGGCGCGGCGGAGTGGCGTCGGTGATGGCGGGCGCGATGTCGGCCGTCTCGAAGAAATGCAGGCCGCTTGTGGTGCGGGGATTGCACTCGATACCGTGCGGGATGCCCCGTTCATCGAGCACGAAATCGAAGGAAATGAAGCCCGTCCAGTTCGTGGCGCCGACGAAGCGTTCGATCCAGGCATCGAAGGACAGCGGGTTGAGCACGCGCTCGAAGGCGATGGCGACTGAGCCCGAGAACAGCGCCCCGCGGTAGATCACGCTGGCCAGGACTCGCCCCTCATGCGCGATGGAGCAACTGCTGTGCACCTCGCCCGGAATGAAGCGCTGCACGACGCATCCCTCGGCGTCCGGCAGAGCCGCGCCTTGCGGCAGGATCTGCACGCCACGCCCTGAGCACGAGTGCACGGGCTTCACGACGACAGGCCCACTCACCGCCAGCGCCGCCGCTTCCGCCGTGCCGAGCGCATGCGTCTCGGGGACGCTGAGGCCAATCTCCTGTGCGATCCGGATGAAGCCGTGCTTGTCATAGGCGGGCAGCAGGCTCTCGGGCGGCATGGTGAAGATGCGGACGTGCGGGCCGATGCGGTCTCGCAGGAAGGTGACGTGCATCGTCTCCTCGGAAACCGGCACCACCAGTTCCACGCCTTCGCGTGTCACGATCTCGGCCAGTTCATCGAGGTAGCGCGACTTGCTGATGGCGGGCGCGGTGACGCGATAGCTCTTTGCCACCCGGTTGGAGGCGCCGGCCAGGTGCCGCCGGAACGGCTCGGCCACGATCACGCGCCAGCCCGCCTCGGCGAAGCTGCGCGCGATGTCGAGCGCCTTGGGAAGGCGGCCAAGCGTGAGCAGGACCGTGCGCGGCATCACGCGCCCGCGCGCGTCACGCGACACATGATCTGCTGGGTTGGCCGCGTCGTCAGCCGCGCTGCGGGGCGCACCGCCTCGGGCGCCTCGATGTGCAGGTCGAATCGGCGGATCAGGCGGGCCACGATCAGCGCCGCCTCGGTCTGCGCGAAGGCAGCGCCGACGCAGACCCGCGGGCCGATGCCGAAGGGCAGGTAGGCGCCGGGCGTCAATTCTTCCTTGCGTTCCGGCAGGAAGCGATCGGGGTCGAAGACGTGCGGGTTGCGCCAGTAGAGGTCGTGCCGGTGCAGGATCCAGGGCGCCACCATGATCATCGCGCCCCGCTTCACCCGACGCTCGCCGAGGCGCGTCTCCTCCAGCGCCACGCGTGGCAGGAAGGTGATGGGCGGATAGAGCCGCAGCGTCTCGCGAAAGACATTCATGATGTAGGGCATACGCCGCGTATGCTCGAACTCCACCTCGCCATCGCCCACCACTTCGGCGATCTCGGCGCGGATCCGGCGCACCACGTCGGGCTGCGTCGCGATCAGGAAGAACACCCAGGTCAGTGCGCTGGCGGACGTCTCGTGCCCTGCCAGGAACAGCACGCCCAACTGGTCGATGAGTTCCTTGCGGGTGAAGGCCTTCTGGTCGGTGCTGTCGCGCGCGGCGATCACGGCGGTGGCGATGTCGTCGAAGCTGTGGCCGGCCTGCAGGTGCGTGTCGAGCAGGTCGCCCAGATGGCCGCGGATGCGCGCGCAAGCTTCCAGCACGGCGGGCTTTTGGGGCACGGGCTTGAAGGCGGGGTCCATGATCAGGCGGCGGTATTCCACCTGCGCCACACTGCGCTCGAAGACGGTGAAGGCCTCGAACACGTCATGCGCCGTCTGCGAGGCCAGCGAGGTCGAGAAGACCGTGCGGCAGATCACGTCCGCCGTCAGGTGGCTCATCGCGAGATCGAGTGAGAAGCATTCGCCTTTCGCCGCCTGCTCGTCCAGATGCGCCTCGTAATCGCTGACTGCCGCCACCATCGGCGCGAAGGCGCGGTTCACGCGCATCATGGAGAAGGCGGGGTCGATCATCGCGCGCTGGCGGCGCCATTCCGGCCCGCTGGAGACGAAGATGGAATTGCCGACGAGCGGTTCGAGCGCGTCCACCATCAGGTCGTTCTTCGGGAAGATGTCCTTCGCGTCGTAGAGCACGGTCCGCACAAGTTCAGGCGCGTTGACGATCAGGATGGAGCGGCGCGAG
>Ga0105047_10013822_pt1 | contig 12855 bp, 7 predicted proteins | sample MAT04_FD_78384 | JGI IMG/M metagenome (GOLD analysis project Ga0105047, IMG submission 78384) | Freshwater microbial communities from Lake Fryxell liftoff mats and glacier meltwater in Antarctica - MAT-04 (megahit assembly) | ecosystem: Environmental > Aquatic > Freshwater > Ice > Liftoff... | reverse complement strand
TTCGCTTAATGAAAGACCGGGTGCAAGCCCGGTTGGCAGCCAGCGCAGATGGCGGTCCCGCTGCAAAAGGTTTTCCTGAGCAGAAGGTCGCTGAACCCGGGTGTGTCGGGAGTCGACAAGACAAACGACACGTTTTTGTGAGGAGTAGACACTTTGAGTCTCAATCGCAACGAGAAAGCAGCCGTCGTTACGGATGTGGCGGCCCAAGCGGCCAAGTCGCAGACGTTGGCGTTGGCCGAATACCGTGGCCTCACCGTTGATCACCTGAACAAGCTGCGCATCGAAGCGCGTGCCAAGGGTGTGTATCTTCACGTGCTGAAGAACACCCTGGCCCGTCGCGCCGTTGCCGGCACACCGTTCGAGTGCGCTGCGGAGAGCATGGTCGGCCCGCTGATCTATGGTTTTTCTGAAGATGCCGTCGCAGCCGCGAAGGTGATCGCAGATTTCGCCAAGACCAACGACAAACTGATCATCAAGGGTGGTGCCTACAACGGCAAGGCTCTGGACGTCAACGCCGTCAAGGCACTGGCTTCCATCCCCAGCAAGGAAGTTTTGCTGGCACAACTGTTGGGTCTGATGCAGTCGCCTGTCTCGCGCTTCGCGCGTGTTCTGGCCGCTTTGTCGGAGCAACGCGCTGTTCCGGAGGCACCGGCAGAAGCCGTGGCCGAAGCACCAGCGGAAGTTGTGGCTGAAGTGGCTGAAGTGGTCGTGGCGGCTGATACCGCATCGGCCGCCCCCGCCGCCTGAACGATCAATTGCTGATACAGCAAGCAACCTTTTACTGAATTAGGAGCCTCAAATGGCATTCGATAAAGACGCATTCATGACCGCACTGGACGCTATGTCCGTGCTCGAACTCAACGACCTGGTCAAGGCCATCGAAGAGAAGTTTGGCGTGTCCGCTGCCGCCATGTCGGCACCGGCTGCCGGTGGCGCTGCCGCCGCAGTCGTGGAAGAGAAGACCGAGTTCAACGTCATGCTGCTCGAAGCTGGCGCGAACAAGGTGCAGGTCATCAAGGCCGTGCGTGAAATCACCGGCCTGGGCCTCAAGGAAGCCAAGGACCTGGTTGATGGCGCGCCCAAGGCCGTCAAGGAAGCCGTTTCCAAGGCTGACGCTGAAGCCGCCAAGACCAAGCTGGAAGCAGCTGGCGCCAAGGTTGAGCTGAAGTAAGACTTCGTGAGGCCGAGCGGCGATCAGCCGCATCGCCTCATGTCTCGAAGGGGTGGCCGCAAGGCCTCCCCTTTCGTCGTTTCAAGGCATAAACCCCTTGAGAATAGTTGACAGCATCGCGCGTTGTATCATGTGCGGTTCTTTCAAGTGTTCTCTGATCCGACTGCAGAGAACCGGTTTGGTCGGGCTTTGACGCAATGTCAAGGTTGTCCGCCAGCGGTTGGTAGAGGCCAACCACCAAGCAGCATCGAGCCGTCCGTCCTGGGCGGTGCTCGAAAAGCCAGTCGCCGACGAAGCCCTTCCCACGGCCAGGTGTGGGCTCTCGACACGGAGTGTTTATGGCGCAAGCAACCCCCTATAGCTATACCGAGCGCAAGCGAATTCGCAAGAGTTTCGGCAAGCGTGAGAGCGTTCTCAACGTTCCCTATTTGCTCACGATGCAGAAGGAGTCGTACGTCGCCTTCTTGCAAAAAGAGACCCCCGCCGCCAAACGCAAGCCCGAAGGTTTGCAGGCCGCGTTCTTGTCCGCGTTCCCGATTGTTTCGCACAACGGTTTCGTGGAGATGAAATTCCTCGAATTCAACATCGCCAAGCCGCCGTTTGACACTCGCGAGTGCCAGCAGCGTGGTTTGACGTATGCAGCCGCCGTGCGTGCGCGCCTGCAGATGATCATCTATGACCGTGAATCGCCCCAGGCGAAGACCGTCAAGGAGATCAAGGAGCAAGAGGTCTACATGGGCGAAGTTCCGCTCATGACCGACTACGGCTCCTTCATCGTCAATGGCACCGAGCGTGTCATCGTCAGCCAGCTTCACCGTTCGCCCGGCGTGTTCTTCGAGCACGACAAGGGCAAGACGCACTCGTCCGGCAAGCTGCTGTTCTCGGCGCGGATCATTCCTTACCGCGGATCGTGGCTCGACTTCGAGTTCGACCCCAAGGACATCCTGTTCTTCCGCGTCGACCGTCGGCGCAAGATGCCGGTGACGATCCTGCTCAAGGCCATTGGCCTGAACCCCGAGCAGATCCTGGCGCACTTCTTCGTCTTCGACAATTTCCGTCTGATGGACGCCGGCGCGCAGATGGAATTCGTCGCCGACCGTCTGAAGGGCGAAGTCGCTCGCTTTGACATCACCGACAAGTCGGGCACCGTCATCGTCGAGAAGGACAAACGCATCACCGCCCGCCACACGCGCGCCATGGAGCAATCCGGCACGCAGTACGTGACGGTGCCGGAAGACTTCCTGGTCGGCCGCGTGCTGGCCAAGAACATGGTCGATGGCGACACCGGCGAGATCATCGCCAAGGCCAACGAAGAGCTGACCGACGCGCTGCTGAAGAAGCTGCGCCAGGCCGGCATCAAGGACATCCAGTGCTTGTTCACGAACGAGCTGGATGAAGGCGCTTACATCAGCCAGACCCTGGCCTCCGATGAAACCGCCGACCAGCTGGCCGCCCGTGTGGCCATCTACCGCATGATGCGTCCCGGCGAGCCGCCGACGGAAGATGCGGTCGAAGCGCTGTTCAACCGCCTGTTCTACAGCGCCGACACGTATGACTTGTCGCGCGTGGGCCGGATGAAGTTCAACGCCCGCGTGGGCCGCGACACGCCCGAAGGCAACATGAACTTGTCGAACGAGGACATCCTCGACGTCGTCAAGATTCTGGTTGAGTTGCGCAATGGCCGTGGCGAAGTCGATGACATCGACCATTTGGGCAACCGTCGCGTGCGTTGCGTCGGCGAGCTGGCCGAAAATCAATACCGCTCGGGTCTGGCGCGTATCGAGAAGGCCGTCAAGGAACGTCTGGGCCAGGCCGAGACTGAAGCGCTGATGCCGCATGACTTGATCAACTCCAAGCCGATCTCGGCCGCGTTGAAAGAGTTCTTCGGTGCGTCGCAGTTGTCGCAGTTCATGGACCAGACCAACCCGCTGTCGGAAATCACGCACAAGCGTCGTGTTTCCGCCCTGGGCCCGGGTGGTTTGACGCGCGAGCGCGCTGGCTTTGAAGTCCGCGACGTGCACCCGACCCATTACGGCCGTGTCTGCCCGATTGAAACGCCGGAAGGCCCGAACATCGGCCTGATCAACTCCTTGGCGCTGTACGCACAGCTCAACGAGTACGGCTTCCTGGAAACCCCTTACCGTCGCGTCGTCGATGGCAAGGTGACGACCCAGATCGACTACCTGTCGGCCATCGAAGAAGGCAAGTACGTGATTGCCCAGGCCAACGCCACTTTGAGCGAAAGCCAGTTGGTTGACGAGCTGGTGTCGGCCCGTGAAAACGGTGAGTCGGTGCTGACCTCGCCGGAGCGCATCCAGTACATGGACGTGGCGCCGACGCAGATCGTGTCGGTCGCCGCTTCGCTGGTGCCGTTCCTGGAGCACGACGATGCCAACCGCGCCTTGATGGGTGCGAATATGCAGCGTCAGGCCGTGCCGGTATTGCGTCCTGAAAAGGCGTTGGTCGGCACGGGCGTTGAGCGCGTGGCAGCCAAGGACTCGGGCACCGTCGTGGCAGCACGCCGCGGCGGTCGCGTCGATTACGTGGACACGAACCGCATCGTGATCCGGGTGAACGACAACGAGACCGTGGCCGGTGAAGTCGGTGTGGACATCTACAACCTGATCAAGTATCAGCGTAGCAACCAAAACACCAACATCCACCAGCGTCCGATCGTCCGCCGTGGCGACCATGTCGCTGCCGAAGACATCATTGCCGACGGCGCATCGACCGACATCGGCGAGCTGGCCCTGGGCCAGAACATGCTGGTGGCCTTCATGCCCTGGAACGGCTACAACTTCGAGGATTCGATCCTGATCTCGGAGCGTGTGATTGCCGAAGACCGCTACACCTCGATCCACATCGAGGAACTGGTGGTCAACGCGCGTGACACCAAGCTCGGCAGCGAAGAAATTACCCGTGACATTCCGAATCTGTCCGAGCAACAGCTCGGCCGCCTGGATGAGTCGGGCATCGTTTACGTGGGCGCTGAAGTCAACCCCGGCGACGTGCTGGTCGGCAAGGTCACACCCAAGGGCGAGACCACGCTGACACCTGAAGAGAAGCTGCTGCGCGCGATCTTCGGCGAGAAGGCTTCCGACGTGAAGGACACGTCCCTGCGTGTCGATCAAGGCACCTCGGGCACCGTCATCGACGTGCAGGTCTTCACCCGTGAAGGCATCCAGCGTGACAAGCGCGCCCAGCAGATCATCGACGACGAGCTGAAGCGCTTCCGCCTGGACCTGAACGATCAGTTGCGCATCGTCGAGGGCGACGCCTTCGAGCGTATCGAGAAGCTGCTGACTGGCCGCGTGGCCAACGGCGGCCCGCAAAAGATCGCCAAGGGCACGGTCATCGACAAGGCTTATCTGACCAGCGTCGAGCGGTTCCATTGGTTCGACATCCGCCCGTCGGAAGACGAAGTGGCGAACCAGTTGGAGTCGATCAAGAACTCGCTCGAGCAGACCCGTCACAGCTTCGACCTGGCTTTTGAAGAAAAGCGCAAGAAGCTGACGCAGGGCGACGAGCTGCAAGCCGGCGTGCTCAAGATGGTCAAGGTCTACCTGGCCGTCAAGCGTCGCTTGCAGCCGGGCGACAAGATGGCCGGCCGTCACGGCAACAAGGGTGTGGTGTCCAAGATCGCTCCGATCGAAGACATGCCTTACATGGCCGACGGCACCCCCGCCGACATCGTGCTGAACCCGCTGGGCGTGCCTTCGCGGATGAACGTCGGTCAGGTGCTGGAAGTGCATCTGGGCTGGGCCGGCAAGGGCATTGGCCAGCGCATCGGCGACATGCTGCAGGAACACGCCCGCGTGGCCGAGTTGCGGCAGTTCTTCGACGAGCTGTACAACAAGTCGGGCGGCAAGACCGAGCATCTGGAAGACTTGAGCGACGATGAAGTCATCGAAATGGCGCGCAATCTGCGCCACGGTGTGCCGTTCGCGACGCCGGTTTTCGACGGCGCCAAGGAAGATGAAATCCGCGGCATGCTGAAGCTGGCCTACCCGGACGACATCGCTGCCAAGAAGGGCCTCACAGCCACCCGCACGCAAGCCATCTTGCATGACGGCCGCAGCGGCGAGGCGTTTGAGCGCCCCGTCACCATCGGCTATATGCACGTCTTGAAGCTTCACCATCTGGTGGACGACAAGATGCACGCCCGCTCGACCGGCCCGTACAGCTTGGTCACCCAGCAGCCGCTGGGCGGCAAGGCGCAGTTCGGCGGCCAGCGCTTCGGCGAAATGGAAGTGTGGGCACTGGAAGCCTACGGCGCGAGCTACATCCTTCAGGAAATGCTGACGGTGAAGTCCGATGACGTGAATGGCCGTACCAAGGTGTACGAATCCATCGTCAAGGGCGAGCACGCCATCGAAGCCGGCATGCCGGAATCGTTCAACGTCTTGGTCAAGGAAATTCGTTCCCTTGGCATCGACATTGAACTCGAACGCAATTAAGGAGCAGATGCATGAAGGGATTACTCGACCTTTTCAAGCAATTCACCCCGGACGAGCATTTCGATGCCATCCGGATCGGCCTGGCCTCGCCCGAGAAGATTCGTTCTTGGTCGTTCGGCGAGGTGAAGAAGCCCGAGACCATCAACTACCGCACCTTCAAGCCTGAGCGTGATGGTCTGTTCTGCGCCAAGATTTTTGGCCCGATCAAGGACTACGAATGCCTGTGCGGCAAGTACAAGCGCCTCAAGCATCGCGGTGTGATCTGCGAGAAGTGCGGCGTTGAAGTCACCCAGACCAAGGTTCGTCGTGACCGCATGGGTCACATCGACCTGGCCGCGCCTTGTGCCCACATCTGGTTCCTAAAGAGCCTCCCAAGCCGTTTGGGCCTGGTGCTCGACATGACCCTGCGGGACATCGAACGCGTGCTGTACTTCGAGGCCTACGTGGTCGTTGATTCGGGCATGACACCGTTGAAGAAATTCACGATCATGACCGAGGACGATTACGACGCCAAGCGCGTGGAATTCGGCGACGAATTCATCGCGCTGATGGGCGCCGAAGGCATCCAGAAGCTGCTGGCGGAGATGGATCTCGACGTTGAGATCGACCGTCTGCGCAACGACATGACCGGCTCCGAGCTGAAGGTCAAGAAGAACTCCAAGCGCCTGAAGGTGATGGAAGCCTTCAAGAAGTCCGGCATCCGCCCGAACTGGATGGTGCTGGACGTCCTTCCCGTGCTGCCGCCGGACCTGCGTCCGCTGGTGCCATTGGACGGCGGACGCTTCGCCACGTCTGACCTGAACGACCTGTACCGCCGCGTCATCAACCGCAACAACCGCCTCGCGCGTCTGTTGGAGTTGAAGGCACCTGAAATCATCGTGCGCAACGAAAAGCGCATGTTGCAAGAGGCGGTCGATTCGCTGCTGGACAACGGCCGTCGCGGCAAGGCGATGACCGGCGCCAACAAGCGGGCGCTCAAGTCGCTGGCCGACATGATCAAGGGCAAGAGCGGTCGTTTCCGTCAGAACTTGCTGGGCAAGCGCGTCGACTACTCGGGCCGTTCGGTCATCGTGGTCGGCCCGACGCTGAAGTTGCATCAGTGCGGCCTGCCCAAGCTGATGGCGCTGGAGCTGTTCAAGCCTTTCATCTTCTCGCGCCTCGAAGCCATGGGCATCGCGACGACGATCAAGGCCGCCAAGAAGGAAGTCGAAGCCGGCACGCCGGTGGTCTGGGACATCCTGGAAGAGGTCATCAAGGAGCACCCGGTTCTGCTGAACCGCGCGCCGACGCTGCACCGTCTGGGCATCCAGGCTTTCGAGCCGGTGTTGATCGAAGGCAAGGCCATCCAGCTGCACCCGCTGGTTTGCGCCGCCTTCAACGCCGACTTTGACGGCGACCAGATGGCTGTTCACATCCCGCTGTCGATCGAAGCGCAGATGGAAGCCCGCACCCTGATGCTGGCCTCCAACAACGTGCTGTTCCCGGCCTCGGGCGAGCCGTCCATCGTCCCGTCGCAAGACGTGGTGCTGGGCCTCTACTACGCCACCCGCGAGCGCATCAACGGCCGCGGCGAGGGCATGATCTTTGTCGACATTCCCGAGCTGATCCGTGCGCTGGAAAACAACGTCGTCGAGATCACCGCCAAGATCGCCATCCGCTTGACCGAGTACAGCAAGGACAAGGAATCGGGCGAGTGGGTGCCTGAGACCAAGATCGTTGACACGACCGTCGGCCGTGCGCTGTTGAGCGAAATCCTGCCCAAGGGCCTGCCTTTCGCCAACATCAACAAGGCGCTGAAGAAGAAAGAGATCAGCAAGCTGATCAACACTTCGTTCCGCAAGTGCGGCCTGAAGGAAACCGTGGTGCTGGCCGACAAGCTGCTGCAAGCCGGTTTCAAGCTGGCCACGCGCGCCGGCATCTCGATCGCCATCGACGACATGTTGGTGCCGCCCGAGAAGCCCGTGCTGATCGCCCGCGCCGAGAAGGAAGTCAAAGAGATCGAGCAGCAGTACGTCTCGGGCTTGGTGACCGCCGGTGAGCGTTACAACAAGGTCGTGGACATCTGGGGCAAGACCGGCGACGAAGTCGGCAAGGTCATGATGAGCCAACTGTCCAAGCAGAAGACCATCGACCGTCACGGCAAGGAAGTCGATCAGGAGTCGTTCAACTCGATCTACATGATGGCCGACTCGGGCGCGCGCGGTAGCGCAGCCCAGATTCGTCAGCTGTCCGGCATGCGAGGCCTGATGGCCAAGCCTGACGGTTCCATCATCGAGACGCCGATCACCGCGAACTTCCGCGAAGGTCTGAACGTGTTGCAGTACTTCATCTCCACCCACGGTGCTCGTAAGGGCCTGGCGGACACGGCGTTGAAGACAGCCAACTCGGGCTACCTGACCCGTCGTTTGGTCGACGTGACGCAAGACTTGGTCGTCATCGAAGACGACTGCGGCACCGACAACGGCATGGCCATGCGCGCGCTGGTTGAGGGTGGTGAAGTGATCGAGTCGTTGCGCGACCGCGTCCTGGGTCGTGTCACCGCCATCGAGGTGCTGCACCCCGAAACGCAAGCCGTCGTGTTGGCAGCCGGCCAGATGCTGGACGAAGACACGCTGGACATGCTGGAAGTGCACGGCGTTGATGAAATCAAGGTCCGTACCCCGCTGACCTGCGCCACGCGCTTCGGCCTCTGCGCCATGTGCTACGGCCGCGATCTGGGCCGTGGCGGCCGGGTCAACGTCGGTGAAGCGGTTGGCGTGATTGCTGCCCAGTCCATCGGCGAGCCGGGCACCCAGCTGACGATGCGGACCTTCCACATCGGTGGCGCGGCTTCTCGTGCTGCCGTGGCGTCGAGTGTTGACGCCAAGTCCGAAGGCATCATTGGCTTCAACGCCACGATGCGTTACGTGACGAATGGCAAGGGCGACCTGGTGGTGATTTCGCGTTCCGGCGAAATCATCATTGCCGACCCGCATGGCCGTGAGCGCGAGCGTCACAAGGTGCCGTACGGCGCGATCCTGAGCATCCGGGCCGACCAGGCCGTCAAGGCGGGCACGATCCTGGCCAACTGGGATCCGCTGACCCGTCCGATCATCACCGAGTTCGCCGGCAAGGCCACCTTCGAGAACGTCGAAGAAGGCGTGACCGTGGCCAAGCAAGTCGACGAAGTGACCGGTCTGTCCACCCTGGTGGTGATCGATCCGAAGCGTCGCGGCGCAGCCAAGGTGATCCGTCCGCAGGTCAAGCTGATGGACGTGAACGGCAACGAAGTGAAGATTCCCGGCACCGATCACTCGGTGACGATCGGCTTCCCTGTCGGCTCGCTGGTGCAGATCCGTGACGGACAGGAACTGTTCCCCGGCGAAGTGCTGGCCCGTATCCCGGTCGAAGGCCAGAAGACGCGCGACATCACCGGCGGTTTGCCGCGGGTGGCCGAGCTGTTCGAAGCCCGCTCACCGAAGGATGTCGGCATCCTGGCCGAGCAGACCGGCACCGTGTCGTTCGGCAAGGAGACCAAGGGCAAGATTCGCCTGGAAATCACCGATCCCGATGGCAAGAAGCACGAAGAGCTGGTGCCCAAGGAAAAGAACATCCTGGTGCACGAAGGCCAGGTCGTCAACCGCGGCGAATTGATTGTGGACGGCTCGGCCGACCCGCAAGACATCCTGCGTTTGCTGGGCATCGAAGAGCTGGCGCGCTACATCGTTGATGAAGTGCAGGACGTGTACCGCTTGCAGGGCGTGAAGATCAACGACAAGCACATCGAGGTGATCGTTCGCCAGATGCTGCGTCGCGTGCAAATCACCAACTCCGGCGACTCGAAGTACATCATCAACGAGCAAGTCGAACGCTCGGAGCTGCTGGACACCAACGACCGTCTGCGCAAGGAAGGCAAGATGATTGCCGTCCACGTCGATGTGCTGATGGGTATCACCAAGGCTTCGCTGTCCACCGACTCCTTCATCTCGGCCGCTTCCTTCCAGGAAACGACCCGCGTGCTGACCGAGGCTGCCATCATGGGCAAGCGCGATGAGCTGCGTGGCTTGAAGGAAAACGTGATCGTCGGTCGTCTGATCCCTGCCGGCACCGGCATGGCCTTCCACATCGCCCGCAAGGCGAAGGAAGAGATGGACGACGCCGAGCGCCGTTCCATCGCCCAGCAGGAGGCCGAGGAATTGGCTTCCGCGCAAATGGCCCAGGTGGACGCACACGCCGAAGGCAACGACTGATCATTCAGTCGCCCAGCAAAAAGGCCACCTTCGGGTGGCCTTTTTTTATGGTGCCGGCTGTTGCTTGATCCAGGCTTCGGGGGTGAGGATGGCCAGCCCGGCGGCGCGGGCGCGTTTCGCCAGCGCCAGCAGGTCACGGTCGCGCGAGATCAGCCACCGGGCCCGCTCGGCGATGGCCAGATCAACGAACATCTGGTCGTTCTTGTCGCGGCAGACCAAGCGCACTGCGGGCAACGGGGGCGCGTCAATCGCCCGGCAAAACCTGGCGAACGCCTGCTCGATCAAGGGAAGATCCGGTGCAAATTTCGCAGCGATGCCACGGCTCAGCACGTGGCGCAGTTCGCCCAGCATCGCCGGGCTGCCAATCCAGTGGATCTGGCCTTGCTCCAGCGCACGCACCAGCGGGGCCACCTTGGCATCCTTGAACACCAACCACTCCATCAAGATTTGGGTGTCGATGACGACGGTGGGGGCGGTGACGGCGGGCTGTGAATTCTGCATGGCCGCGCAGCATACCTTCAGGAGGTTGGCGGGCTGGACAAGTGCAGCGCTTGTACAGTTTGCCCAATCTCAGCTAGAATCCTCGGTTCTTCAGCAGGCGATGCTGCGTCTTTTGACGCGTCTCATCCTGAGCGCCGCTGCTGAAGCGCGTGATTTCAAACGGGAACAAGTCACTTATGCCAACCATCAATCAGCTCGTGCGCCATGGCCGTCAGGCCGAGGTCACGAAATCCAAGTCGCCGGCAATGCAAAATTGCCCGCAGCGCCGCGGCGTTTGCACCCGCGTTTACACCACGACGCCCAAGAAGCCGAACTCTGCGCTCCGTAAGGTCGCCAAGGTTCGTCTGACGAACGGCTTCGAGGTCATCTCCTACATCGGCGGCGAAGGCCACAACCTCCAGGAACACAGCGTTGTGCTGGTTCGTGGCGGCCGGGTCAAGGACTTGCCCGGTGTGCGTTATCACATCGTGCGCGGCTCGCTCGACTTGCAAGGCGTGAAAGACCGCAAGCAGTCGCGTTCCAAGTACGGCGCAAAGCGCCCGAAGAAGTAAGCAGAAATTCAAAGTTGTCACGGCCCGGTTCTTACCGTGTCGGATGTTTTTTGCGGTGCAAGTCACCGAGTAAGTGGATGACCCCAGATGTCGGTGGTCGTCCAAAGGCGCAGATCAAATGATCGGTGCCAACTGAAGCCAGAGGAAGAATCCCATGCCACGTCGCCGCGAAGTACCCAAGCGCGAAATCCTGCCCGATCCCAAGTTCGGCAATGTTGACCTGTCCAAGTTCATGAACGTCATCATGGAATCGGGCAAGAAGGCCGTTGCTGAGCGCATCATTTACGGTGCCCTCGAGCAAATCGAGAAGAAGGTCGGTAAGGACCCTGTTGAAGTGTTCATGGTTGCCCTGAACAACGTCAAGCCGATGGTCGAAGTCAAGTCACGCCGCGTTGGCGGTGCGAACTACCAAGTTCCCGTGGAAGTTCGCCCTGTCCGCCGTATGGCTCTGGCCATGCGTTGGCTGAAAGAATCGGCCCGCAAGCGCGGCGAAAAGTCGATGGCACAGCGCCTGGCCAATGAGTTGGTCGAAGCGGCTGAAGGCCGTGGCGGCGCAATGAAGAAGCGCGACGAAGTCCACCGCATGGCTGAAGCGAACAAGGCGTTCTCGCACTTCCGCTTCTAATCAACCTCGAAATCAGCCGCCTCGGGTTAGTACTAACCCGCTGGCGGCTCCTGTCTTTTGGAGTGAATTCATGGCACGCAAGACCCCCATCGAGCGCTACCGCAATATCGGTATCTCCGCGCACATCGACGCTGGCAAAACCACCACGACCGAGCGCATCCTGTTTTATACCGGCGTGAACCACAAGATCGGTGAAGTGCACGATGGCGCGGCCACCATGGACTGGATGGAGCAAGAGCAAGAGCGTGGCATCACGATCACCTCGGCTGCGACCACCTGCTTTTGGAAGGGCATGGACTCATCGCGCCCCGAGCACCGCATCAACATCATCGACACCCCTGGACACGTCGACTTCACGATTGAAGTCGAGCGCTCGATGCGCGTTCTGGACGGTGCCTGCATGGTGTATTGCGCCGTGGGTGGCGTGCAGCCCCAGTCGGAAACCGTCTGGCGTCAAGCCAACAAATACAAAGTTCCCCGTCTTGCTTTCGTGAACAAGATGGACCGCACCGGCGCGAACTTCTTCAAGGTCTATGACCAGATGAAGACGCGCCTGAAGGCCAACCCTGTGCCCGTGGTGATTCCTATCGGCGCGGAAGAAAACTTCCAGGGCGTGGTCGACCTCGTCTTGATGAAGGCGATCTACTGGGACGAAGCGTCGCAGGGCATGAAGTTCGACTACCGCGAAATTCCGGCTGAATTGCAGGCGGACGCTGAAAAGTGGCGTGAAAACTTGGTCGAGGCTGCTGCCGAAGCCAACGAAGACATGATGAACAAGTACCTGGAAACCGGTGAGCTCAGCGAAGCTGAAATCATGCAGGGCATCCGTGCGCGTACCTTGGCCGCCGAGATTCAGCCGATGTTCTGCGGCACGGCATTCAAGAACAAGGGCGTGCAGCGCATGTTGGACGGCGTGATCGATTTCATGCCGTCGCCGATCGACATTCCCCCTGTGCCCGGTATGGACGATGACGATCAGCCGACCGTTCGCCGCGCTGCCGACGACGAGAAGTTCGCTGCCCTAGCCTTCAAGCTGATGACTGACCCGTATGTGGGCCAGCTCACCTTCGTGCGCGTCTATTCCGGCGTGCTGAAGTCGGGCGACTCGGTGTTCAACCCGATCCGCAGCAAGAAAGAACGCATCGGCCGAATCCTGCAGATGCACGCCAACCAGCGTGAAGAAATCAAGGAAATTCTGGCTGGCGACATCGCCGCATGCGTGGGCTTGAAGGACGTCACCACCGGCGAAACCCTGTGCGATCCCGATGCCATCATCACCTTGGAAAAGATGGTCTTCCCGGAGCCGGTGATTTCGCAAGCC
>Ga0105047_10013821_pt1 | contig 12856 bp, 11 predicted proteins | sample MAT04_FD_78384 | JGI IMG/M metagenome (GOLD analysis project Ga0105047, IMG submission 78384) | Freshwater microbial communities from Lake Fryxell liftoff mats and glacier meltwater in Antarctica - MAT-04 (megahit assembly) | ecosystem: Environmental > Aquatic > Freshwater > Ice > Liftoff... | reverse complement strand
GCGCAACAGCGTGAGTGCGCGATCGTCGAGCGTCGTGAGATCGGTGTCGCCGATGAAGACAGCGCCCGATGAGAGCGAGTCGAGGCCAGCCAGGCAGTGCAGCAGTGTGGACTTGCCGGAACCCGATGGACCCATGATCGCCGTGAGGCGCCCGGTCTCGAACCCCACCGAGACATGGTCGAGCGCGAGCACCTCGGTGTCGCCACGGCCGTACACCTTGGTGGCATCGACGGCGCGGGCCGCGACCCGGTCGACGAGGGAACTCACCTGATCGACCTGATCGACCTGATCGACGGCCGACGGTGAAGAAGACGAAGACGGGGACACGCTCGGGTCGTGGTGCTTCCGAGCGTCGTGGACCAGTGGCATGACAGCCTCCAGACGATCGATGGACGCTTTCATTCACTGTCCGACCGCCTGGAGGCGGGAACCAGTGCGGAAGGTCCCGACCTCTCGGTTCGCCCGCATCAGGGAGGCCGTGCGGGTGAGGCCGTGCGGGTGAGGCCGTGTCAGTGAGGTCGTGTCATCGCGGGGGGAGGAGTGGGGCCCCGACGGTCTGACTCGTGGGGGCCAGGCGAGGCTCGTACGCTGCCCGACATGCTGGTGATCGGGCTGACGGGTGGTATCGGGTCGGGCAAGTCGACGGCGGCGCAGCTGCTCGGCGAACTCGGCGCCGAGGTGATCGACGTCGATGCGCTCGGTCGCGTCGTGATCGCACCTGGAGGCCGCGCCGAGCGTGCGGTGCTCGACGAGTTCGGAGCCGAGTTCGGAGCCGACATCGCTGGCATCTCCGACGGTGACGGCCACATCGACCGCGCCGCACTCGCTCGCACCGTGTTCGGCCGCCCCGATGCGCTCGCCCGGCTCACCGCGATCAGCCATCCGGCGATCAACGTCGAGCTCGCCGCACGACTCGATGCCTTCGCTTCCGACGCGATCGTCGTGCTCGACATGGCCATCCTGGTGGAGAGCAACCTCGGCCGGGTTGACCCCGCGCACTCGTACTCGCGAGTGATCGTCGTGGAGGCGCCGATCGAGCTCCGCTTGCAGCGGGCGATGCAGCGCGGCATGGCGGAGGCCGACGCGCGCGCTCGAATCTCGTCACAGGCGACGGACGAACAACGTCGCGCGGTCGCGGATGCGGTCGTGGTGAACGATGGCGATCTCGCGACGCTGTCGGCCCGGGTCGACGACCTGTGGTCGACGATGCAGACGTGGTCGCTGACCTGACCGCCAGGCTCGTGGACCAGGACCCCGGGCGACGTGTGATCGCTGCGGACTCATCGCATCAACGGGTCCGTTCGGCTCAGGTGGCGGCGAGCGATGACCGGCGGTCCGCTGCAATGGCTACGGTGACGCGGTGGTCCGGAGCGGCGTGAACCGGCGAGGTTGGGCGGTCATTGCGAGCGCGTTGCTGGTGCTCGCGGTCGGTGGGTGCACGCTCGCCGGCGTGGTCGGTGGTGACCAGGCAGATCAGCGGTCGGTCGTCGACCGAGGCGAGGGTGCCGAGTCTGCAGACCGTGCCCCGACCGAGACCTCGGCGACCGCCGGACCGCTCGGGGCCTCGAGGTTGCCCGCGATCTCCGAGCCTGGGTCGGTCGACGGTGACGGTGCCGTGGTTCGGCCCGACTCGATCGACCGTTCGGGCACCACGCCGGTCGTCATCGCCACGACGACGCCGGTCACGCCGGTCACGCCGGTCACGCCGGTCACGCCGGTCATGTCGGTCATGTCGGTCACGCCGGTGGAGCCGGTCACGCCGGTCGTGGTGGCGAGCAGCCCGGCCGTCGGGATCGGCGCCCGCCCGATCCCCGACGACAACATCTCCACCGCCGGTGCCGGCGCGCCGGCCCCGTACGCACTGGTGACCGGCACGACCGCCGGGGGACACGTCGGCGTCGAGCTCGGGTGTGCGGCGGGAACGGACGCCGCCTCGCTCGACCGGTGGTTGTCCACGCGGCTCGGTCCGGTGCTCGGCTGGGACTACCAGCACGTGTACCCGCTCGGCGGCGACCGGTTCCTGTGGCTGTTCCAGGACACCTTCATCGGTCACACCGGCACCGTCACCGACCTCGGTCGCGCCCACTTCCTGCACAACACGGCGATGGTGCAGACCGGGCGGTGCTTCACCCTCCTGCACCACGGCACGCCCGAGCTGCCCGTGGCGTTCGAGGTGGGCACCGGCACCGTCGGTGCCCGGAGTCGGTGGTTCTGGCCGATGGGTGGCGAGGCCGCCAATGGTCGACTCTGGGTGTTCTGGGCCGAGATGGTGAAGGACCCCTACGACCCGGTCGCGCCGGATGGACTCGGCTGGCATCCGGTGGCCGTGCATCTGGCCTCGTATGACAGCCGCACGTTGGCGCGTACCTCGTTCGGACTCGCGACCGATGCCGCCGCGACCCCGATGTACGGCTATGCCGTCGCGAGCGACAACACCCACACCTACCTGTTCGGCAACTCCTTCGAGCAGAACCTCGTCCGCGAGGGCGGTTACTGGGGTGGTCGCCACTCGGCGACGGACATGTGGCTCGCGCGCGTGCCGCGCGGACAGTTGCAGGCATCGCCGGAGTACAGAACCGCCGACGGTTGGTCGTCGGACCGATCGGCCGCCGTGCCCATCTCGACGCGCTTCCACGCGGAGAATCCGATGCAGCCGCGGTTCCTGGCCGGCAGCTGGGTGTCGGCCGCGAAGGTGAACGGATACTGGGGTGAGGAGTTGGTCGTGGATGCAGCACCGAACCCGTGGGGACCGTGGAGCGCCGCCGAACAGGTGCCGCTGCTCGCACGCAACGCCGACCCGCTCGGCAACACCTACCATGCCCACCTGTTGCCCTGGCTCGGCGCCGACGGCTCCATCCTCGTGTCGGTGTCGACCAACGCTCGCGACATGCTCCGCCACGCCTGGCCCCGTCCCGCCCGATACCGGCCGATGGTGCTCGCGCGAGCCTTCCCGTACCTCGTTGCCACAGCACCACCGCCCGATCCGACACCGACCACGACGACCACGCTCGCCGACACGACGACCACGTCGACGCTGCCGCCAGACACCGCTGCCCCCGGCGTCACGACGACCACGACGCCGGGGAGCACCACCACGACCATGACGTCGCCGTCCACGACCGCGCCAACCACCACGACGTCCACGACCGCGCCAACCACCACAACCACGACGCCGACCGCAACCACGACGATCCTGCCGTCGGGCTGATCGATCAGCGCGCAGGCGGCGGGGTCGTCAGTACGACACGCCAGCCAGCGCCAAGGCCACCTCGAGGATGGCGAGCTGGCGGTCGGCGGGCCAGCTCTCGGGGTCGAACAGCGCTTGGATCGCGACGCCGTCGACCTGGGTGATCAGGCGCTCGGCGACCGAGATCGCTGCCTCGCCGGCCGTGATGTCGCAGCGCTGAACGAGGCGAGTGACGTGGTCGCGGAACTCGCGGTAGGCGTCGCGTTGTGCGGTCGAGAGTTCGTCGTCGCCGGCGGCCTGGGCGCAGAACGCGACCGTGACCATCCAGTGACGGCGGCGATCATCGTCGATGGGCAGCGCGCCTTCGAGCGTGGCGCGCAGCTGCACAGCCGGATCGAGATCGCGGGCAGTGCGCAGCGAGCGCCGTCCCGAGAGCGAAGCCTGGAAGGTGCACAGCAGCAACTCGCGCTTGTCGGCGAAGTAGTGCGTGAGGCTGCCGGTGCTGAGGCCGGCCTCGGCGGCCACGTCGCGCATCGTTGCCGCACCGATGCCGGAGCGGGCGATCAGGCGGGCTGCGGCGTCGGTGAGCTCGACACGGCGCTCTTCGACGTCTACGAAACGTGGCACGCGACGAACCTCTGCATACGTGCTTGATGCTAGTACGTACGTTGTATAACGTTCGTTCCACTTCATCGTGTTTCGCCGCATCCGTCCGAGTCGATCCATTGCCTCGGTGGCAGCCACGATGAACACATCCGTTCTCGGCAAGGGGGTACTGCCAATGGTTCATGTCGCATCACGTGGTGACGTTCCGGTTCGTCTCGGTCCTGGGGTCAAGAACGTCCCCGACTACGGCCCGAGCAAGATGAGTCGCAACCCGTACACCGATCCGGTGCAGTTCGAACTCGAACGCGAGCGGGTGCTCACCAAGAGCTGGATCCTCGCCGCCCGGTCCGAGCAGCTGAAGAACCCGGGTGACTGGCACAGCTTCGAGGGGCACGGCGAGACAGTTGTCATGACCCGCCAGCCCGATGGCAGCGTGGCCGCATTCCACAACGTCTGTCAGCACCGCGGTACGTCGTTCGTGACCGAATGGAGCGGTTGCGGCGCCCGCCGGTTCACGTGCCCCTACCACGGCTGGGTGTACGACACCACCGGCAAGCTGGTCGGGCTGCCCGAACGACAGGACTTCAGCGAGGAGCACCTCCGCGACGTTCGCGCGCCGGCCGTGGCAGCCGACGAGTGGGGCGGATTCGTGTGGATCAACATGGCCGGCCCCGGCAACTGCATCTCGCTGCAGGAGTGGATCGGCACCGAGATCACGGCCGACCTCGGCCAGTTCAAGATGGAGGACATGGTCCTGCACCAGGTGCTCGAGTGGGATGTGCCGGTGAGCTACAAGGCCATCGTCGACGGCTTCAACGAGATCTACCACACCATCGAACTGCACCACGTCACGCCCGAGTTCGTGAAGTCCGCCCGCGACACCTCGTTCCACATCCTCGACCGCGAGCTCGTCACCGAGGCCGGCCCGCGCCCCACCAACTACATGTGCTTCGTGCCGCGGCCCGATCAGCGCGAGCAGCTGGCAGAGAACTGGGATCACCACAAGCACGCGATCTGCCACTACGTCGTGTTCCCGAACACGGTGTTCAACTGCAACCCCGAGCACATCCAGGTGTTCAACCCGATCCCGATCGACGTCGACCGCACCAAGTTCCTCACCTGGCAGCTCATCTACCCGGGCGACCGCAACGACCCTGCGTACGAGACGTACTACCAACGCATGTTGAAGCACTGGGAGGGCCTGAAGGTGGTCGTCGGTGAGGACATCGGCATCTACGAACAGCTGAAGCGCACCAAGCGCTCGAGCGCATACACCGAGCACATCCTCAACGAGCGCGAGTGCAAGATCGCTCATTACCACGAGCAGATGGCGAAGCTGATCCAGGACTGACGCGACCACCCGTCACTGGTGCGACACCGGTCGACATCGATCGCCGTCGCAGCCCGGCTGGTGCCTCGCACCGCTGGGCTGTTTCGCGGATCGTGGGCCTACTCCTTGGCGGTCGCCTTACGGACGATGATGCTGCCGACGCTGTAGCCGGCACCGAAGCTGCAGATCACGCCGACGTCTCCTGCACCGAGGTCGCCGCGGTGGCGGTGGAACGCGATCACCGATCCGGCGGAGCTGGTGTTGGCGAATTCGTTCAACACCACCGGAGCCTCGTTCTCGTCGGGCACCCGGCCCAGTACGCCCTTGGCGATCAGCTGGTTCATCTTCAGGTTCGCCTGGTGCAACCAGAACCGACGCACCTGCTGCGCATCGAGCGACAGGGCGCTGAGGTGGCCCTTGATGTGGGTGGCCACCATCGGGCAGACCTCCTTGAACACCTGCTGACCGCGCTGGCGGAAGATCAGCTCGTGCGGATCCCGCGCCACCCCGGGTCGCGCCTCGCTGGAGTTCAGGAACCCGAAGTCGTTGCGGATGTTGTTCGAGAACTGGGTGGCCAGCCTGGTGCCGAGCACCTCCCACACGTCGGTGGCGACGGCGTCGTCGGCGCGCTCCATCACCACCGCGGTGCACGCGTCGCCGAAGATGAAGTGGAAGTCGCGGAGCTCGAAGTTGTTGTGGCCCGACGTGATCTCGGGGTTCACCACCACGACGCAACTCGCCGAGCCGCTACGCAACGCGTCGGCGGCGGCCTGCATCGAGAACGTGGCCGAGCTGCACGCGACGTTCATGTCGTAGGCCCACCCGCCGGCACCGAGCGCGTGCTGCAGCTCGATCGACACGGCCGGGTAGGCGCGCTGCAGGTTCGAGCAGCCGACGATGATCGCGTCGACGTCGGCAGGCGAGCGGCCGGCCTGGGCCAGCGCCTCCATCACGGCGGGGACCGACATCTCGGCCTGGATACCCAGCTGGTCCTCGCTGCGATGCTCGAGCAGTGGCCGCATCCGGGTGGGGTCGAGCACGCCTTCCTTCTCGATCACGTAGCGCGACTCGATGCCCGAGGCCTTCAGGATGAACTCCTCATCGGGCGCGGCGCGGGCTGCGAGTTCGCCGCGCTCGATCTCGGACGCGTGCTCGGTGTTCCAGACGGTCACCGCCTCGGTGAGCGACACGACGAGCTCAGCGTTGGTGATGGTGTGCGCCGGGTGAGCGAGACCAGTGCCCGAGATGACGACGGTGGGCGACTGCGGAGCGGCTGGGCGAGCGTTCATGCGGTTTCGAGTATGGCCGACGATTCGGGGTCGGCACGTCTCTGGACGTTCGTCCCCATTCTGGAAGGATCGCCAGATGACCTACGACGACATCGTTGCCGCGTTCATCGAGCCGCCGGCAACGCCGATCGCCGCGCCGGTGGTGCCCGACACTCCGGCCCGTCGGCTCCGCGATGCGCTCGAGCCGATCGCCACCCAGGGCTGGTGGTCGCGGCCGGCCGCCGAGCGCGTACAGGCGCTCGGTCTGGGCTTCTTCGACGGCTACGTGTGGGGCCGGGCCGCGGCCCTCGGCACGCCGGTGCCTGCGGTGGTGGTCGCCACCTTCGGCGTGTTCGACGCCGGACTGTTGACTGCCGTGTACGCACACGGCTCGGCACAATGCTCGCGCTCCGACGTGCTGGCCGCTCGTGAGGGCGGGGCGACCGAGAGCCTCTGCGGCGTGGTGGCCGACGACGTCGCTGACGACATCGCCGTGCCACTGCTTGCAGCGCTCGACTCGATCGACGGACTCGGCCGGCCCCTGTTCAGCGGGTTGCGTGACCTGCCGGTGCCGGCCACACCGCAGGGTCGGCTGTGGCGCGCCGCCGAGCTGGTGCGTGAGCATCGTGGCGACGGCCACCTCGGCGCGTGTGCCGCCACCGGTCTCGGCACCGCGACGATCAATGTGCTCACGGAGCTGTGGCTCGACTATGCGCCCGGCGAGTACAGCAGCACCCGGGGACTGTCGCCGGAGGCGGTGGCGGTGGTGATGGCGCAGTTCGTCGAGTGCGGCTGGGCTGCCGGGGATGTGCTCACCGCCGAGGGTCGGCGTGTGCGTGACGAGTTGGAGGCCGCGACCGACCGGTCGCAGGACCTGTTGGTGCAGGCGCTCGACGGTCGGCTCGAACGCCTCGCGGCTGCGGCCGAAGTCGTGTCGGCCGCAGTGGTGGGCGCCCGCTCGTTCCCGCACGACCCGCGCAAGCGCGCCGCAGGCTGACTCGGGCCCGGTGCGACGTCCGTCGCCGGTTCGCACCTGTGTGCCACCTCGCATACGGGCTACAGGTGTGGGTGCCGTGCGCTGGTCTCGATGAGCAACAGCCTCGCCGGTCGGCGGCCCACCGAACGGTGCCGATGGGGCAGACGCGCGTCGTAGCTCACCGAATCACCGGCACCGAGTCGGGTGAGCGTGCCGTCGACGTCGACCTCGACCTCGCCGCTCACCACGTACGCCGCCTCGAAGCCCTCGTGCTGCCAGGCGTCGACGAACTCGCGAGGAAGTTCGGTGAACTCCACGACGTGGAACGGTGCATCACCCGTGACGAGCGGTCGGTAGGCGGGCACCCCGGTCAGGTCGCCGGCACGCACCACCACCAGCGGCGCGTCGTGGTCGGCAGGGGCATCGAACAACGACTGCGGTGTCGTGCCGAGCGCGCGGGCGATGCGCGACAGCGATTCGATCGACGGCTGGGCGCGGTCGTTCTCGACCTGCGACAAGAACGGCTGCGACAGGTGGGCCAACGCGGCCAACTGCACGAGGGTGAGCCCCGCATCGAGGCGAAGCCGTCGGATCGAGGCTCCGAGCGGCTGCGTCTCGCCGGCGGCGACCGACGTCATCGGAGGGTCGTCATCGGAGGGTCGTCATCGGAGGGTCGTCATCGGAGGGTCGTCATGAGACGAGGGGGACGACCTCGGTCATGAACCGCTCCATCTGTTCGACGGCCTTCGTGTACGGGTCGCCGATGAGGTGCGGGAAGATCGTGATCCGCTCGCAGCCGAGCAGGTCGCGGTACATCTGGATGTCGGCGGCCACCTGCTCGGCCGTGCCGACCAGGATGGTCTTCTGTGCCATCGACTCCTCGAGCGTGGGGATGAGACCCGGCCCGACCGGCTTGCCGTCGGCGCCCATGTAGCCGCGACTCCAACCGTAGGGGCCGAGGAACTTCCAGAACTCGTCGTGGCCGGCGCGGGCGGTGCGCACGGCCTCCTCGTGGGTGTCCTCGATGCGGGTGGCGACCACGAGCATCCGCTTGTCGCCGCGGGCGAGGTCCGATGCGTGCGCTTGCTCGTGCACCTCGCCGTAGCGGTCCCACATCCGCTTGATGAACTTCGGGTGCTGGTTCCAGAACACTGCACCGTGGTCGACGACGGGGCAGTACTCCACCGTCGGCGGGCTGGTGGCGGCCTGCCAGATCTCGAACGGGTACACGGGCCGGGGGATCAGGGTGAGCTCGGTGACCGTGGTGCCCCGGTCGGGGATGCCTGGCATTGGGAACTGGAAGTACTTGCCCGTGAACGAGAAACGCTCCTCGGTGAGCGACATCCGCACGACATCCATCGCCTCCTCGAACCACTCGCGGTTGCGCACGTCGTCGGCGGCCTGATCGGGGTTGTCGTGGCTGCCGATGGAGATCTGGTCGTTGTTGAGGTGCAGGATCTCGCGCGGCACCGTGCCGCGCCCGACGCCCAGCATCCCGCGCCCGCCCGACAGGGTGTGCAGGGTGGCGAAGTCCTCGGCCAGACGCAGGGGATGCCACTGGGGCGCCACGTTGAACATCGCGCCGAGACGGATGTTCTGGGTCTTCGCGGCGATCCAGGTGGAGATCAGCAGGCCGTTCGGGATGACCTCGTAGCCCTCGTACTGGAAGTGGTGCTCGGTGGTCCAGAAGCTGTCGAAGCCGAGCCGGTCGGCGGCGATGCCGGCATCGACGTACTTCAGCGTTGCGTCCCAACACGCCTGGTTGTCGTAGCGGCGGTCCATCGGTTGCGGCGCACCGGCGCCCGCATCCGACATCTCGACGCCGCCGAAGAAGAACGCTCCGACCTTCATCAGTCACCCTCCCAGGTACCACTCCGTGTGCAGCGGAAGGTACCACGAATATTGATCACATCAATAGTTGTTCACCCAGCGTTTACACTCTCGACGTGCCGCCCGCCGACGTACAGCCCTGGACCGTGACCGCTCGCAATCTGCCCGAACACGCCAGGAACCCGATCCACACCGATCACGGTGCGCAGGCAGCGGGGTTCGCGCGTGCACTCGTGGCCGGCGTCACCACCTACGCCTACCTCACGCACCCGCCGATGGTCGCGTGGGGGGCCGACTGGATCGCCAACGGTGGCGGGGAGGTGCGGTTCAGGCGTCCGGTGTTCGACGGCGACACGCTGCGCTGCGAGCCGTTCGCCGACGGAGCCGCCGTTTCGGTGCAGGCGATCACCGACGAACCCGAGCAGCCGCGCGCCGTGTTCCGGGCTGTGCGCGTGAGTGGTGGACCGCCTGCAGTCCGGCCCGGGGAGCCGCTGCAGCCGGTCACGATCGAGCTCGTGGGACAGTGGGGGAGCGACTACGGCATCCGCGCCGGTGATGACCTCGCGCTCTGCACCGAACTCGGCGTCGTCCACCCGGCGGTGTGGCCGGCCCTCGCCAACCATCTCGTCCACACCCAGGTGGCGCGTGGCAGCTGGATCCACACACGCAGCTTCGTGCGACACCATGCGCTTGCCCCAGCGGGTTCGGTGGCAGAGGTGCGGGCCGTGGTCGTGCGGCGGTTCGCAGCACACGGTGAGCGTGCGGTGCTCGACGTGGAGATCGAGGTCGACGGTGTGGTGGTGGCCACCCTCGAGCACGAGGCGATCGTCGCCCTGCCCTGACACGCAGTGGTGATCGCGGTGCCGGGTTGTACCGCGCGGGGACCATCGGCACTGGCCGGCAGTGGGGGGTCGTGGTGACATGACCGTACGGCCGTCGTCGTTGCCGGTCGCCCGAATCGAGGTCTGCCATGCGCGAGCAACTGGTCCTGACGACGATGGGCGGTGTTCGCACCGTCACCGGGAGCAGGTTCCTGGTGACGGTGGGCGACCGGCGGGTACTGGTGGACGCAGGGCTCTTCCAGGGGATGAAGGATCTGCGTGAGCGGAACTGGGCGCCGTTCCCCGTGGCGCCCAGCAGCCTCGACGCGATCGTGATCACCCACGCGCATCTCGACCACTGCGGCTATCTGCCCCGACTGGTGAGCGCCGGCTTCACCGGTCCGGTGTACGTCACCTACGACACCGGCAAGCTGCTGTCGGTGGTGTTGCCCGATAGCGGCCGGCTGTTGGAGGAAGAGGCCCGGTACGCCAACCGCGCCGGCTACTCCAAGCACGAGCCTGCGCTGCCGCTCTACACCGAGGACGATGCCTGGACTGCACTCGACCGGCTCGAACCAGTGGCGTTCGGCACCGACCTCGAGGTGGTGCCAGGTGTACGGGCCCGATTCGAGCCGGCGGGTCACATCCTCGGCTCGTCGGTGGTGCGGATGACACTTGGCACCGACCCCGACCAGCAGGTGGACATCACCTTCAGCGGCGACCTCGGACGCCAGGAGCACCCGTTGCTGCGAGCGCCCATGGCCATCGGCGACACCGACTGGATCGTCGTCGAGTCGACCTACGGCAACCGCGAACACCAGGCCGACGACACCGTCGACCGTCTGGCCGAGCTGATCGAACGCACGGTCGCCCGCGGTGGCAAGGTGATCATCCCGGCGTTCGCCGTCGACCGCACCGAGGTGTTGCTGTTCCACCTCCGTCAGTTGTCCGAAGCGGGACGCCTGCCACCGGTACCGGTGTTCGTCGACAGCCCGATGGCCCTGGCCGCGCTCGAGGTGTACCGCTCGGCGATCGACGGCCACGCCCTCGACGTGCGCAGTGATCTGCGCGGTGACGGCACGCTGTTCGAGCTGCCCGACCTCGACGAGGTGCACGACGCCGAGGGGTCGAAGGCGGTGAGCCGGATGAGTGGGCCGGCGATCATCATCGCCGGGAGCGGCATGGCGTCGGGCGGCCGTGTGATCCATCACCTGAAGAAGTTCCTGCCCGACCCTGCGAACTCGGTGGCGCTGGTGGGATTCCAGGCCGCGGGCACACGCGGCCGGAGCCTGATGGACGGTGCCGAGTCGGTGAAGATCCACGGTGTCTATGTGCCGGTGCGGGCCGAGGTGTGCGACCTCAGCGGCTTCTCCGTCCATGCCGATGCGAGCGAGTTGATCGACTGGTTGGGCACGGCCACGCGTGAGCCGAGCGGTGTGTTCGTGGTGCACGGCGAGCTCGACGCATCGCTGGCGCTGCGCACGCGCATCCACGACGAGCTCGGTTGGAACGCGGTCGTTCCTCGCGACGGCGAACGCCTGAACCTGTGGACCGGTGGATGAACCGTGCCCGCTGCGTCGTCGCTGCACGTGCGGTGGCCGCCTGCGCCCTGATGGGCGTGGCGTGTTCACGACCGTCGACGACACCACCGGAGCGTAGGGCGGACGGGGTCGGCCGGTCGGCGGTGAGGATCGTGCTGATGGGCGATGTGATGCTCGGCCGACGCGTGGGCGAGGTGGTCGCATCGACGCCCGAGACGGTGTTCGAACGACTCCGGCCGGTCGTGGTGGGCGCCGACCTGGCGCTGGCGAACCTCGAGTCGCCACTCACCGCTCGTCGCCACTCACCGCTCGTCGCCACCTCGTCGGCCCATATGCGCTGGAGGCGGAACCGGTGGCGGTGGCCGGGCTGCTCGCCGGCGCCGGATTCGACGCGATGGCGATCGCCAACGACCACGCCGGCGACGCCGGCCCATCGACGGTGATCGACACGGTGAGTGCGCTGAGGTCGGTCGGGATCGAGCCGATCGGTGGCGGTGGCGATCTGGCCGCTGCGAGTGCACCGATGCTTCGCGATGTGCACGGCGTGAGGATCGCCGTGCTCGCCTTCGACCTCACGCTCGGCGGACCGGCCGCTGGCGTCGGCCCTGGGATCGCCAGGTGGGACCCCGCTGATGCCGAAGCGGCGGTGCGAGCCCGGAGCGCACACCTCGGCGTGTTCGACGCGACGACCACTCGCTTGCTGTGGGGAGCGGGAACCATGGTGCGCCCGATCGGAACGCTCGCCGGGTGCGACGGAGCGATCGCCGTGGCGTTCACCACGCTCGACGACGACGCGGTCACCGGTGGTGGCGCGTGGACGTGGCGGGGGTTCGGCTTCGCCACCGCCACCGAGCTCGACGGCCAGGTGACGCCGGCGTGCACCGACGTGGACGGCGATGGGCGGACCGAACCGGTGCTGCTCGATCGCACTGCAATCACGACGAGAGGAACGGGATCATGAGACACCGAGCACACCCTCGACGCGCAGCGCTGGGCGTGCTCGCCGCACTCGCGTCGGCGGCGGCCGCCTGTTCGGACGACGCGTCGACCGCCTCGACCGCCTCGACATCGACGGTGTCCGACGAGACGTCGACGACGCTCGAGGCCGTCGACACGACTGCCCCCCAGGAGGCGTCGACCTCATCGTCAGTGGCAACCACCACGACCTCGCCAGGCATGGCCGGCGCCACGATCGCCGGTGCCCCCCGACAGCTGCCCGCGTTCGCCGCGTTCACCGGCGGCGCGCTGCTCGACGACAGCACCCCGTTCGTCGGCCCACCGACGCCCACCTCGATGG
>Ga0105047_10013820_pt1 | contig 12857 bp, 13 predicted proteins | sample MAT04_FD_78384 | JGI IMG/M metagenome (GOLD analysis project Ga0105047, IMG submission 78384) | Freshwater microbial communities from Lake Fryxell liftoff mats and glacier meltwater in Antarctica - MAT-04 (megahit assembly) | ecosystem: Environmental > Aquatic > Freshwater > Ice > Liftoff... | reverse complement strand
CTCTGACATCATCGCCGAAGTCCTTCGCGAAGCCGGCGAACCACTACACCGCGAAGAAATCGTCAAACGCGTCCTAAAAAGCCGTTTCGTCAAAGAAACCACCATCCTATTGAACCTCCAAGGTAAACCGCAGTTCAAGCGCGTTGCCAAAGCCACCTACACCCTCGCTGACGTCGAATAAATAACTCTAGGCTGCAAACTTTCGTCAAGTAAAATACAATGAACATTTTACGAACAAATGCCCAAAAACAATTGACGGGTAAAGAGACATTCGAATATCACAAATGATGCGTACTCATGAGAGGCAGTAGGGATACGCGTAAATTATATTTTGAGTAGGGATTTGGAAATATTTTGCTGGGTGATAACGACAGCAGAGCATCCAATCCAACCATAGACACGATGTCGCACAATGTATATTTTGCGACTCTAATATAGATGAAATAGATGACTATGTGTACCCCTCAATACAGGGGACTTTTGGTGTTACTGACATAAACTAACGCAAACGTATTTATGGCGCGTTACAAAGCCCCGTTAAAGCTTAAGTCTATGCCTCGTTAATAAGCAGCTCCTCGGATGACCTTCAATATAGCCTAGTGCTTGCGATGTGCGCTACGACACCATTTGACTTTTCCACAGTTTGGCTGTGAAAGTATTGCTTTTTCACCAATTCGTTATAAATTATTCTTTTCCCTACCTGCTCTGTCATTTTGTTAAATATTTGACTTTTGCCCTTTCCGGTATGTTTATATAGTTTTTTTACAAATGCTCTAAGATACTTAATGTGAACAAAAGACGAACTAGCGGGGCAGAAGAATAGGGGGAAAAGTCATAGAGCTAAGTACGCCGCAGCGTTAGATAACGGGCTTTCGAAACTTCAGCCAAGTTAAATAACCACATGCGTTTAGGCTTAGGCGGGGACTACCGCCCTTCCCTCCACACTACTTAAAGTAAGAACGTCCCTCTACGCGCACATCAATATACTGGGACGGTGTCTGATTCTTAGATGCTAGCCAGTCCTGTGTCGCCAGGTAAGTACCAACTTGGCGGCGAGCGTCATTACTCTGTAAATTAAACTTTATATAGTAAGACTGACCGCGTACCTGAACATCCAACTGACTGGTCCCAGCTGGCAACTTAACAGTTGCGACTGATTGTTTTTTTTCTTTGAGCTGAGCGACCACAGTCTGTATAAACTCAACAGATGAACCGGCCAAGGCAACACGCCCGACTTTAGGATCCAAACCGCTTTGATCCAACACTACAGGTAACCCCAAAGAACTAAAGAAGCTAACGCTACCGCTACGTAACAGAGCACGGCCATTACCATCAAGAACAAACGAGTAATTACCGGCAGTTAAGATAATCGCTGGCTGAGCAGCCTGGATATACACGATTGGCCGATGGCCAAGCAGCGGCAACGTAACACTGACAGTACTCAGCTCAGGAAATTGCCGCTTAAGCTCACTCTCGACTTTGTTAGTATCGACAGTTATCTTGTTACGATTCCAGATTGAGCTGGCTAAAAGCTGGCTAGCAGTCGATTGATATTCAGCCTGATCGTGCAAAAAGAAAGCTTTATCTTCGCCATCGACAGATAACACTTTGGCGTTATTAGACAAACTAATTATGCTAACCGCACTAGCAATTAAGGCGACTACCAACACCAGCAAGCCTAGGCGTTGACCCCAAAATTTAACTAAAGAATTAACATCCGGGCGTTGTTTGCTGAATAGTTTGGTACGGCCGGTATTGGCATTTTCGGGAGCTCGCCTGGAATAATAAGACATCGATGGAGTAGTACTTTTTTCTTCGTGGCGGGACGCGTGACGTTGTCTGGCGGTTGGTGCTGATTTTTGTTTGGATAATTTCATTTCGTAGACTACTTTAAGGCTAATATTAGCTTGGCTAACTCCTCGGTAGCCTCAGGTTTGGCGAATTCAGATAGCCCCTGCCCTAGTTTTTTAATTCGTTGTGGATCTTTCAACAGCTCACTGACCTGCTTGGCGACGCGATTTGGATCGTGCCTCAAGTCAGCTTCACTGATCACCACGGCTGCCCCCTGCTCTTCCAAATATGCGGCGTTTTTTGTCTGATGACCACCGGTCAGAACAGCGCTTGGGACCACAATACAAGCTTTGCCTTGCAAAGCGAATTCGGCTAAATTAGTAGCCCCAGCCCTAGTAATAATCAGATCAGCCGATCCAGCATAGCGATACATATCTTCTAGGTAACCATAGGCCTTGACTCGCTCTTGCGATTCTAGCGGCAGCGTCTTATATGCCTTCTTAACATTCTCTTGATTAGCCCGTCCCGTGCCATGAGCAACGTATAGATCTGGGAACTGAGCTAACAAATGCGGCACTGACTCAATAGCCGCATCATTTAAGCGTTGGGCACCCAGACCTCCGCCAATTATAAACAGCATCCGGGCGTGCATTGGAACATTGATTTCTTTGCGGTAACGGGCTTTTAGGTCGGCATTCACAGGAACAATACTGGACTGCAAAGGGATACCAGTAGTTACAGTTTTAGGCCCAGGATAATCATAAAGTTCGGCTGGCAAGGCCACTGCGTGCAAGCTAGCCCAACGTCCGATAATCCGATTAGCCAGGCCGGGTATGATGTCAGAATCGTGCGTCAAATATGGAATGTGTAGACTGGCAGCAGCCAAGCCAACAGGCACACCCACGAAGCCACCCTTCACAAAAAGCGCATCAGGCTGTAACTTTTTAAGTAATCGCCTGCTCTGCCACAAACCAACTAATACATAGAAAACATCGCGTATGTTTTTGAGGGTAGTTGGAATATCGAGTAATTGACGAAAACCCTCGCCATAGTAGCGCCGGAACTTTCCTGCTCGCACCGTGTAAACATGATCAATATTAGGGTTTTTAGCCGGCAAATCGCCCAATTTATCACCTGTTTGACCAATGTAAATTAGTTCAATGCCAGGTTTTACCCTTTTAAGCTCGGCAGCAACGGCCAAAATGGGAGTAATGTGTCCACCGGAACCACCACCAGTCAGGATAATACGCTTGATAGCACTCATGACGTTCTCCTTAGGTTACTGTTGATAGCTTTGCGTCCGGGAGTTACTGGCGGCGAGCTTGGAGCTGCCGCACGAGCTGACACTCGGTAGTTAGTATAGCGCGACGCCTGGAACGCCAAGCCAACCGCTGCCGCCACGAACACCACACTGGTACCGCCGTAGCTAATAAATGGCAAGGTTATGCCCTTTAGCGGCAACAATCCGATCATAGCGCCTATATTAATGAAAGCTTGGACGCTTAGCCACGCCAGGATGCCCACAACCAGCAAACGGCTAAAGTCGTCAGTTAAACGTTCGGCAATACTTTTGAGCCGGGCGAAAAACGCTACAAAAAGTGCCAGCAGCACTACGCTACCCACAAAACCAAACTTCTCAGCGTAAATAGCGAAGATTGAGTCATTGGCCGCTTCTGGCAAGTAGCCGTAAGCCTGGACACTATTACCAAGTCCTAGGCCCACAATCCCACCAGATCCCACGGCGATAATTGCCTGGCAAGCCTGGTAGCCACTGGTTTGGCAATTAGCATCCGGGTGCAAATACGCTTCAAGCCGGTCACGGCGGTATGGCGTGGAAGAAATCGCTATAAATAACCCAATTACAATAATGCCGCCGATTAGCAGAACACGCTTAAGCGGCAGCCCGGCCACAAATGCCATAGTGCCCATCATAGCAATCATAACACCGGTCGAACCCAGGTCGCTTTGTACTCCGGCAATCACTAAACCAATGGCGCCCATCGCGAATCCTAGTGGTTTGAGCGTTAGATTAAAACTGGCAATTTCATCTTTCTTAAGGCGTAGCGCCAAGAAGCCAGCCAGCCAAACCAACACCGCGAATTTCAGCAACTCGACAGACTGGAAAGAAAAACTCCCTAAGCGCACCCAACGATGAGCTGGATAAGCTGGGTTAACCGGTAAAATTAGTGCTAACAAGGTGGCCACAGCCGCCACAATCAGTAGTGGCTTGTAAGCTTGGCGCCACCATCTGAGTGGCACATTAGCAGTTATTAAAAAAGCTACTATGCAAAGCGCCGTGGCGATTAGCTGTTTGCCGACATAGTAGTTGCCAGTAACGTGATTAGCCGCTGATAACGCTGGGCTGATCGCATAAACCACCACCAAACCAATTGATAACAGTATCGCCGACAATATCAACAACCAATAATCAGGCTGATGACGGCGGCCCAGCGCCAGTTCTTCCGATTGGCGGGCCGCCACTTGCTGACGCCGCGGCTGCTGCGGCCGCATAATTAGCCCTGCCTTCCTACCAAAAAGACCAGCAAACCAACCACACTGGCGATCTGGCCCAAGATCCAAAAGCGCATAGTAACTTTAGTCTCCGGCCAGCCAATAGCTTCAAAGTGATGGTGAATCGGCGATGATAAAAAGACTTTTTTGCCATTACGTAATTTACGCGATAAACGGTTTATAATTACTGATCCGGTTTCCATGACGTACACTGCGCCAATGATCGGCAGCACATAAATAGTATTAGTTTGCATGGCGATAATACCCAGCGTCGTACCCATAGCGAAAGCGCCGACATCACCCATTAAAAACCTGGCTGGATAAATATTAAACCAGGTGTAACTAAGTAAAGCACCAATTATCGTCAAGCATAGTCCTGCCAAAGCGAACTTCTGTTCAACAACACAAATAATCGCATAAGCCATAAACGACGATACCAATAAGCCACCAGCCAGGCCATCCAAGCCATCACTAATATTAACCGCGTTAGCCGTAGCGATCACCACCAACCAGAACAGAGCGATTATGAAGATACCGATATGCAGATTTTCGACGCCTGGTATATATATAGAGGTAACGCCAAGCTTGCTATAAAACCACCAGCCACCGATCACCACCACAATACTGTAGAGCAAGAACTTCACTCTAGAATTCATTCCAGCCACACCGCCTTTGCTGCGAACATTCATAGCATCATCGATCAAACCAATTAAAGCCGCGCCCAGCATTCCCGCCAGCGGTAACCAAGTTTCGCCACGACTTAAATTACCGGCTAAGGTCACAATCAGGATAGCCACCACAAAAATAATGCCGGCCATAGTTGGTATGTTGCGCTTGTGTTTCTCGGCGTGAAGTTTTTGGTAGACAGTCGCTGCCCCGCCCGACCAAGCGTCAGTGCGTTGGCGTTTCCACCATTTATTACGATAGGCCAATGTCGTATACACCGGAGTTAGAAACATACTAATCGCGAAGCCCAAAAAGCCCAGTAACAAAATTTGTTCCAGGTCGGCGATAGTAATAGCGATTCGTAGTGTTTCCATAGTGTATGTATTTTTGTCTTATTATAGCATTTTAATTATCGTCGCATCACCTTATCTTCGGCGCCACATAGGAATCATTAATTAGCATATGGGCCAAGTCAGCAAAGATAGGTTGAGCGGCCGCCGTTCCAGCATATCCACCGTTTTTAGGATGATCAACGAACACCACAATCACATATTCTACCTTATCGCCACCGACAAATCCGGCGTAAGTACCATTAAATTGATTGTCATAATAACCGCCGCCCGGTTTGGCTACCTGCGCAGTACCGGTTTTGCCGCCAACTATATATTTATCTTGGTCAAATCTCGGGAAAATATTGTGTTTGTTAACCACATTTTGCAGTAGAGGAATCATGTCGCGCGTCACCAGCGGGCTAACGACGTCTTTTTTTAGGGCTTTTGGCTTAGTGGCGGTTGTCTTGCCATCACTACTAACAGTTTTATCAATTAAATACGGCTTGTAGTAGGTGCCGCCGTTCAAGACCGCCGACATAGCCCCAGCCACCTGCACCGGTGTGGCAGTCATGGCTTGACCAAAAGAAGTGTTGGCATAGGTCAGGTCAATTCCCGCCCCATTGTCGGCCGGCTTTGGTACGTAACCGGATGATTCATAGCCTTGCTCGATGCCCGTCGCCCGGCCGAACAAGTAGTGCTTGGACATGTAATCGTACCAGGCATTGCGGGCTTTGGTATTTATCTGGCCCCCGCCCATTTGCATCAGCAGCCATGTAGCACCAGTATTAAGCGATAGATTCAATATACTGGCAACATCGTGATCTCCTGCCCCACCATCTTCTTCAATATTGGTGATCCGAAAGCCATCGACCTTCCAGAAACTAGGGTCATAATAAGATGTGTTGCGATTAACGACTTTTTGATCGAGAGCAGCAGCAGCGGTCAAGCTTTTCATGATTGAGCCGATCTCGATAGCATTAGTGACACTGGCGTTCTGAAAAACAGTGGCATCTTCCACTTCAAAGTATTTTGCCGGGTCAAACGTTGGCAAGTTAGCCATAGCTTTAATGGCCCCAGTATTTGGATCCATGATTAATGCGCTGCCGCCATTGGCTTTAGAATTCTTTACACCCTTAGCTAGGATAGTCTCGAGCTGTTGCTGCATTGCTAAATCGACCGTCAACACCACGTCATTACCGCGTTTGGGCTCAGTGTCGGTATTATCTTTGCTAGCCGCCAAAGGTATGCCACTGGCGTCAGTAATGGCCTTCAATTTACCCGGCGTACCCTTCAATTGATCATTCAAAGCCTGTTCCACGCCATATTTGCCCTCATTACTATCACTAACAAAACCTAGTAGCTGCGATGCCAGACTGCCCTGCGGATAAGTTCTGTAATCTTGCTCGACAATCCCAAGCCCCGGATATTTCAATGCCACTAATTTCTTTTGTTTATCTTTGCTGACTTTTTTAGCCAATATCACATAACGAGTGTCTTTGGTGCGCATCATTTTAGCGTACTTATCGGCATCGCCACCGATGATAGCCGCCACTTTGCCTGCCACTTTATCGGCATCTTTAATAAACTGTGGGTCGGCATAAACCGTATAAAGTTGTTGATTTAAAACAATTGGCAAAACTGCGCTTCCATCATAAGCCTTGATCAGCCCGCGACTAGCCGGAATCTCATATTCTTTTAATTGATCGCTCAGGGCCGCTGTCTTGTAATGATCATAACGAATTACCTGCACGTAAAATAAGCGAACGCCAAATACTATCGCCACCAATACCAAAACGGCGTACCAGATCCGGATACGCTGCACCGCTTGAACCGATCTATTTGTGTTTTGCGGAACCATTAGCTTAATTATACCCTTCAGAGCTTATAAATACTGCATAAGACAATAGCTTCAGCCGATCAGCAAGCGCTAGACCGTGCCTAATAATTACCATTGTTAGTTCTGAACGGTGTCGGTTGGTGCCACGGACACAAGATCTTTAGCCACGGTACTAGATTGAGCGCGCGCCAAGGATTGCAGGTGAGCCGAAGTAACTTCCAGGCTATCGTGTTCGGTAGCTAGCTCAGTTTGCTGCTGCTGCAAGCTATTAATTTCGTAGCCGTAAGCGTTGGTTTTGGTTACCTGAGTCAAGTAGAGCAAACCTAGCAAACAGGCCAACACAATTAGTGTGATGGTGTTGCTGATAGGACCAAGTGTCCGAGTAGTGGCTCGAAAACTGACTGAATTTTGATTGCGTCCGCCGTAGCGAGAGCGATTCATCGCGAGACTGCTGGAATATGTCATTTTTTATATTTTTCTTTTTATTATTTATTTTGGTCCGAGCCCCAGCTTTTAAGTGCTGGAGCCGGACTGCTTTCCTACTAGACTACTTTTACGTGGACTTTGTAGGCGCGGGAGCTACTTTTGACCTGGATAGGCATGAGATCCCTTTCTGTTTTTTATTTTCACTGCGGCCCTTAGCTTAGCGCTACGAGCTCGCGGATTAAGAACTAATTCATTTTCGGCAGCCGTGAGTGGACTTTTGGTCAGTAACCTCAGCTCAGCATCGTATCTATCGCCCGCCACTTCTTTCAGGAAACGCTTAGTAATGCGATCCTCCAAGCTATGGAAGCTGATGATAGCTATTCGTCCGCCCGGTGCCAGTAGTTGTTCCCAGAGTGGCAGTGCCTTCTCTAGTAGCCCTAACTCGTCGTTGACAGATATCCGTAGCGCTTGAAAAGTTCGTGTCGCCGGATGAACCCGGCTGTGACCTGGCCATGCTGCTACAGCGATGGCGGCCAGCTGATCGGTAGTATCTACCGGTCTAGCTGCGACTATTTCACGCGCGATTTGCTTTGCTTTCGGTTCTTCTCCGTAAGTCTTCAGAATACTGGCCAGTTCCGCTTCACTATATGTATTAACAATAGTGTGGGCACTCAGCGCTTGGCGTTGATCCATACGCATGTCCAGTTCTGACGACTCTTTTATAGAGAAGCCACGATTTGCCTCGTTAAGGTGCGGTGACGATACGCCCAAATCCGCCAAAATAAGATCAAACTGCTGTCCTGTTGCCACAAGCTCCTGACTTGCTGTCAAAAAGTCCTGCCACTTTAGGCCAACACTCGTGTCCGCAAACTTTTCTTCCAGTACTTCGATGGCGTGATTATCACGGTCAACCAAGACACTGTCTTTAAAATTTTTGGTGATTGCTAGAACCGCTTCAGCATGTCCGCCGTATCCAGCCGTCAGATCGAGGTACGAATCCCCTTCTTTCGGATCAAGACACTGCAACACCTGCGTCATTAGTACTGGCACGTGTTGTTTGTAGTTATTTTGGTGTTTGTTTTGGTGCATCTTTTGCTTTACATATTTTTTTTAAAATTTTTATTTTGCAAAGGTCACCTATTCAGCAATCAACTTTTTGTATTTTTTGAAGTTTTTGTTTTTATGTGACAAGGCTTCATCGTAAATTACAATTTGGCCAAGTCAAGTTTGAGAGACTTATGTGTGAGGTGGAGTTTTGGGAGGTGTTTTTGAGAAAAGTGCTAGGTTTTTTAAAGTGGTTTCCTGTCTTGTTCCACTTGTTGATTGCCGAATAGCCAACCTCTGTCAATGAATGACAATTCGACTATTCGTTTGTGTGTTTAATTTTTAATGAACTGCTGTGCGACTTTGGGCTTATTTAGCCTTCACTCGCCAGTATTTGCCAGCTCGTATGGCAATAACATCTCGTTCAATTCCGGCATAACTGAGTAGGTGTTGCTCAAAGCTACACCGACCTTGTTTGTCGTCGATGATGCCTTCGCTCTTACCCATCCTGAATTGTACGTTCAGATCGGCCGTCGCTTCATCGAGGATATTCCCCTTCAGCTCGGGTTCGACCTCTTCATCCCATACCGATTTTGGATATAGATGAAGATAGTTCTGGAAGCCGCGGGTTACGACTACTCCGCTGGCAAACTCGGCCCGAAGTTCGGCTGGTATTGTCAGCCTACGCTTGTCGTCGAGTTTTCTTTCGAAGTAATCTACGGTCGCCATCCCTATTATTCCTAGTGGTTTTTTTATTTTCATGGGGCCTTGCTAGCTGACCCACGATTACCCACTTCCATGAGTGTACTACCCACACTAACCCACTACAAGTATCAAATACCAAAAAAGTGGTGTTTCTGACACCACTTTTCCACAGCCCTTACAGATGGGCCTACTTACACGCAACATATAGCGTGCTTAAACTTATACACACCCTACATAACTTATTGGCTATCTAGCTTGTTTCGGTTTGGATAAAATGTGACTGCGCAGCGTCTTCTATTGGCTTGGCACTTTCAGTATTCTGGATAACGCCTTGTTCGGTAATTGTTATATCTGTAGTGCTTACTTCACCGCCACTAGGTTTCATAATCACCTTAAGCTGTGGACCAAGCTGACTAACATTAATCCAGCCTATTTGATTAGCCAGTTCGGAATCACTGCCTACAGTATTTGAACTATCAGGCTTTCGGGCACCTACCCAAAGGTCACCACTTCTATCAGTAACTCTCAGCGGATTGTCCATCACCAACTTTTGTCCATCACCAACTTTAAATACCACATTGCTGGGATCACCAGCTCTATTGCCATTGTTCATTTGAGTTGAGCTGCGAACATTCACGCCCTCTCCAATAATGACCTTACCCTCAAACACTTCATGTGCTGATTCTAGAGATTTGATTTGCTGTTGGTTAGCGCCAGAGCCATTTTCTATCATTGCAGCTGCACCAAGAAGAGTAACCCCAACAGCACCTGCTATAAGAAACTTCCGGCGAAGACGTTCTGGTTCAGAATGCATCTCTCGTCCATAGCTAGGATTTACGGGCTGTGGTGTTTGTGAGTTGTTTGTCATGGTTTTATATTAGCATAAGCTTTGTTAAAAGTCAAGCTTATTATTTGCTACTCCTGGCCGGGGTTCGTTGGTTGGCACCATAGCTGGTGTAGTGAGGAGCTGGCTCTTCTCTTTCGTGGCGAAGATTAACAGTACCGTGTGCATTATCGGCATGGATTGCTTCGGTGGGACGAGCCGCCAAGACAGCGCGCTTTTCCTCGTGTTGAGGCATCTGAATTGAACCAGAAGCGGTTGCTAAGGCTAAGACCATGAAGCCAGTACTGGCCGCTACGCTATTTAATTGATCGGACATATTTTGGATGATTTCTGTTTTATTTACCATAAGCATTATAATAGCAAATGTTACGTGTTTTGTCAATTATATATTTTGGCTTTTTTGAGTTTGGCTCCTTGTTTGCGCGATGGGGGTATGTCTATAGGTACGCCAGTTTCGGGTTTGAGAAATGTAATTCCTGCCTCCGCAAAAATAGCTTCTAGCTGATCATAAGTATTAAGCCGTGCGGCATCCTGCCAATGCCAATCATGGATGGGTAAAATATACCGGGGCTGGAGTTTAAGCCCCAGTTTTACGGCGTTGACGGTTGATCCCCAAGGCGCCGTAACGGGTAGCGCTAGGATAGATTTAGTTTCTTTAAAGCTATGGCTGTCGCCGGGGTGAGTAAAAACATTTAAATAATGAATGCCGATTTGTTCGGGAGTGGTAAACAACTTACCGCCAGCTTGATGGCGTGATTCAAAAATTTCTGCCTCTTCGGGTGTGATGCTGCTGGCCAGCAAATTGGCTTCAGCCAGCTGACTGACCACTGGAGCAGAGGCAGTGATCCGCACATCCGGGAATTGACTAACAAGTTTACTGATTGCACTCAAACTATTGTGATCAGTGTGTGAGTGGGTAATAAAAATGTCATCTAACTTGGTGATTATGGTGTTGTCTAGAGCTTGTTCGCTCATAATCCCGGGGTCAAAAAGAGCTGTAGATTGATCAGTTTCTACCAAAACGCAAGAATGCACAAACTTGGTTAACTGCATTAAATGAGGGCCCTCCTATTAGAATGTTATTTTAGCAAGTCGCCCTAGCTCTGGCTGTAAAATAACAGACTTGGCTACCAGCGTTTTACTGTATGATAATAGTATGCGCATAGTTTTACAGGGAGAATTAGGCTCGTTTCATCATTTGGCGGCTGGCCATTGGTACAAAAATGATAATGAATATTTAGCGGCCGAATCTTTTGCTGAAGTTTTTGAAGTGTTGGCTGCCGGTCAAGCCGATCAGGCGGTGGTAGCAATCGAGAACTCGTCATTTGGATCGATAAATGAAGTTTATGACTTACTCTCTAAGTACGGCTACCCTACTATTGGTGAACTCAACGAACGGATACACCAGCAACTCATCGCCCTTCCGGGAACGAAATTGTCAGATATTACTGAGGTAGTTTCTCATCCGGTGGCTCTCGCACAATGTGCAAACTTTTTGAAACGGCGTTTACCAAATGCTGAACGTGTTGAGTATCACGATACCGCCGCCGCCGTGGAGTATGTTAAAAATACCGGCAACCCAAAATTTGCCGCAATAGGCAGTAGCTCAGCCGCCGAAACGGCCGAATTACAAATTCTAGAAGCCAATATTGAAAATGATCGCCAGAATTATACTCGTTTTTTGATTGTATCGCCCGGGGGCAAGGCGCCAGCTGACGCCAATAAAGCTTCGCTAGTCTTACAGACCAGCCACGGTGTCGGTGCTTTGCATCAGGCTTTAGGATGTTTCGCTAACGAGGGCATCTCACTTACTAAACTTCAATCAAGACCACTTACTGGAAAGATTTGGAAGTATCAGTTTTACGTAGATGTGGAAGCGGCTGGACAAAAGCTACATCATGCCATCGGCCAGCTCCAAAAACAAAAATGCAAAGTTAAGGTGTTGGGCGAATACCGCGCTGCCGTAATTGAACATGAAATCTAGTAATTTTTACAGCCAGCGTTAGGTGCTTAGATTTTAGGGTTGATTTAACGGTACTCAGGATTCTCAAAGTCAAAACGAGCGCCAGCATCCCATTTGGAGCGTTGGTTGCCGTAGGCTGGTATGCCGCCCTGCGCTTTTAAGGTCCGGGCCATGTGTAGTAGGTTCCAGGTCATAAATGTTGTGTTGCGATTAGTGAAATCGTTATCGAAGCCAGTGCCTTTGTCACCGTAGCTGGCACCAGGTCCGACTTCGCCAATCCAGCCAGCATCGGCTTGCGGCGGTATGGTGTAACCGAGGTGCTGCAAACTATACAGGACGTTCATGGCGCAGTGTTTAACGCCGTCCTCGTTACCAGTAATCAAACAGCCGCCTACTTTGCCGTAAAAGGCATACTGGCCCTGCTTGTTCAGGATACTGCTGCAGGCATACAAACGTTCAATGACCTTTTTGGTTTGCGAGCTATTGTCGCCCAGCCAGATCGGCCCGGCCAACACTAAGATGTCGGCAGCCATGACTCTTTTAAAGATTTCTGGCCATTCGTCAGTTTTGTAGCCATGCTCGCGCATATCCGGGTAAGCGCCAGTGGCAATATTATGATCAATGCTACGGATAATTTCGGTTTTAACGCCGTGTTTTTCCATTATTTGTTGGCTGATTTTAATTAAGCGCTCGGTGTGGCTGGGCTCTGGGGACTTTGTGAGCGAACCATTAAAAAAT
>Ga0105047_10013819_pt1 | contig 12857 bp, 9 predicted proteins | sample MAT04_FD_78384 | JGI IMG/M metagenome (GOLD analysis project Ga0105047, IMG submission 78384) | Freshwater microbial communities from Lake Fryxell liftoff mats and glacier meltwater in Antarctica - MAT-04 (megahit assembly) | ecosystem: Environmental > Aquatic > Freshwater > Ice > Liftoff... | reverse complement strand
GCATGGCCAACGGCTGGACATTTCGCTGACAATCTCGCCCATTAGCAATATCGAGGGCCGCGTTGTCTGCGCCTCCAAGGTCGCTCGCGACATCTCGCAGCGCGTGCAGGGGGAGCAAAAGCGGAGGCAGCTTGTTTCACTCGTCGAAACCTCGTCCGATCTGATTGGACTGGCCGCGATCGATGGTCGAATCTTGTACTTCAACGACGCGTGTCTCCAACTTCTCGGGTTGACCAGTCTTGAAGAAGCCCGACAGAAATCTCTCTTCGATTTAATTCCTCCGGAATCTCTCTACATCGCCCAACAGCAGATGCTCCCGGCTCTTCAGGCGAAGGGCCGCTGGGAAGGGGATTGGTACTACTGCAACTGCAAAACCGGCCAGTCTGTCCCCGTTTCGAAAAAGGTCACTTTGATCAAGGACGCCCAGACGGGCTTACCGATCGCCTTTGCGACGGTTAGTCGCGATCTCCCCGAGCGCCTTCGAGCCGAAACGGAATTGCGGCTCAGCGAATCTCGATTTCGTCGACTGGCATCGGCCGGAATCATAGGAGTTATTCGCTGGGACCTGGACCGGAGTTTGATACTGGATGCGAACGACGAGTTCTTACGGATGACAGGTTACAACCGGGACGACCTGGCCTCGGAAAAACTCAATTTCCGGGCCATGACACCGCTCGAGTGGAGCGCACGAAACGAAATGGGCATCCGCGAACTCCGCATAAAGGGCACCGGAGAAGCCTACGAGAAGGAGTATTTTCGCAAAGACGGAAGCCGGGTTCCCGTGATCATCGCCGGGGTGCGCTTCGAAGACGCGACCTCGGAGGGGATGTCGTTCGCCTTGGACATCACGGAACAAAAGCTGGCAAAGGATGCCCTCAAGGAGACAGATCGTCGTAAGGACCACTTCATCGCCTTGCTGGCTCACGAACTGCGCAACCCGCTTGCCCCTATCCGAAATGGACTGCAAGTTATGCAACTTGCGGGGGGAGATGTGACCATCGTGGAGAAAGCCCGTTCGATGATGGACCGGCATCTTATGCACATGGTGCGCTTGATCGACGATCTTCTTGACGTCTCGAGAATTGGCCTGAACAAGATGGAACTACGTCGATCGCAAATTCTGCTCTCGGATGTCGTGGGTATCGCAGTCGAGGCTGCGCGACCCTTGATCGCGACAGCCGGCCACGAACTCACCGTAGCACTGCCGAATGAGCCGGTTTATCTCAACGCTGATCTAACACGGTTGGCCCAGGTGTTCAGCAACCTATTGACCAATAGTGCGAAATATACCGAAAGCGGCGGTCGGATCTGGTTGTCGGCGGAGTTGCAGCAGGGTGACCTGAGCGTATGCATTAGAGACAATGGCATTGGTATCCCTGCCGCGTCCTTAATTACCATATTCGACATGTTCTCTCAGGTCGATCGCTCGATTGAACGTTCGACAGGCGGGCTCGGTATCGGACTGGCTTTAATGAAAGGCCTCGTGGAAATGCACGGTGGCACGGTGACAGCCGACAGCGAAGGGCTCGGGCATGGCAGCACTTTCTCAGTCCGGCTTCCGGTAATTCCACGTCCGGAAGAAAGTGTGAATTTGGTACAACCGGAAGTTCAACAAACCCCGTCAGGACCGCCTCGTCGCATTCTCGTCGTCGATGTTAACGAAGATGGCGCTGAGAGCCTTGCCCTCATGCTACGGCTCTTGGGAAACGAAGTGCGCACCGCTCGCGATGGGGTTGAAGCTGTGGTAGGAACCGAACAGTTCCGCCCTGATATTGTGCTTATGGATGTCGGGATGCCGAGATTGAATGGGCTCGATGCAACGCGTCAGATACGCATGCAGCCATGGGGGTTAGGCATGGCCATCATCGCACTAACGGGATGGGGTCAGGATGGCGATAAGGAACGGTCCCGTGAGGCCGGCTGCGATGGTCACCTTGTGAAACCCGTGAATCTGAGCGACCTTGAACGGGTATTGATGAAGACTACTTTGATGAACGATTAAGATCATTTCGCAATCGAGGGGCTACTAACATCGGGATCGTTCACGCGTAGGCATTCTCTAGTCCCCTCCCCCCGTATCAGTAATAACGAGGAATTTCTCGACATTTTCGTTCCCTTGTTCTATGGGTTTTTTCCCATCCATCGGAGGCGCCGGAGTCGCGACGGGATCCCCTGTTGGATGATCGAGGCATTTTGGCTCGTTCGAAGAATCTTTGGGTGTGGTGTGCAGAGTTTCCACTTAAATGTCTCCATAGGGAATAGCTTATAAATTCAGTGCAATTGACATGCCATGAAGGCGAGGGAAATCGGATCACTGTTCATTTCGCTAACTATCTCGAGTCGATTCTGCGTGAAGTAGAACAATATCGGCAAGTAAAGTCGCCAATTGGTCGGGATCTGCGGGTTTGGTAAGGTGCAAATCGAAACCGGCATTCGTTGATCGAACTCGAGCCAGGTCGTCATGAATCCCGGTGAGGGCGACCAGACAGATAGACCGATTGCCGGCCCACACCCGAATACGGCTAGCAAGCTCTAGTCCGCCCATTCCGGGCATTTGAATATCAAGAATGCACGCATCAGGATTAAAATCGGAGAGTAATATAAGCGCTTCGTCACCCGAATAGCATACGCGCGGAATGAATCCAGCGATTTCTAGTAACACGCCTAACATATCCGCTGAATCTCTATTGTCATCGACACATAAGACACGGAGAATGTCAGATTGGTAGGAATTGCTCACTAAATTCTCCTTTATAACGGCAATCGTATAATCGCAGAAACATCAGCACTGGATTCCAATCATTGCCTACCAACTCGTGGATCGTGAAGAGTCCATATCAAGTCACAGGCAGTGAATAGATATGATCTGTCTGTCATAATTTTATTTTTACCCACGTACTATCTCATACTCCTAATTGCGAGTTGAGCATACTCGGTATTGTCTGCTTGCCAACGATGAAAGTACTGTTGGACGTTGGATGCTTTTCGAATCATGCTCTCGAGATTCGTCGGGTTGATACGCAATTACGTGTCGCATCATGAACACGAAGAAAGAGATTGTTGCTGCTGAGACGAGGATATGAAATATTTCGTGGGATCCGATACGGTACGGGTAATCGGCGACATGAGGCCAATTGAACAATTCGCACAAAGCCGCTATCAAGTACAGTCCAACTCCTGTCCAAGCCCAGAGCGTGTTCTTCCAGGAGATCGCTAGCAAATAATGACGGAGGGGTAGCATTCCTAGAGCACCAACGGCAATGCAAAGCCCAACGATGACAAGATACGGAGGATTTGGAAATAACCATAAACAGCCGATTCCGCTCAATGCCAGACCCCAGATTCCTCGCAGATAACCTGACTGGAGAGCACCACGTAGTAAAACCGCCATGATAGGTGTATTGGTTCCTGCAATGTAAACGAACACGGCTGACTGATCGAGTCGCTGAAAAAAGCGGATTACACTCGGGTCGGTAGTCAAGGGCAAGCCGTGGAAAAGTGCGCTCGAAACGTATAACATTACCATTGACACGCCATAGCCGATCACGGCAAGTCGTCTGCCCGGTATCACCGGTGTCAGTCTATAGAGAATCAATGTGGCATAGACTGCCCACACTGCTGTGAGCAGGTGAGAAGTGGAGCAGATTGGATCGCGCAATTCCATGACCAATTCCTCGCAAATTGTCCCCCTCGTATCCCTCAAGGAGTGTTTTTGAGCGACGAATGGTAAGTAGGCAAAAAAGATGCCATAACTAGTCGAGATTCAAATGTGGTCTTTTTCGATTAACGCTCGCAGGACTTTGTAGTCGGTTTTTCCGGTCCCCAGAACGGGGATTTTCGGCACCACCTGAAGCTCATCAAGACGAATAATCCCTCGAAATCCTGCGTCTCGTAGGATTTCGTTCGCATGTAATAGCGTGAGATGCTCGGTTATGAAGAGCACTATATGACGACGGTCGGGCAACTCGATGCCTTCCACGGCGACCCTTGGTCCTCTGTCCGTTGGAGGATACAATCGGGCAAATGGTTCTTCCATCGCAGGCAAGGAGATCATTTCCCCCGCGGCTTTCAGAAATCGTCGCAGGCGACCGTGGAATCGGATGTAGCCGTCCAGACCTACTTCCCCGAGGTCGCCCGAGATATACCACTTCTTCCCGTCGATCAAGCGAAATGGCGGCGTTCCGTCGTATCCAATATATCCGGGAAATACAGTAGGCCCTCCGACGAGCAACATCCCCGTTTGTCCATCCGGCAGCATCTGCTCTGTGTCGGGGTCAGCAATACAAATATCGACTCCAAGAATTGGCCTGCCAATGGTGCCGCGTTTTGGTGCTGCGAGCGGGTTCACAGAAATGACCGACGAACACTCCGTGATGCCATAGCCTTCGACGATCACCGCTTCGGGAGCCACAACTTTCGCGCGATTAAAAACTGAATCGGGGCATTTCTCCGCACCCACAATGACAATCCGCAACGAATCCAGATCGCCAGGCTGGGCACGGTCGAGTATATAACCGAAGAACGTCGGCGTTGCGGCAATCACAGTTGGTTTGTAAGCGGCAATTTTGCGAACCAACCCTCCCGCGTCGGTAGGGTCGGGGTGATAGACAACTTTCACACCCCCGAAGAGTGGAAAGATACCCGTTACCGCAAAACCGAAGCTATGAAATAAGGGGAGCAGTACGATACCGACATGGGAGCGGTCAATTCCGAGAAGCGGAGCAGCCCCCTGCATATCGGCGATGATGTTACGGTGGGTAAGCGGGACAGCCTTGGGTGCTTTTTCCGAACCACTCGTGAAGAGTACCACGGCGGCTCGATCGGGGTCGGGGTCAAGTCTCGATATCAAAGATCGTATGACAATATCCCGGGCAGTTTTCATCAGGAAAAGGTGTCGGAATTTCTCCCATCGCCCGATCGTCGCAATGATGTCTTCGAGATATATCAATTCGGCGTCTTCAACCTCAATATGCCCTCGATCAATAAAGCGGCGAGATGTAATAATGTGCTTGACGCCCGTGAGGCCCATCCCATACGTCATGGTGGCAGGACCGGTGGTCCAGTTTAGAATCACGGGAAGTTTATTCGCCAGATAGAGACCTACCAGAGTCACAATCCCACCAGTGGAGGCCGGTAATAGTAAACCTACGTTGGTTTCGGTAATATCTGCAAACCGTTTTGCAAAGATCATAGCGCCGATCAACAATCGTTCGTAAGTAACCACGCCACTCATATCATCCGCACAGGCAATATCATGGGGGTTTAGCCGAACTCGATTGAGAATCCCTTCCATGACTGTTGTGCCGAGTGGCTCCAAAGTCAAATTTCCCGTCGGGGGCTTGAACCAGAGGGGCGGCGTGGTCTTCGGAGGCGTCGAATCCAAATACCCCTCGGCCAGTGCCCAAAGTTGGCCCACGGTCGTTGGCATCGCAAGGGCGTTGAAACCGAAACGGCTTTCGACGTGGAGTGTGACGTCCATGGCATCCAAGCTATCGAGGCCAAGATCCAGGAAACTCACTTCGGATTGGTTTTCTTCGGCACTTAGGGGCCGTTTCAATTTTTCGCCAAGGTTCTCCGCAATGATAGACTTGGTGAGATCCTTGACCCTCGAAGGATCGTACGTCGGCACTGGGGGCCGTGGTGGAAACTCCCAGGTCCGTTTTCCGAACAAGAAATGGTGTGGAATAAACGTCGGTTGCTCAGGGCAAACATCTCCATTAAACCACTTCTCGAGCCAGGGATTGAGAACTTCACGTTTCGAAGGAGGACGGCGAGATTCCGGAAAGGCTTCGACCGTGATCGTCACCGGTCGCTTGGGGGTGAAGATTAATAGGTTCGCAAGGAGTAGACCGGCAGCTTGAAATAACCCCTTCATAAACGGCGGACGGTGTGCCGTCGGAGCCCAGCTATACATGCTTCCCCAGAACCCACGCGACCGAACAATGACGACAGTTGCCTGGGGTACGGCCGTGAGAATGTCCGCAACGGCTCTAGTTCCGCCGACTCGTTCGACGCCGTCACGCATGATTCGCCCGGCAGGCCAGAGGGCAACGTTCTCCCCCGCTTGTAAGGCAGTGATCGCCGCGTCGACAGAGATTTTCACCATTTGCCTGGCCGCAACACTGGCCGTGTCAATGTCCGGAATGGGGATTGATCGCATCAACCAAGCGAATTGAGCCATCGGGGGGTGACGAAAATTAGTTTCAAGCAACATGGGCCGCATTTTGAAGTACGGCCAGAGACGGACCAAAACGTTCGGGGGATCGCAATAGGCCGGGTGATTCGGAAGAATCAAATATGGGCCAGGACTCTGAAGGGCTTGCTCAACACCGACCAGTGTAATGCGATATCGCAAGGCCATCACTCGACGGCCTACGAACCATGTCATCCACTGGATCCATCGAAAAATCATCGAGGCTTGCCTCGGGTTAATGTATGTGTATCCCAACTCGACTCTGCCCGATTCGAGGAAACCGTTTCATTCATCGATTCGCATGAGAGAAATTCCTCAGAATCCAATGAAATTGGCAATCGGAGTATAACCTTTGTACAGTGCAGTCTATAAGTCATCTCCAACAACATCTCTCGAACATCTCGAACCACGGGGGTCATGGACTTAACTTGCCGAGAATGCCCTCTTTGCAAAGTCGCGGTCGCCATGGAGTTCCTTTCGAGTTGCGAGATTGTCATCCGTTCCGCAACTATGTTCTAAGCAAATTCGGTGCCGAGAATTGAAATAGTGTCGAATGGGATGGAACGTTCTCCGAGAGGGGAGGGGAATTGTTAATAGCGAATGAACAACTAAATGAACGACTCTAGAATCAAACTCCACCGACCTTTCCCTGACCTTGTTATTTGAAAACATCGGTCCGTCCCCACGCGGTATTCTGAGCCGCGCCTCTGTTTTGCCCAAAGGGCTTATCTGCCCGGCAATAATTGAGCAACGGGGGGGATCAATGGGGTGTATTGCGCAGCACATTCCCACTTGAACTCGATGGTCCGCTTTTTCCAGTCAAAGGTGCTCAAATCCAAATCTTGGTACGTCATCTCTGCCATTCAGTACCGATACTCCACCCCGAACATCAACCCTTGCACCCAGAAGTCCGACCGCACTAACGTCGGCACCGGCCGTTCAACGGCCACGCCACCGGGTCGGGGGAAGAGTGCAACCTGACCGGGATCCAGGGTGGTATCCACTTGGTCCCCCGGTCGCACGGCTTCACTGAGATAGATGAAGTTGTACCCGACATACAGCCTCGAACGGTCCTGAAAGCGATAGCCGACTTTGAGCGACGCCTCGGGAAGCACGGCAAAGCTATTGCGAACGAACCGGCCAGAGTTGGTGGGTTGGGCGAGGACCCCACTATTGAAATATTGCACCGCCGGGATCGGAAACCCCGCAGCGAGGGCAACCGACTGACCGCTGACCTGGACCACGTTTGTGGCTTGTCCGAGTGCAACTTTTCCGGTAGCTTCCACGAACACTGGTCCCTGCGACAGATCGGCGGTGAGGCCGAGTTGGCCGCCATGAAAACGATTGTGGGCGTCGAATTGGTCGGCAATCGAAGCCATGATGGCCGGTCCGTTTGGCGAGGGCGGTAACCAAGCAGTCTGGTCGACTCGAAGCCCCTCGTTGATCATAAAGTACCGATAACCGGCAATGGCATTCAATCGAAGTTCCGGACCGGAATAGAGGTTCGCAATTCCGTTGACTTCCCAGCCCGTAGCCCGGCTCGAGGTGGACGCAGTGACAGTGCCCGCGGGCCCACCCGGTAGCGAAACCGGAATCGCGGCTGGTAGCCCTGTGGTATCGAGGTAAGGTCGTCCAATAGCCCGGGAGCGTTCGTCGATGGTGACGGAGGCCGTTCGCGAGCCGAGAAAGAAGTACGTGATTGCCAGCCCCGCAGTTTGCGATTCATTGACGGGGGAACCGAACGTGAAGCGACCACCGGCAATGTTGATGCTGTCGATCGCGCTTCCGCCGACCAGAAGCATCGTGTTCGGTCCGCCGAGAGCCGGTGCGTTCGGGCCACGCCCGGCTGTCACGAGTGGTGGCAACGATTGGGCTTTCGGCCACCAGACAAGTAATTCGTACGACGACCACGATGCTCCGAGTGGTTTCTCGGCCTCCGTGCGAATCAGTTCCGCATCGAGCTTCCCGGGGGGTTCGACCGGTTTGATCTCTGGCGTATCCGACCGTTCCGCTTCTTGAAGTGGCCGCGAGACCGATTTACCTTGCGGTAGTTGTCCCGCATCGCCAGTTGCCGGGATGACCAACGGCGGCAGATCCCCCGGTTTATTGACGCCGACAGGCTCCGCCGCGAACGCCGAAGCGGCGAGGGCCATCATGCTGAAATTTGCGATCCAACGCCCTGCCATTGATTGTCTCCCCGGTTGCGATTCGGAGATATGCCGTACGATGAATGAACTGTCCAGACCGAGCCATCTGCGAGGAATACCAACAATGACCCAGCCGACTTTTCCCGGTTTCCCCATCATTCGGCCGCGGCGATTGCGGTCAAACCCACTCTTGCGTGGCCTGGTTCGCGAAACGGAACTTTCCGCGAGAGACTTTATCTTGCCGTTGTTTGTGAGACCCGGTACGGGTGTTCGAAAACAAATCGCCAGTATGCCGGGCAACTACCAACTCAGCCCAGACACTTTGATCGAGGAAGTCGGCGCGGCCGCGGAGGTCGGCGTGAAGTCGTTCATCCTTTTCGGGATTCCCCCGGTAAAAGACCCAGAAGGGCGTGTGGCATTGCACGAACACGGCATCGTTCAAGAAGCCTTGCGAGGACTTCGAAAAGCTTTTAAATATGATGTACTACTGATGACCGATGAGTGCCTCTGCGAGTATACGAGCCACGGACACTGTGGAATACTGCATGAGGTGAATGGTCGGATCGATGTGGATAACGACGCCACACTGCCGCTGTTAGCCGAACAATGCGTAAGCCATGCCAAGGCTGGGGCCGATGTCATTGCGCCGAGCGGCATGATGGATGGCATGGTTCAAGCGATTCGAAAAAGCCTTGATTCTTCGGGGTTTGAGCACATTCCGATCCTGAGTTATGCGGCAAAATACGCCAGCGGCTTCTATGGGCCGTTCCGCGACGCGGCCGAGAGCCCCCCGCAGTTCGGTGACCGCACCACTTACCAGATGGACCCTGCCAATGCAAATGAAGCCATGCGAGAAGTATCGTTAGATATTGCGGAAGGGGCAGATATGGTGATGGTGAAACCCGCGCTCTCGTATCTGGATATTATCCATCGCGTGAAGACCGAGTTTGGCCTCCCTGTGGCGGCGTATAACGTGAGTGGTGAATTCGCAATGGTGAAGGCGGCTGCCCGCAATGGTTGGATCGACGAGCGGCGAGTGACGATGGAGATTTTGACAAGTATTAAACGTGCCGGGGCGGATATGATTTTGACCTATCATGCGCGCGATGCAGCAGGGTGGTTGAAGACGGGGTGAGTTGCCCGTTCAATCGGTACTGACTCGGGGTTGCATTTCGAAATCTCGCTGGTTATCTCCGACGCTGAGTTGGTCGTTGGCGGGGGATTTCCATTTCACTCTATCGTACCATCCTGGCATTCGCCTGCGGTTGCGCCATGGCCGATAGCGTCGTTGCGCAGCCGTTGCCGCCGGCCGAGCTACCCGACTTCCCAGTTGGCCCCATACCGCTTCTCGGTGGGAATATACCCCGGCCCCTCAACACGGTATCGGTGAATCCGACACCGATTCGACCGGTCAGGTTCAACGATTCCTCCGACATCATCAACGATGATGAAGTTGATCCGGCCGAACGCAGACGCTTTGAAGGGTTTCCAACATCACTGCTCTGGGAACCCATGCTTGCGAATCGACGCGATCCGCGATTCGCCATGTCATTCCATAATACCGATAGCTTTTTCACGCGGCGGACCGCAGATTCCGAAATCGGGAACACGCTCGGCATAATTCGCTGGCAGAGTTCCGATTCGGCCATGCTCTGGGAAGTCGATATTTTCGGCAAAGTGATGGTGCGGTTTTCGGATGCCAACTACCACATTGCCGAGGATTATCGGGCGGGCGTCCCCATCACCTACAAGTCTGGCAACCTCGTGAGCAAATTCGGCTGGGAACATACTAGCACCCACATCGGGGACGATACCCGCGAACTGCTTGGCCGACGAAACATCAAGTGGGAGAAAGACGAGTTCGTCTGGGCGATGGGTTATCTCTTCGACAACCAATTCCGGCTGTATGGTCAAGCCGGTTTTGCTGCGTTCGGTCAACGGGTCGATGGCATTGAACCTCAGCGCTGGCGGTTCGACATCGGTTACGACTGGTACAATCGCGCATCGACCGGGCCGAAAGGCCAACCCTTCTCGGCGTTCCATTGTGAGCTTGCCGGGACCAATCAGTACGTTCCGAATTTCACCTTTCAGATCGGCTGGATGTGGAAGACGATCGACCGGCGACTTTCCCAATTGCGAGTCTACGCGGAGTTCTACGACGGCAGATCCCAATACGGCCAACTGTTCCGCGACCGGGAACGATATGCAGGATTCGCCATCGCACTCGACTACTAGAGAAGCTCGTCACTTCGCAGCCGCGAGGCGTTCTTGCTTGTCGTGCGCCCGCAGTGGAATGATCAGGTGATCGAGTGCCCCGCCGAGGATTTCCATCAACTTGTAAACGCTGAGTCCAATGCGGTGATCGGTCACCCGGCTATCGGGGAAGTTGTAAGTGCGGATGCGGGCGCTGCGGTCGCCGCCACCGATGAGCGTGCGGCGCATCTCAGAGCGTTCGGCGTGCAATCTCCGCTGTTGGGCCTCGAACACCCGACCGCGGAGCACTCGCATGGCCTGCTCTTTGTTCTTCGTTTGGCTACGGCCATCCTGGCACTTCACTTCGACTTCGTCGGCAGTCCCCTTCCGATACCAGATGCGAACCGCGGACTCCGTTTTGTTGACGTGCTGTCCACCCGCGCCGCCAGCCCGCATCACTTCAATGAGCAGGTCCGCGGGGTTGATTTCAATCTGCACTTCATCCGGCTCGGGCATCACGCCCACGGTCGCCATCGAAGTATGAATGCGTCCCTGCGTCTCCGTCTTCGGCACACGTTGCACGCGATGCCCACCCGACTCGAAGCGCAGCGTTTGATACGCCCCTTCGCCCTTCACGCTGAACACGACTTCCTTGTATCCGCCCGCTTCCCCCTGGCTCGTGGAGATTTCTTCGATCGCCCACTTTTGCGTCCGCCCAAAGCGGGTGTACATTTCGTACAATTCCCCGGCAAAAAGGGCTGCTTCGTCCCCACCGGTTCCGGCACGGATTTCGATGATCATCTTGTCGAAATCATCTTCCGGATCGACGAGGAGTCGGTCTTCGAGTTGCTCCATGACCGCGTCCCGCTTCGGCTTCAACTCGGCGAGTTCTTCGCTCGCCATCGCTTTCATGTCCGGATCGGTCTCCGTGGCGAGGAGTTCCTCGGATTGCTGAATGGCCGTTTCCAGTCGTTGCAATTCGAGGTACGGCCGGACCAGCTTCAAGAGCGAACCGTGCTCCTTGCCGGCTTTCGCTCGCTTTAGCGGGTCCGCGGTGAATGCGGGATCCCCGAGTTGCTCTTCAAGCTCGTGGAAACGTCTCACCTTGGCATCAAGAGCGGGCCACATGGGGCAACCAGGGTCAAGGGGTTAGGAGCGAAGGACTGGAAAAACGTAGGTACGCAAAAAAGCCCACCCACGGCTGTGGGTGGGCTTCGCAATAACCAGGCTACTTCGCTTCGGTGCCATCCGCGTTTTTGCGGGCCTTGGCGTAGGAACTATTCTGGTACTTCTTCTGGAACTTCTCGACGCGGCCGGTTGTATCCAGGAACTTCATCTTCCCGGTGAAGAATGGGTGGCTCGCGCTCGAGATTTCCACTTTGTAGAGCGGATATTCTTTGCCGTCGGTCCACTGGATGGTATCGGTCGTGTTGACCGTGGACCGGCTCACGAACGAAAAATTCGCGGCGGCGTCCAGGAACACAACTTCCCGGTATTTGGGGTGAATGTCTTTCTTCATGGCTCGTCGCTCGTGGAAAACAGTGTGTTAATAGAAATGAAATTGTAGAAATCCGAATTGCCTTGGCAAGCTACTTCCCACGGTCGAGGTCCACTTCTCGAGCCCACTTGTCATATTCGACACCGCACTCACCACACGTGGCACCCCCCCAGAGCGTTTGACGTCGATTCTTCGGAATTGATCATATCCACCACGGGCTTCCGTGGAATCCGACGATTCGATTCGTCGATTCGAATTCGGTTAGAACGCATCAGTTCAGGACACCGTCATGATCGAAACCGAAGTCTTTCAAAAAATTCGCTCGGATTCGCCAACTCTCGGCGACTTGAACGGTTCTCCCGCCTCTGCCGTGCCGAGCGATCTTATCGTTCCCGGCTACGAAGTTCATTCGGAACTCGCCCGCGGCGGGATGGGTGTGGTTTATTCTGCTCAGGATCACGTACTTCAGCGCGAAGTGGCGATCAAGACACTGCTCCCCGGACCCGTTCGTCCGCTAGGAGCGATGCGATTCGTGGCGGAGTCTCGAATCACAGCGCGGCTGCCGCATCCGGGTGTGCCGCCCGTTTATGCTCTCGGGACCCTTGTCGACGGTCGGCCGTTTCTGGCGATGAAACTGATCCGCGGTCAAACACTCATGGCTCACCTGGCGGCTCGTCCAGACCCCAGCCATGATTTGCCGCGGTGGCTTCGGGTCTTCGAACAGGTTGTGCAAACTGTTGCATTCGCTCACACTCAAGGCATCGTCCATCGCGATTTGAAACCGGCGAACATCATGGTCGGGGCATTCGGTGAAGTCCAAGTCATG
>Ga0105047_10013817_pt1 | contig 12858 bp, 9 predicted proteins | sample MAT04_FD_78384 | JGI IMG/M metagenome (GOLD analysis project Ga0105047, IMG submission 78384) | Freshwater microbial communities from Lake Fryxell liftoff mats and glacier meltwater in Antarctica - MAT-04 (megahit assembly) | ecosystem: Environmental > Aquatic > Freshwater > Ice > Liftoff... | reverse complement strand
GAGGCGATCACGAGGTTGGGCAGCTGGCGCTGTGCGGGCAGCGTGAACATGCCCTGGTGGCTGGTGCCGTCCTCACCCACAAGCCCGGACCGGTCCACGCCGATGACCACCGGCGCATCGTTCTGACACACATCGTGGACGACCTGGTCGAACGCCCGCTGGAGGAACGTGGAGTAGAGCGCGACCATGGGCCGAGAGCCGGCGAGGGCCATCCCCGTGGCGAGCGTGATGGCGTGCTGCTCCGCGATGCCCACGTCGAAGAAGCGCGTCGGGAACGCGGCCTGGAACTTCGACAGGCCGGTGCCCGTGGGCATGCCCGCGGTGATGGCCACGACCCGCGCGTCCTCGCCGCCGATGGCCACCAGCTCCTCCGCCATGACGGCGGTGTAGTTGGGCGCTTTCCTGCGGTCCGACCGCTGGGCCGCCGACGGGGCCGCGTCGCCCTCGCGCTGGGCTGGGCCGGTCATGGAGGTCACACTCGCGGGTCCGGTGGCGGACGTCACGTCCGGTGGGCCCGACGCGACCGGGGTCTCCGGGGCCGGCACGGCCTCCGCATCCGCGGCCATCGGCCGGGGCACGGGCATGGGCGGCAGCGCCGCGCCATGGAAGCTGATCTGGTCCGTCTCGGCGGGGCGGTAGCCGCGGCCCTTCTGGGTGCGCACGTGGAGCAGGACGGGGCCGTCCATGTCCGCGAAGGCGCGCCGCAGGACGGCGTCCAGGTCGCGCAGGCTGTGACCGGGCACAGGGCCGATGTAGGTGATGCCCAGGTCCTCGAACAAGCGCCCGGGCTGGGCGAAATCGACGACCGCGCCGCGCAGGCGGCGAGACCACTCGACGGCCGCAGGACCCACCGCGGGGATGCGCCCGACCGCGTCGTCGTACGTGCGCTTGGAGTCACGCCAGGTCCGAGAAAGCTTGATGCGCGACAGGTAGGTGGAGACCGCGCCGACCGTGGGCGAGATGCTCATCTCGTTGTCGTTCAGCAGGATGACCATGCGCGTGCGGCGATGGCCCAGGTCGTTGAGCGCCTCCAGCGACAGTCCGGTCATCAGCGCCGCATCGCCGACCACGACCGCGATCCGCTCATCCGACCCACGCACGTCCCGTGTCAGCGCGAACCCTTCCGCGATGGACAGGCCGGTGCCCGCGTGGCCACCGTCCATGACGTCGTGCGGACTCTCCGAGCGGCGCGGGAAGCCGCCCAGGCCGCCCAACTGTCGAAGCGTGTCGAACCGGTCCAGCCGCCCCGTGAGCAGCTTGTGGGCGTAGGCCTGGTGGCCGGTGTCCCACACGATGTGGTCTCTCGGGCTGTCCAGCAGTCGGTGAAGCGCCACGGTCATCTCCACCACCCCGAGCGAGCTGCCCAGATGGCCACCCGTGTGAGCGACGGTCTCGATGATCGTCTGGCGCAGCTCTCCGCAGAGGGCGAGGAGCTGCTGCTCGCTCATGCCCTTGAGGTCGGCCGGTCCGCTGAGGTCGCGAAGGAGGGACAACTCGGGACTCCTGTGACGCCGGACGCATCGGGGCCGCGTCCGCCCCCGGTGGCAGCCCGCTGCCGCCTGGACACCGTCCGGACCATCCCCTGGCTCGGATCGGTTAGCGCGGATGATAGCCCGCGGTGGCCGGGATGCCGTTCTGCGGCCTGCGCGTCGGTCGTCACGCCCTGCGATGGACGGTCAGCCGTCCTCGTCGTCAGGTCGCAGGTCCACCGTGCGCTGCGAGCCGCCGGCCCCATCGACCAGCCGCTGCACGCGGAGCTCGGCGCTGCGGAGCAGCGTCTCGCAGTGGGCGTGGAGCGCGACGCCCCGCTCGAACAGCGCGATCACCTCCTCCAGCGGCAGCCCACCAGCCTCCAGGCGAGTGACGACCGACTGGAACTCCGCGAGCGCCCGGTCGTAGGGCAGGCTCGCGATGGTGTCATCGAGGGTGGCCGTCTCCGGCATGGGCTGGGTCACGGGGCGGAGTCTCTCACGCGCTCCACGCGGACGTCGATGCCGCCCTTCGCGAGCGTGACCTGGAGCGGGCTGCCGGGCGTCGTGGCGAGCGCGGCGCGCAGCACGTGGCCCTCGGCGTCCCGGACGATGGCGTAGCCGCGCTCCAGCGTGGCGTATGGGCTCAATGCGCCCAGCCCGGCCGCGGCCGCACGCAGATCCGTGCGGGCGCGGTCCAGGCGGCCCTGGAGCAGCATCGGCAGCCGGTCGTCCAGGCGCACGAGGCGGGAGCGCTCGGCGGCGAGTCGCGCGTCCATGGCGCGTGCCCCACGATCGAGCAGGAATCCCACGCGCTCGCGTTCCGCGGCGAGGTGGGCCGCCGGCCGGAACCCGTCCAGGGCCCGTCGCTCCGCGTCCAGCGTGGCGCGCGGTCCGGCGACCGCACGACGCCCGGCATCCGTCAAGCGCCCCCCAAGGACCCGCAGGCGCGCCTCCTGTTCCGCTCGGGCCGGCACGGACAGCTCCGCGGCCACGGACGGCGTGGAGGCGCGCATGTCGGCCGCGAACTCCGCGAGCGTCACGTCCGTCTCGTGCCCGACGCCCACCACGATGGGGCACGGGTGGGCGGCCACCGCGCGCACCACGATCTCCTCGTTGAATGCCCACAGGTCCTCCAGGGAGCCGCCGCCGCGGGCGAGGATGACCACGTCCGTGCCTCTGCCGGTCTGCGGATCCGTCCAGCGGGCGAGGCGGCGCAGCGCCGTGACGACGCTCTCCGGCGCGCCGGTTCCCTGGACCAGGCAGGAGCTGACCACGACGCGCACCATGGGCCAGCGGCGCGCGAGGACCTGGCGGATGTCCTGGAGGACGGCGCCGTTGAGGCTCGTCGCGACACCGATCGTCCGTGGCCACGCGGGGAGCGGCCGCTTCCGGCCGGCATCGAATAGACCCTCCTTGGTGAGCGTCGCCTTGAGCGCCTCGAAGCGCAGCGCGAGGTCACCGAATCCGGCGGGCTGGATGGCGTCCACGTACAGCTGGTAGTGCCCTTGGGGCTCGAACACGTCGACGCGGCCATGGGCCACCAGTCGCAGCCCGGTCCGGGGCTCGAACGGGATGGACAGGCGGTCGTCGCGGAAGATCATGCAGCGCAGCTGCGCCTTCTCGTCCTTGAGCGTGAAGTAGCAGTGGCCGGCGCTGCTGATGGAGACCTGGCCCACCTCGCCTTCCACCCAAAGGTCACGCAGGCGTGGTGCGTCGCGCATCACGTCCCGGATGGCGCGCGTCAGCTCCCCGACGAACAGGATCCGCGAGGCGGTATGGGCGCGGCCTGCGGCGGGAGCGCCCGCGGACGCGGCCATGGGCGCAGGGTCGCGGGATCCGGCGAGCGGCCCCGGATCGCGCGGCGGCCCCGGATCGCGCGGCGGCCCCGCCGGGCCTCGTGGGGCCGCATTCGCAGCCCCGTGGCCCGCGCCACCTGCGCCGGACGCCAGGAACTCCTCGAACGGCAGCCAGGCCTGCGAGTCGTCCCGGTCAGGCACCGTCGGGCGGCACCTCGGCGACCGGGAAGCGCCAGCGGGTGGCATCCGTGACGTAGTCGGAGAACCCGAAGACCACGCGCGGCGTGACCTCCCAGAAGCCCTTGCCGACCGACCTGTCCGGGTCCACCGTGTTGCCGTGGCTGGCCTGGTACTTGGCGAAGCCGGTCCGGCAGCGCTCCAGCACGACCGCATCGGGCGCCGTGAGCAGCTGCGCATCACCCTCCACGATGACCACGTCCTCACCCTGCTGGATGTGGATGACGATGGCCGGGTTGTCCAGGAGGTTGCGCGCCCAGCGTGCGGTCAGCAGGCCCAGGAGATAGGCGCGGTCGTCCACCCACGCACCCCAGATGGGCATGGCGTGCGGACGACCATCCGGGCGCACCGTGGCGACCCACCACGTGGTCGCGCCGGCCAGGCGTTCGCGCGCCCAGCCGAAGGGCAGCAGCCCATCGTCAGTCTCGGGCAGCTCGTACCCGGGGGCATGGGGACGTGTGGCGACCGGGTCGCTCATGGGGTGTGGTGCGACCCGCTCAGACGCGGGTCTGGTACTCGCCGGTGCGGGTGTCCACGCGGATGGTGTCACCCTCGTTCACGAACAGCGGCACCTGGACGACGAGTCCGGTCTCCAGCGTCGCGAGCTTGCGCGCACCGGTCGCGGTGTCACCCGCGAAGCCGGGCTCCGACGCGGCGACCACGAGGTCCATATTGATGGGCAGCTCGATGCCGATCGTCTCGCCCTGGTAACTGGTGCGGTCCACCGAGATGCCGTCCTTGAGGTAGTTGACGACATCACCCAGCTGCGCCGCGGTCAGCACGAACTGCTCGTACTGCTCCAGTTCCATGAAGTGGTAGTCGTCACCGTCCGAGTACAGGAACTGGACGGGCCGCTTCTCCATGCTGGCGCGGGGCCACTTGTCGCCGGCCTGGAAGCTGCGCTCCACGGTCTGGCCGCGTTTGATGTTGCGCAGCTTGATCTTCACCTGGGCCGAGCCGCGACCCATCTTGATGTGGTGGAAGTCGAGGATCTGCCAGAGCTCTCCGTCGAGCTCGATCGCGATCCCCTTCTTCAGGTCGCCGGTCGAGACCATGGCTGAACGTCACTCCCCTGTGTGCATCGGATGGGCAGGGCAGACGCCGGTGTGGGGCCCCGCCGCGGTCCGGGCATTCTAGCCGACGACCGTGACCTCGCGCGGGAACGCGGTGAGTCGCTCCAGCCGGTCGGCCGCCGGGTCAAAGGCGACGAGATCCTCGATGCGCACGCCGGTCTCGTCATCCAGGTAGATACCGGGCTCCACGGAGAACACCGTGGGCGATGGCAGGGCCGCCTCCGGGGCGAGCCGGCCGAGCGACGGGATCTCGTGCGTGGCGAGGCCGATGCCGTGGCCCAGGCCATGGCCGAAGTGGTCGCCATGGCCGGCGGCCGTGATGTGGTCCCGGGCAGCCGCGTCGATGGCCCGGTTGAGGGGGTGCTCTCCCGCCGCGACGGCCGCGGCCAGCGCCCCGAACGCGGCGCCCTGCGCGTCGTACACGAGACCGTAGATGGCCAGGTCACGCGCGGACGGCTCACCCACGAACAGCGTCCGCGTCATGTCCGAGCGGTAGCCGCACACCTGGGCCCCGAAGTCGAACAGCAGCACCGCGCCCGCCGACACCGGCCGGTCACCCGGCGATCCGTGGGGCAGCGCGGCGCGCGGCCCCGCGAGACAGGCGACATCGAAGGCGAGTGCCTCCGCGCCGTTGGTGCGCATCTCCCACTCCAGGGCGAGCGCCAGCTCATGCTCCGTGACGCCCGGTCGGATCTGCGGCAGCAGCCGCGTGAGCGCGGCATCGGCGACCGCACAGGCGCTGCCGACGCGCTCCAGCTCCGCCGGCTCCTTGACCTGGCGAAGCGCCTCGATCCAACCATCCGCGGGCACCAGCTCCACATCCGGTGCGGCCGCTGCGAGGCGCGTCCACATCGCGTGGCTGACGAACCCGGCCTCCACGGCGACGCGCCGCAGGTTCCCGCGGTCCCCACCCCCGACGGGCCGCAGCGACGCGAGCAGCTCCGGCCAGCGGGACGCGATCGCCCCGTAGACGTTCTCCACGCGTGCGCCAGGGCACTCGTCGCGCGCCTGGACGCGATAGCGGGAGTCCGCGAGGACCACTGTCTCGTCCGCCGACACGAGGAACTGGCCGGAGAAGCCCGCCACCTTCTCCTCGCCCTCCCCGAGCACGAACCCGGTGAGGTACCGCGTGTTCTCGCGCCGGACCCCGAAGTACGCGTCCACGCCTTCCGCGACCAGGCGCTCGCGGACGTGGGCCAGGCGGGTGGGGCGCGCGGCGCTATCGGCTGCCGTCCAGCGGACGAGGTCGTCCGGCGTGGGCGGCGCGGTCCGGCCCAGGGGCAGGTCGATCGCGGGTCCGCTCACCGTCGGGGCGTCTTGACCGGCTTGCACGTGTCGATGTTGCGCTGCTGCTCGGCGAGGGTCCTGGCGAACTCGTGGGTCGTGGAGCCCGGGCAGGCGTAGAAGAACAGGTTGCCGGCCTTGGTGTCGGGCTTGAGCACCGCGTCGATCGACGCCTTGGTGGGCGTCGCGATGGGCCAGTCGGGCAGGCCGGGGTTCTGATAGGTCTGGAAACTCTGCAGGTCGTCATCGACGTTGACCCGGACGAGCGCTCGGCCCACCACATCCCAGAAGAGATACTTCGTCCACTGCTTCAGGGTCCGCTCGTTCAGCCACATCGTGTCCACGGCGTAGATCACGGTGGGATCGGCGTTCATGATGCCCGTGGGGTTGAGCGACGGATCCAGACGGTTGAGGTAGACGCCCGCGACCTTGTCGCGCTCACCGTCGTCGCCCGTCTCGCGTTCCACGAGGCTCGCGACCGTCACGACCTCGTAGAAGTCCCTGTCCTGTCGCTTCGCCTGCTCGATGACCTCGAGCCCGATGTCCTCCTGCCAGTCGTCCAACAGCACCCGCACGAGGGCCTCCGGCGAGATGTCCGTGTCCACCTCGAACACGCCCTGGCCCATGAAGCCCTCGAGCGTCCGGCCGCGGGGGATCTCGCGGAGCGCCGGGTAGTCCTCGCGCAACTCCGGGGTCGGGTTCCGGACCAGCTCCAGGAACGCTGCGACGTCCATCTCGAGGGCGACCTGGTTGTCGGCGCTGGGCACCTTCCGGGCCTCCAGGTAGGCCGCCATCTGCTCCAGGCGCAGCGAGACACGGAACGAGAGTACGATCCTGGGCTTGAGCGGGTCCGGAGGCAGAGCCAGGCGCGCTGCGATGTCGCCGGGCGTCATGGAGCGCATGAGGTTGAACGAGCCCACCTGGATCTCGTCATCGATGCCCTTCGTGACCACGTGGTAGATGAACACGAGCGGGTCGGCGATGAAGCCGCCATCCGTGAGCGCCTGACCCGTGGACTCGATCGACGCGCCCGCCTGGACCACGAACGCGACGGGATCGTCATCGGCGGCATCCGCGGGGGTCCGCAGCGAATCCCCCAGCCGCTCGCGGATCAGGTCCGGCACGAGTGGCAAGCTCAGCGCCTGGGGATTCGTGCGGGCGAGGTTGAACGCGAAGTCCTTGTAGACCGGACCAAGGACGACGACCGCACCGCCCACGATGACCAGCAGCAGGACGGCCAGGAACGCCACACCGCCCCATCCGGAGGTCTTTCGCGAGCGGGTGTCGCCGCGCAGCTCGCGGGCGGAGATGCTGCCCTGGCGATTCCCACGGCCACCGTACTCGGGGGTGCTCACGCTCGGGCTCCCGTGCGTGCGTCCATCTCCGCCTGCAGGATCACGGCGGCGGCTTCCCGGTCGATGCGGGCACGCCATGCCCGGCGCGCCGCCGGCGAGGGCGGACCGCCTGACCGGCCACGCGGCGGCGCGCCCATGCGCCCCTCGGCGGCCTGGCTTGAGTGCCGCTCATCCCGCCACGCGATGGGCAGGCCCACCAGCGGGCCGACGTCCGCGGCCCACGCCTGGGTCACGGCCGCCTGCGCGCCGATGCCGCCGGATCCATCCAGCGGCAGCCCGATGACCAGCTCCGTCACGCCGTGCTCCGCCGCCAGGGTCCTCAGCGCGGCCGCCTCCCGGTCCGCCGTGGAACGGCCAAGGGTGAGCAGCGGCCGCACGCCGCCGGTGGCAGGATCCCCGATCGCGACCCCGATCCGCCTCTCCCCGACGTCCAGCCCGCGGACGGCGTTCACGCGGGGCTCGGGTGGCGGGTGATGGCGTTGACGGTCGGCACGGTCGATCTGAGGCTCACTGCTGCGGGATCACGAGCGAGATCCGGTTCACGTCCGTAGGGACGTTGGGCACGAAGTCCGGCCACATGACGATGGTGGCCTCGCCGTAGTCGTTGAGGATATCGCGTGCCTCCGAGACTGGCTGTCCGGCGATCTCCTGACGGATCCGACTCGCGTCCCACGCCTTCGTGACGCGGGCGGTGACGGCCATGGGGAAGGTGATGGCATCCGCCGTGACGTCTGGCTCGCCGTCCTGCGTGGCGACGATCGATCCGGGTTCGATCTGCGTGGTCGGATCCTGGGTGAGCGCGAAGTGCTCCTGGGCCGCGGGCACCAGCAGGGATTCGTCGACCTCCAGCACCGTGCCCACGGCCTCCACGGTCAGCTCGAAGTCCGTCTCCATGGGCGTGTCGATGAGGGCCGCGCAGTCGGGCGTGAACACCGGGTCGCGAAAGGTCGCGCTCGACGGGAACCGGGTGAGGCCCGCCGTGCCGGGCCTGCCGGCATCGATCAGCAACTGCACCTGGAGCTGATCGAGGAGCTGGGCACGCGCCGTGTCGCAGTCCTTGGGCGTGACGACGTCGCGGATGATGCGGTCGCCGCCCTCGATGCGATCGGGGTTGGTGACCCGGATCTGCTGCCGGTCGAGCTCCTTGCTGACCCTGGTGATCGTCCCGGGGCCGGTGTTGCCATCCCTGCCACGGCGCGCGGCACGGACCTCCACCTCCACGCTCGGTCGGGGCGGGTCGCCGCTGTACCGGGGCAGCTCCACCTGTTGGAGGGTGATGTAATCCCGGCCGTCCACGGTGCTCACGCGGCTGCCCACCCGGACCACCACCGGCACGATGGTGTTGTTGCTCGTGAACACGACCTTGCCCCGAGCATAGGTCAGCTCCTCGTTGCGTCCGGTCGCCGCGAACGTGCCGGACTTGCTCAGCGGGATCTGGTACCAGTCGGCGGGGATGGCCCGTCCGGCCGCGTCCACGACGGGCGTGTTGGGGCTCGCGACCATGGCCACGGGCGCGGGGTCCAGGGTCGTGGACCCCGGGATGAGCGTCACGGTCGCGGTGGGCAGCGTGAGGTAGGCGACATACAACCCGGCCGCGGCGAGGGCGCCCACCATCGCCCCGCGCATGCCCCAGGTGGCGACCTTGCGACGCGTGCTGGGTCCGCGGCGGACGATGCGCGCCCCCTCGCCTGCGCCGTGGGTGGCGACGGTGACGGCACCCACGGTCGCACCCGTCGTGGCCGTGCGCGGCGTCACCGTATAGCTCTCCCGGCGACGATGCAGCAGCGAGCCGAACCGCGATCCACCGGTGCCCGCGGCGGCGGCCTCCGCGGCATCCGCCGTGCTCACGGCGGTCGAGACGCGTGCGGCCGGCGGCAAGGACGCTGTCGTGGTCGATCGTGCGCCCGCGGGCGCGTCCTCCTCCACGTCGATGCCCAGGGAGCGCTCGGCGTCGGCGACCGTGACGTGGGCGGTCAGCCCGGCGGACGTGGCCAGGGCACGCACCTGCGCGTCGCTGCTGACCATCGCGAGCGAGAGGCCGCGGTTCTCGGCCTCGCGGGCAAGCAGGCGGAAGTTGATCCGCCCGGTGCCGATCCGCGACCCCGGCGGGAGGACCAGGACGACCGTGCCGTCCTTGGCGGCCCGGAGGCGCGCGACGGCGTCGGTGATCTCGTCATCGAGATCGAGATACCAGACGCTCATGACGTGGCGCAGTCTGCCCTAGACACGCATCACGCGCAGGACACGCCGGAGTGCTGCGTCGAGGGGGTTCTCCTTGAGCGTCATCTCGATGGCCTGGTACGCCAGCGCCATGGGCGTCACGTCCTGCTGATCGACCAGGAGTCCGGTGGTGTCGGTGATGGCCTTGACCTGGTCGGGCGTGATGATCTCCACGACCGGCGGTCGCACGAATGGCAACTGTCGGGCGAACTCGGGGTCGAGCAGCGCGGCGGTGAGCTCCGGCAGCCGCGAACCGCCGCCGCACAGCTCCAGGCGGGCGGGCAGCTGGCCCTGCTTGCCGAATTCCTCGAGCACCAGCTCAACGCCCGCCTGCCAGACCGAGACGTCCTCCGCCACGATCGCCGCGATCTGGGCGCGCTCGTCGAGCTCCGCACCCCGGGCGTACTCCACCTTGAGCTCCTCCGCACGCGCGAAGGGCACCTCCAGGCGGTCCGCGAGGGACTTGGTGAAGGCGCGCCCGCCGAGCGCGAACATGCGCGTCCCCTCCACACCTCCCGAGCGCACCAGCGCGATGTCCGTGGTGCCGCCACCCACATCGATGAACAGGGCGCCGGACGCCGCGATGTCCTCGCCCTCCATGCAGCGCGCCACGGCGTAAGGCTCAGCCACGATGGCCAGCAGCTCCAGGTCCAGCTGGGAGGCCACGCTCTGGAGCGCGCCCAGGTGGATGAGCGGAGCGAAGGCATTGAAGATGCTGATGCGTACGTGGCGCCCCCGGAAACCGATCGGGTTGGTGACCGGGTAGCCGTCGATGGAGGCACCCGTGACGGCGGCGTGCACGAGGCGCACGTCAACGGTGGGCAGGCCCGTCTCCCACGTGATGGCGCGCTCCGCCTCGTACAGCGCCTCCCGCTGGACGCCCTCCATGAGCTTCTGGAGCTCGCCCTCGGTGATGGGCTGGTCGGGCCGCCGGCGCTCCTGGCTGTGGCTGGTGGTGAAGCCCTTGACCAGCTCGCCCGCCATGCCGATGACGCACTGGGTGGGCCGGAAGCCCGCCATCTCCTCCGCATCCCGGAGCGCGGCCTTGCAGTTCGCGACGACGCCGGCGATGTCCGTCACCGTGCCCGACTGCATGTGGGAGAGCCCCTGGCGCTTGCGTGCGACACCCTTGACGGTGCCCTCGCCCGCCTCATCCATCTCGAAGAACAGCGTCTTCACGAACTCCGTGCCGACGTCCAGCGAGATGCAGCTCGACCCGGACTTCTCGTCGGTCTTGCCGCGCAGGCGCTTGAGGATAGGCATGGGCGGCAGCTACCCGGCGAGCCGCTGCCGGATGGCGTCGAGCGCCGCGGGCAGCCCCTCGCGGCGGGTTCCCTTGCCCTGCGCCATCTCCGGCCGCCCGCCGCCCTTGCCGTCGATGGCGGATGCAGCCAGGCGCACCAGGTCGCCGGCCGCGATGCCGCGCGCCACGAGGTCATCCGTCACGGTCACGAACAGCTGCGGCTCCGGGTCATCCAGCGCGATGACGATGACGCCACTGTGCAGGCCGCCGCGCACGTCCTTGGCGAACCCCTTGACCGCGTCCATGGACGGAAAGGTGCCGGCGTACGCCACCAGCGCCACGCCGTTGATGGTCTCGGCGGCCTTCGCGAGCTCGCCGGGACGGGGCGTGCCACCGGCCGCAGCGCCCGCCTTGAGCCGCTTCTCCAGCTCCCTGACCTTCTCCTGGAGCTCCGTGATGCGGCCAGGGAGCGCATCGGGCGACTGGACCCCGGCAGCCGTCACGGCCGCCTCCAGCGTCGCGAGGCGAGCGTCCACGAGCGCCTCTGCGGCCTCCCCGGTGACCGCCTCGATGCGCCGCATGCCCGACCCGATGGAGCGCTCGCCGGTGATGACGAACCCCCCGATCTGGCCCGAGGCGCCGCAGTGGGTACCGCCGCAGAGCTCGTGGCTGAATCCCTCGACGCGCACGGTGCGCACCGTCTCGCCGTACTTCTCATCGAAGAACGCGTCTGCGCCCTGGTCGATGGCCTCCTGCATGGACAGGTGGCTCACGAGCACCGGTCGGTCCTCGCGGATGACGCGCCGGACCTCGGCCTCGATCGCCTTGCGCTCGTCCACGCTGAGCGACCGGTCGAATGGGAAGTCGAAGCGCAGATACGCGGGCGTGACGAGGGAGCCTGCCTGACGGGCGGACTCACCCACGATGTTGCGCAGCGCCCGGTGGAGCACGTGGGTGCCCGTGTGGTTGCGCATCGTGCCCGCACGCCGGTGGGCGTCCACCACGGCGGTCAGCCGCTGGCCGATGGCGACCTTGCCATGGAGCTTGCCGCGATGCACGACCAGCCCGCCCACCGGCTTCTGGGTGTCGGTGACGGTGAACAGCAGGACGCCGGACGCCGCATCCCGCAGCTCCCCCTGGTCGCCGATCTGGCCGCCGCCCTCCGCATAGAACGGCGTCCGGTCCAGCACCAGCTCCGCGTTCGCGGACGCGTCGACGCGGAGCTCGATCTCGGGCTTCGCCTCCAGCTCCTGGTACTCCGTCGCGTCGCGCAGGATGGCCGCCACGGTGCCCTCGGCCGACGTGGTCTCGTCGCCCAGGAACGTGGTGTCCCCCGTGCGGCGGGCGATGGCGTCGTAGAGCGACGTCATCTCCGCCTGGCGGGCGAGATCCTGCTTCTTGCCCGAGCGGCTTCGGTCACGCTGCTCGGCGAGCGCCACCTCGAAGCCGGCCCGGTCCACGCGCACGCCGTACTCGCCGGCGAGCTCCACGGTCAGGTCGATGGGGAAGCCATAGGTGTCATGCAGCTTGAAGGCCACCGCACCGGGTAGTACGGGTGCGGCGAGGGGCAGCGTCTCCGCGGAGCGGCCGATGATGCGCTCCTCGCCCGTGAGCGGGATGAGCGCCTCCTCCAGGTGGACCGTGCCCGCATCCAGGGTGCGCGCGAAGGCACCCTCCTCGCGCAGGATGGAGCCCAGGATCACGTCCCGCCGCTCGCGCAGCACCGGGTAGGCGTCACCCATGAGGTCGATGACGACCTGGGCGGTCTGCGCCAGGAACGCCTCGCGGCGGCCCAGGAGGCGACCGTGGCGGACGGCGCGCCGGACGATGCGCCGGAGCACGTAGCCCCGCCCCTCGTTGGCGGGCAGCACGCCGTCCGCGATGAGGAACGTGATGGCCCGGGAGTGGTCTGCGATCACCTGGTAGCTGAAGCGCTCGCTTTCGAACGCGTCGGGATCGTGGCCCAGGAGTTCACGCATCCGGGCGTGGATGGGTGTGAACAGGTCCGTGTCGTAGTTGGTGGGCACGCCCTGGAGCACGCTTGCGAGGCGCTCCAGGCCCATGCCGGTATCGACGCTCTTGAACGGCAGGGGCATGCGTGGGCCGTCCGGCTGCTGGTCGAACTCCATGAACACGAGGTTCCAGAGCTCCAGCCAGCGCGGACAATGCTCCGAGTGG
>Ga0105047_10013816_pt1 | contig 12859 bp, 12 predicted proteins | sample MAT04_FD_78384 | JGI IMG/M metagenome (GOLD analysis project Ga0105047, IMG submission 78384) | Freshwater microbial communities from Lake Fryxell liftoff mats and glacier meltwater in Antarctica - MAT-04 (megahit assembly) | ecosystem: Environmental > Aquatic > Freshwater > Ice > Liftoff... | reverse complement strand
GGTCGTTTTTCCTGATGGTTTGGGCGTATCTTCGACTCATGCTCGGCATCGGTGAACTGGGTTCCTGATGGGTCTGCGTGTGCTGCCAGGCGGCGCGGCCGCGTATGCGTTGTCGACGGCGCGGGACGTTGAGGACTTCGAGCAGGAGCTGGTCGACCAGTACGCGTTGGCGATGGTGGCCGCGGGTTTGAGCGACGGGCATATCCGCAACAGCCGAGCTGTGGTGATCGAGTTCGCCCGGTCCATGACCGGGCCGTTGTGGGAGGCCACACCGCAGCACGCCGACCAGTTCCTCGCTGAGCAGCGGCGGCTGGGTCGCAGTGTGTCCACTCGTGCCGGCAAGGCGGGCACGCTGTCGGTGTTCTACGAGTTCGTCATCGACCGGTACGCCGGTGATATTCGGCGCGCGACCGGTGTCCAGGTCGAGCAGCCGGTCGATGAGTACAACCGCCAGTCCGGTGCCTCGCTGGGGCAGGTGCGGGTGCCGCCCTCGGACGAGGAGATCGAGATGCTGTTCAACGGGTGGCGCGAGTCGGTGCCGCACGCACGCAAGTACCTGCCGGCAGCACGCGACTACTTCGCGGCCTCGCTGTGGCGTCGCCTCGGGCTGCGGATCACCGAGTCGGTGATGCTCGACATCCGAGACTGGCGCCCCGACCTGGGCGGGTTCGGCAAGCTGTACGTCCGCTTCGGCAAGGGCAGCCGCGGCCGCGGACCCAAGCCTCGTCTGGTCCCGGCGATCAACGGAGCCGACCAGCTCATCGACTGGTGGCTGGCCGAGGTCCGCCCGCAGTACGGCTCGGACTGGGCCGATCCCGACGCGCCGATGCTGCCCTCGGAACGACTCGACCAGCAGTTGGGCCGCTGCGGTCGGGCACGTGCGGACGTGCTTCGCAGGACGCTGAACAGCCAGGTCGACCAGTGGCTTCCGGCGTGGTCGGGCCGGATGAGTCCGCACGTGCTGAGGCACTACTGCGCCTCCTCGCTGTATGGGGCCGGGATGGACCTCAAGGCGATCCAGGAGCTCTTGGGCCATCTGTGGCTGGCGACGACCTCGGGCTACATCCACGTCCGCAGCGACCACATCGAACGAGCCTGGGGTCAGGCCAACGAGCGACTCGAGGACCGGTTCGGGCAGCGACGACTCTCCGGCCCGGGAACATCTTGACCCGACCGACAACCCGATCGACGACCCGCACGAACAACCCGCCGAGCGCCCCACCGAAGGCCCGATGGAAGAGAGGAAGCAGATGCAGTGGAACCTGCGGCTGCGCGCCGCCGAACGAGGGATCTGGAAGTCCGCCGAGCTGCGACGGATGCTCGCCGAGGCCGGGCTGGAGATCTCCGCGGGGAAGATGTCCTCGTGGTGGGCCGGTACCCCGATCACGATGCGGCTGGACGACCTGGACGTGCTGTGCTCGGTGCTCCGGTGCACGATGAACGACCTGATGAGCCTCGAGCCGGAGAAGGTCGCCGCTCGTCGTCCCCGCAGCGCCGAGGCCGCCAACGGCCAGGACCACGCCGGACACCCGCGCAGTGAGGGTGAAGCCGATCCGCGCACGCCCACGGTGCCGCCACGACTGGGGACGTCGCGTTCGAGGCCGCCGCTGTGAGCGGGCTGGACTGGTCGGGTTGAACAACGAGCGAGACAAGGCACGAGGGCATGCCCGGACCGGGACCCAACGCGCCGCTGCGGCTGCCGCCGAAGTGCAACCGCTGTCAGCTCAACCGTGTCGCATGGACCCGTCCCCGCGTCGACCTCTGCTACGAGTGCCTTCCCGGCGGCCCCTTCGCAGCCCCCGCCTGCGTGCGCTGCGGCAGCGACCAGGACTACTTCAGCCAGGGCCTGTGCGGCCGCTGCCATCCCCGCAGCCCCGAACACGTCGGCTCCTGCCGGGGATGCCTGGCCTGGGGCGTGTACCCGCGCTACAACTGGACCTGCTGGTCGTGCAGGTGGTGGGAAACCCACTACCCCAAGGGAACTTGCGCACACTGCGGCCGTCTCACGCACGTCAGCGACACCCGCGCCTGTCGCCTCTGTCTTGAGAACGCCCGACGCGAACAGAGACCGGGGCGCGCCCTCGACGTAGCCGATGCGAACCGACACGGTCAGCAGCTGTTCTTCGCCAACATGATGAACAAGCGGCGCGTCACCTCGATGCCCGGCTACGTCACCTGGACCGGCCGCTGGTCGCGCAAGAACAAGAACCAGCTGCCCTACCGGCCCGGCACCGGGTTCGACGAGAACGCTCGGGAGCAGCTGACCCTGTTCGACATCGCGCCCGACCCTGAGGCGTTGCGCCAGCGCGCCCTGGTCCAGGACAGCGACCTGACCCGCTACTGCGCCGCCATCGTGGCCGACCACGCCCACCGCTACGGCTGGAGCGTGCGACAGCGCAACACGGTGATGCGGACCCTGCGGATGCTGCAGGCCGTGCGGCCCACACCGACCGCCAAGATCCGGGCCAGCGACATCGTGGCGTTGCGCCGCTACGACGGCACGATCTCCTCCACCATCGACGTCCTGGCCGAGGCCAGTCTGCTCATCGAGGACGTCCCCACCCGGGTGGAGAAGTACTTCACCGCGACGTTCATCGCCGACGCCGCCCTGCCGCACGAGATGGAACGGCACCTGCGCCTGTGGCTGCAGGTCATGCTCGGCGGCTCGCGCCACTCGCCCCGCCAGGTCCCACGCGACCCGGCCACCGTCGAGCTGCACATCCGCGGCCTCGCGCCGGTGGTCCAGGCCTGGGCCGAGGCCGGACACCAGTCCTTCGCCGAGATCACCAAGGACGACATCCTCACGGCCCTGGCCGCATTGCCGCGAGGGACCAGCCATCGTCACTTCGCCGAGAACGGGTTGAAATCCCTGTTCAAGATCCTCAAGGGACGCCGGCTCGTGTTCGCCGACCCCATGCGAGGCATCGCCCTCACCCCGGTCGCCACGAACATCCCGCTGCCGCTGGACACCGCCCTGATCCGCGCCGAGCTGAACAACCCCAACCCAGCGGTCGCGCTGGCAGTCGCACTGGTCGCCTTCCACGCCCTGACCGGCAAGCAGGTCCGCGAGCTGAGGCTGACCGACATCGTCGACGGACGGCTGCGCGTCGGTAGCCGGGACATCCCGCTCGGCGCGCCCGTGCGGACCCGGCTCGCCGCCTGGCTCGACCACCGCAACACCACCTGGCCGGCCAGCCTCAACCCGTACTTGCTGATCAACCGACGAACCGCACCCCGGCTCGTTCCCGGTGGTCACTCCTTCCCCTGGAAGAACAGCGCGCTGCGCCCCCAGGTCCTGCGCGAGGACCGGATCCTGCACGAGATTCACGCCACCGGAGGCGACATACGGCGTCTCTGCGACCTGTTCGGCCTCAGCGTCGCCGGAGCAACCCGCTACCTCACCACCATCGAGCACCCAGACCTGCGAGTCGGCGAGGACACATCCCCAACCTGAGCCGGCGTCGGGGTCGCAACCGGCTCGCCCTGGCATCATGGCCGTGTGCTGCTCGAGATCCGTGGACACAACCTCCCCGGCCGGTCCTGGCACCTCGAGGGCCGCCCGTGCCGCAACGTCCATGTCGGCATCCAGCACGGCCCAGAGCCCGTTGAACTGGTTCCCGGCGACAGCCAGGCCGCGGTCTGGGAGACGGAGATCCACGTCCTCGAACGCGACTCGGGCATCGACTTCCGAGGGCCGACAGTGCAAGGCCGCCGCGGAGAACGATTCGTCTATCTGACTTGGGGCGACATCGGCGACGACGGCGCATTCACGATGTTCCGCCGCGCCAAGCTGATGCTCCACGACCTCGAACCGCTGGTATCGACCGAACCGCCGAGCCAACACGTCATCGCCACAGTCGACCTCACCGACGAGCGCGGCGGACCACGATGCGCGCGACTTCGTTCGCCCGCGCTGGAGCTTCGCAACGGCTGATCCTCCGCCGTCAGCCCCGAAGGCGCCGCCCCCGTCCACCGCAACATCGGACACCCCTGCCCGGTTGGCAACGGCCGGGCAATTCGGCGAACATGACGACAGACACCCCGCCAACCCACCGAATGGGTGCAAGTTCGCCGAGAAACCGTCAGAAATCGCGCGAACAGTCATAGGGCGCCGGCGATGGCGTCATTTGTCCAGGTCAGTTGCGCCTCGAGGGGGTGCAGGACGGTGGCGACCTTGTACTGCTGCTCCCCCACGCACCACAGGGCGCGGCCCTTGCCCGCCATGGCCCAGCGGGTGACGACGTCCCGGGCGATCGGGCCCAAGCCGAGCAGGTCTTCGAGCTCGGTAGCGACGGCGTGGTCCTGGCCGTGCAGGATCTTGACGTCGGCAAGGTGCAGCAGGTCTTTGGCGATGGTCACGGCTTGGGAGCCGGTGTCGCCGACGGAGAGCAGGTCGGCGGGTTTGTGCGCGTTGGCCCACTGGATGTCCCCGGCGGCGCGGGACAGGCGCAGGTCCTGGTCGAAGGACTTCACCGCCTCCACCCCCAGGCGCATCTGCTTCCACACCTCGTCGCGCACGTTGATTCGCAGGTCCCCGGGCGCGGCGTGCTCACGCATCGCGCGCCCCCAGGAGGACAGGCAGGTCAAGGCGAGCCCGACGGCCTCGTCACCCAGCGGCATCAGCCGGGACAGGGACAGGGACTGGATCGGGGCGTCCCAGTCGACGTCGATGGTGGTGTGGTCGTCGAACAGGCCGGCCAGGGCGCCGTCGACGAGCTGGCCGAGGGCGTCGCGCAGCAGCCGGGTCTCGTCCAGGAACTGACGGGTGGTGGCGTACCGGCAGGAGTCGACGAGCTCGGGGGTGGGGTTGGCCAGCTGGTGCCACAGGGCGGGGATGGTGGTCTCGACCAGGGCGGTGGCGCCGGTGGCGTGCCCGGTCAGGGTGCGCAGTGCGGCTTTCACGGCCTGCTCCTCCACCGGCCCGAACGGCACCGGGGTGGCGCCGACGCGCTGGGACCCGACCAGGCCGCGGATCAGGGTGAGCCAGCGGCCGAAGACGACCGCGGACCGGGCGCGGGCCGCCGGTGCGTCCAGGGTGTCCCAGTGCTGACCGAGGGGTCCGAACGCGAGCGGGTTGATCCGGGCGGGCAGGCCGGGGCCGATGCTGATCGGGTCGACCCCCAGGATCGCGCACAGCGGTTCGTACTCGTCCTTGGGGTCGCCCAGGACCAGGGTGCGGTAGCCGAAGTCCATCATCCGCAGGATGAACGCCTTGGTGGTGGCGGACTTGCCGCGGCCGGGTTTACCGAAGCACATCACGTTGGGGTTGGTGACCGGGACGTCGTCGCGCAGCACCCACCCGAACGGGTCGGCGTAGAACGACCCGCCGGACAGCACGTCGACGCCCATCTGCGCGCCGGTCGGGGGCAGGCCGGGGGTGGCGATCAGCGGCCACAGCACGCCCGCCTGGTCGGAGGTCATCCGCCACGACGACACCGGCGCGCCGGGCGAGGGAGACCAGCCCCGCCCCCGGGCGCGGGGGCCGCGCCGTGGTGCGCCGCGGAACAGGCGGACCGGCCGCTGCCGTGGTGTGTCGGGCGGTGTGGTCGGCAGGTCGTGCCCGAAGTCGGCGAGGAGCCGGGCGACGTCGCGGCCCGGGCCGGCGGGTCGGCGGCTCATCGCCACCACTCCGGGGCCGGCTCGTCGTCGTCCACCCGGACCGCAGTGTCCTGGACCGCGGTGTCCTGGTCGGCGGTCGCGTCGGGCCGCTCGAGGTGGGTGTTGTGGGCGTGGCGCGCTTCTGCTTCCAGGTCGGCGGCCTGCCGCGGGAGGCCTTCGCTGCGCAGGACCTTGGCGGAGGCCACGCAGGCGGTGGCGTAGTGCTGGCGCGCGCGGTCGGTGTCGCCGTAGCGGTGCGGGTAGGTGCTCATCGGCTCCCCCTTGACGTCAATGACGTGCCCAGCGGGATGGTGGAGGCGGCGAACGCGGCGTCCTGGGACAGGTCCAGGCGCAGCGGCGCGAAACCGGCGGAGCGGATCGCGGCGTCCAGGGCGCGGCCGTGCTCGGCGACGGCGGCGGTCTTGGGAACGGTCACGGTGGCCACGGCGTGGGGGCGGGTCAGGGCGTTGCCGCGGGCGAGCTTGCGGTCCAGCCCGCGGGCCTTGTCGGCCTCGTCGGCGGAGCGGGTGCGCTGCCTGACGTTGGCCTTGGCGCGGAGCCCGTCTGCCATGTCGGCCTTCCACTCGCCGCTGGCGGAGTGCCGGTTCGCGTCGCGCCCGGAGGCGATCGGGTAGGAGACCATGAACGCGCGCCGCTCCCCCGGTCCGGGGACGAGCACCGGGGCCAGGGCGCCGATGACGGCGCCCTTGGCCGGCAGATGGATCGTGGCCGAGACCGAGTTCCAGGCGTCGTGGCCGTAGTGCCGCACGGTCGTGTCCGCACCGGACGGCCCGGCCATCGCCCACGGCACGTGCGCGCTCATGCCGGGGTTGGTGGCGGCGGCGGCCAGGGCGTCGATGATCCCGACCCGGTCTCCTGGCGCGAACCCGGTGCGGCACGCCGCGGCGAGCTCGGGCGAGGTCAGCCACGACACCGCGGTCATCCCGAGCCCGCCGCGCAGGTGCGCCTCGACCTCCCCGGTCAGGGCGGTCAGAACGGCGGCGCGTCCCTCGAACCCTCCCCCGGACTCCTTGGCGTGCTTGGCCAGGCGGGACTCGGGGACCACGACGGTGACGAACACCTCGGTGCGCACCGACGCCACGGTCAACCACGCCTGGAGCTCGTCGTTGACGGTGCGGGCCAGGGGTGGGGCGTGCTCGCGGCGGTGCCGGGTGATCCACTGGTCGCGTTCGGCGCCGTCCTCGGGGACGGTGCGGACCATCAGGATGATCTCGTCGATGAGCTCGGTGCGCGACGCCGCCTCGAGCAGCGCCGACAGACCGTCGCCGTACCGGTCCCGCTGCTGCGGGCTGCTCATCCCGATGCCCGGGTGGACCGCTGCGGCGGTGACCGCCCAGGTGCGTGCGGCGTGGTTCTGGATGACCGCGGTGCGGGCCTGGGTCGGGCCGGCCGGGGGCGCGTCGTGGACCTGGAGCCCGGACAGGACCCCGGGAAGGTCGACGGTGTCCAGGTCGGCGGCGGCGCCTCGGGCGGCGTGGGCGGTGAACCGGGTCCAGCCGGTCAGGGATCCGGCGGCGTGGGCCAGCGCGGCGAGCAGCCAGGTGGTCACTGGGCGGCCCCGCACGGGGGTCACGATCAGGGCGGTGACGGCCAGCCAGACCAGCAGGGTGGCCCCGGCGGCCGCCCAGGCGCCTCGGCTGGCATTGACCAGCACCGCCAGTGCGCCGAGGGCGAGGAGGGCGAGCTGCCACGGGGACAGCCCGAACAGGAACCCGGTCCGGGCCCGGGTGTAGTCGGTGTAGACGTGGCTCATGGCGGTGACCTCCAGTTGACTTAGACGGGCACGACGGGGACGGTGGCCGCGCCACCGGCTGCGGTGGCTCCAGTACCGGCACCGGCACCGGCGGCAGCGGGTGCGGCTGAGGGCGTGACCGGCAGGCCCGGCGCCGGGGCTGAGGGTGTCGGGGTGGGTTGGGTGCCGCCGCCGGTGTCGTCGCCGCGGACCTCGGGCACGTTCTGGTTGTCGGACTGGCCTCGGCCGCCGCGGGAGCTGGTGAAGTCTGGGACGTAGCTGTTGTGGCCCACGCCCATCTGGTTGCTGGTGTCAGCGGCGACCGCCGCGCCGGTGGCGCCGATCGACGCGGCGGCTCCCAGCCCCTTCGCGGCCAGACCACCCAGGCCACCACCGACCGCGCCGAGGAACCCACCGGCGGACTGCGCGAAGCGGGCGCTGGTGGCGTCCTCGCCGGTGGACTCACCACTGGCGCGGCCGGTGCTGTCAGTGCTAGCGGCCGCTGAGCTGGCCCCGCCGGTGGGGCTGGCGCCGCCGAGCAGCCCCTGCACGCCGCCGACCGCGGCCATGCCCTGGCGCATCGCGGCACCGGAACTGGTGCCCGGGTCGACGAACGCGAGCAGCTTGAACAGCGCCAACGGCGCGAACGTGGACACCAGCAGCAACAGCACGCCGGGCACAGCGGTACCGATCGCCGCGGACAGAGTCGCGGATTGCTCGGTCACCACGGCGGAGCTGAGCTGGGCGCCGACACCGAGAACCAAGGCCATCAGCGGTGGGGTGAACGCGGCGGCGTGGGTCCAGCGCACGCTCTTCCAGAACCAGGACTGACCCACCTGCGAGACCAACCCGGCCGCCGCGATCGGGGCGGTCGCGGTCAAGATCACCAGGGCGGCCCCGCGGGTCAGCATCACCACCAGGTGCCCGATCGCGGCGAACAGCACCAGAAACCCCATCACGCCCAGCACCGTGGCCAAGGTGCCGTCGCTGAGGTCCTGCACCCCGACCTTCCCCCAGGGCTGCCACGCCGCCCACGAGTCCACGCCCAACGTGGCCCGCATCACCGCCTTGGTCAGCCCGGAGCAGGCGTACACCAGGGCCAGCACGTAGGAGATCCACGCCGCCCACACCATGACGAACTGGCCCGCGCCCACGACCATGCGCCCCACAGAGGCGCCGTCGCGACGGAACGCGGCAACCCCGGCCTGGACGGCCATCAGGACCACCACCAGCGTCGCGGCCACCCAGAACGTCAACCGGTACGTGGACCCCATCGGGCCGGACTCGCGCAGGTCCGGAGTCAGGAAGGAGTCGGTCCAGCCCAGGACCAGCTGCAGCAGCCACAGGCCCGCGTTCCAGAACGCCAGCATCGCCGTGGTCCACGCATCCGCGACGACCTTGCCGGCAGCGTTGCCCAGAGCGTTGAACGGGTTGAGCAGCTCCCCCCAACCCTGCAGCGGAACAACGGCGTTGACAGCGGCGGCGTTGACAGCGGCGGCGTTCATCCCTGCTCCCCCGGCGACCAGGTCAGCCAGCCGGCCCGGGCGGCCTGGTCGGTGCCTGGCCACGTCGCCGGGGCCGGCGCAGGCTGAGCGCCGGGCGCGATCTGCCACCTGCCGCCAGACCACTGCATCCGTTCGCAGCGCCCGTAGGCGATGGAGGCGGTGCGGGCGATGGTGGCGTCCACCCGCAGCAGCACGCACGCCAGCACCCAGTCCGGCCCGTCGGCGCCCTTGACCTGCCCGGCAGCCGGGTAGGCGACCACCACCGGCGGCACCCCCGCCGGGGCCGGTCCGGCCGCGGCCAGGAACGCCGCCACGTTGTCGGTCATCACCCACGCCTCCACGGCCGGGGCGCCCGGCAGGCTCCACGCCTGGTGAACCTCGCGGGTGCGCCGCGGCGACATGCCGGTCAGGACGGTGGTGTCGATCGCAGCGAGCTGCCCGACCGCCCCAGCGGGGGTGCGCGGGTAACCGGTCGGGACACCGGCCGGGCCCTCCCGGGTCGCCGCCGGCACGTCGATGACCCCTGACCGCGTGATGGCGGGCACACCTGACCTGCTCGCTGCCGGGTCAACCCGCAACATCGGTGCAGCGGCGACCTCGTCACGCCACACCTGGCCCGTCGAGCGGGGCACCGCGGCGTCGACGAACACCGCAGCGGCTGGTGGCGGACCGGTCACCGCGTCGACGGCGAACCAGACAAGAACCGCGAGCACTGTGCCCGCGAGCAGGGCCGTGGCCGCGACCATGGCCAGGAGCCGCCTGCGTCCCCAGCCGGGGTTCTGCTGCTGCGAGGTGGTGCTCATCAGACGCACCCGGACCCGGTCATGGCGCGCACGATCCCGGGCAGCACGAGGTAGCCGATGATCGCCGCGAACACCAGGACGATCCCGACCACGCCGGCCTTGGAGGCGTGCGGCATGGAGAACACCCGCCCGGCGACGACTGCGCCGATGCCGACGATGACACCGAGGATGAACAGCAGCCCAACCGCCCACAGCACGTAGCCCATGAGCTGGTCGGCGTACTGCTGGGCACCCGGTGGGGCGACCGGGCAGATCGCCGCGGGTAGGCCGGCGAGATGGGCGGCCGCGTGCGAGGCAGTGGTCATCACTTGGGGTCCTTCCGGTGCAGGTCGGTGCGGGCGAGCAGTGCTTCGGCGGCGAGCAGGAGGCTGCGCGGCAGGGGCCGCGAGTCCACCCCGCAGGTGCGTAGGTGGGCGTCGACGGGGACGTCGACGACCCGGTCGGCCAGGTCATGGGTGCGGGCCAGCGCGGTCAGCGCGGCCTTGACCTGCCGCGGGTGGGACCGCCCGGCCGGCCCACCCATGGCCACGATCGGGCGGGTGGGGTGCAGCAGGTCAAGGGCGCCGTCCAGGCGGCGCAACCCGGGCACGGTCGCGGTCGCGGTCACCACGACGACGGCGAGGTTGTGGTCGAGGAGGTCGGTGAGCCAGCCGTGGCCGGCCAGGACCGCGCCCAGCTCCCACGCGACGTCGACGACGAGCAGGTCGCACCCGTCCCCCGCCGGCGGGGTGGGGACCTCATCAGGTCCCTGCAGGGCGTCGCCGACGCGCTCGATGCGCACCGGTCCGCGACTGCCGAGGATCCACCCCGTGCGGTCACGGCCCAGCTCGGCGGTGGCTGCGGCCGTGAGTCCGGCGGCGGTTGAGGTGGCGCACTCCAGCAGCCGGCTCGCGCCGGCCGCGGTGGCCAGCGCCAGGGCCACAGTCGAGGCGCCCGACCCGGACGAGGCGCCCACGACGGCCAGCACCGGGTGCGCCGGCGACCATCTCGCGCTGGGTGGGCTGGGTTGGCGTCGGCGGAACGCCCCGGCCTGCACGGCCTGGTAGGCCCGCTTCAGCTCGTCGACCGACACCGGGCGGGCCGTGGTGGCGGTTGTCATGACCGCCCCTGCCGGCGTCGGCCTTTGGTCACGGGGATTCCTGTCGGGGCTGCGCAGGGTGACCGCGTCCCCGAGCCAGTGACAGTGGTCATGCCGTCGCCCCCTGGGGCGAATAGGCCCGGGCCAGGGTGTGGATGCTGGCCGTGGCGTGGCGGCGCACGGTGCGGCCGGCGACGCCCAGCTCGGCCCCGACCGTGTCGGTCACCGGGTGCGACATCAGGCCGCCCATGGCCTTGCGGCGGGCAAGCTGGTCAGTGTCGCTGATGCGCACCAGGGTCCTCAGCAGGTGCCGCTGGCTCGGGCTGATCACCGCCTCGCGGCAGGCACGCTCCAGCAGGACCTCGAGCTCGACGGCTGAGCTGGAGTCCTCACCCGGTGCCGGGCACTCCAACAGCTGCGGGCAGAACGGGTCGAGCAGCACGCACCGTGCCCACAGCCTGTCCCGGGCCGGGACCCGGCCCAGCTCGCGCAGGACCTCACGCACCGTGTTGCGCAAGATGGTGGCCGCCACTCGCTGCGTGGTGGTCGCCGGCAGGGTGCGTGCCTCCAGCCAGAGCTGGGCGGCGACCAGCTCGTCCAAGACCGGCGAGAACCCGCGCAGCCGGTGGGCCAGCAGGCTCGCCCCCGGCAGCAGCAGCCACAGCAGTGTGCCCGCGGCAGCGCAGTCATCTCCGCCGTCGCGCGAGCCCAACGCACCCAGGGCAGACAGCGCCTCGTCCCGGGCGTCCGGGTCCGCGTCGCGCGCCCATTCGCGCAGCGCCTCTGGCCCGGCAAAGCCGCCCAGCTGTGGGTACGCCTGCGCCCACCGGTCCCAGCGCTCGCGCGCCTGGACCCGCAGGCCGTCGTTCGGGTCGTCCAGACCCAGCTGCTCTGCGACGCTCATCACGAGCTCCTTCCGCCGTGGATTCACGGCTGGAAGGTCTCGGACCTACGTATCCGGGTTCGTACCCGGGACGAGCCCAATCAGGGGGGTACGAACGCCCCCACAGGGGGGTACGAACTCGCTGACCTGCACAAACGCTACGTACCCCCCTTTCTCAAAGAATTTCTCCGCTCGAGCCCCACGAGGCCATCGCATCCGGTCCACGGTGCCCCACCCAGCGGCCCGAAGCGCGGGTCCGATCCGCGCACCCCGACAGACCGCGGCCGACTCAGCCAGCCCGCAACGCTCGCCGACAACCTCGCGTCCAACCGCACAAAACCAGAGACAGGAAGACACGAACCGCCTGACTCCACCCTGGCGCGCGGACGGACCTACCCCCAGCAGGCCAAACAAGCTGGTCGAGAACCTTCGCTGCCGCCGCCCCGATCGCGTGTTTCCGCGCCCACTTGGGCGTCCAAGAGTTGCGTCCTACCGCCCAGATAGACGCACCTGAAATCGCGTGATGAAGTGGCGCCCCTGTTGAGCCGCAAGGAAGATCGACGGGTCCGGTGACGCCCCTTGTTGGCAGCCTTGTCGTACCAGCGCTACTTGGCCGGTTTGAGAAGGGATTGAACTCGGTGTCCCAGACGACCCCCGGTCCGGGATCGTCTGCGGACGGCTCAACAGGAACGGCTGTCGGCATCCACTCCAGCCCGGTGCCGTCCTCGCTGAGGGTTCCTTGATCGGGACAGCCCATGGCCCACCTGCTTGCGGTCAAGCGTCGCGGCGCCGCACCCACAGGGCCGCGCCCGTCAGAGTGATGACGATCCAGGCCACAAAGACGACCAATCCGGTCCACGGGTCGAGCTGTCCGCCGGACGCCGTGGTCGCCATGAGGGCTTGGCCAGCGTTGTCGGGCAGATAGGGCAGCACCTTCTCCGCAATTCTGTCTGGCAGCAGCAGACCGAGTGTTGGGACCACGATGAGGACCACGACGAGTGCGGACAGTGCGCCTGCGGTGCTGCGCAGGAGCCAGCCGAACCCGGTGCCCAGGACGGCGAGCCCGGTCAGGTAGAACCCGGCGCCGATGACGGCGCGTGCGACCTGCGGTTCGGCGAAGGAGACGCTGATGCCGGAGGTGGCCAGAACCGCACGTGCCGCGAAGAACGCCATCACCGTCGAGACGACCACGACCGGGAATGTCAGTGACGCCACCGCCAGCCCTTTGCCGAGCACGAG
>Ga0105047_10013815_pt1 | contig 12859 bp, 12 predicted proteins | sample MAT04_FD_78384 | JGI IMG/M metagenome (GOLD analysis project Ga0105047, IMG submission 78384) | Freshwater microbial communities from Lake Fryxell liftoff mats and glacier meltwater in Antarctica - MAT-04 (megahit assembly) | ecosystem: Environmental > Aquatic > Freshwater > Ice > Liftoff... | reverse complement strand
TTGAGATCATACTGGATTTCGGTTTTCGCAGGTCGCCCCTTCAGATCGAGAATGGCCCCCATACCCGCCAGAACTCTGGCATCTATGCGATCGGTCTTGGCCAGAACGCCCGTTGCCTCGGCAGATTCCGACGTGGCTCGTGCCGACGAACGATGCAACACCAGCGGATTTGTGGTAGTCTAGGACCAATCTACAGGGAAACCGTCCCGGATCTGATGGAAGTTTCTTTAACGGAGGTCTGCCGTGACCGATGAAGCCAACGCATCGCAGCGGCGGTTCTGGAACTCCGACTTCGGTGAGAAGTGGGTAACATTCGAGACAGACCTCGAAACTCTGCACGCGCCGATGAATACGCCCCTACTTGCCCGCGCCGCGATCAGGTCGGGGATGCAGGTGCTTGATGTCGGCTGCGGCAGTGGATCGGTGGCGCGCAGAGCGGCTGGGTTGGCCGGTGTCGGCGGCGGCGTGACCGCCGTAGACATTTCTGAAAAGCTGCTCGACACCGCACGGGCCACCGCAGTTTCTGTTGGGGGCGCCCCTGTCGAGTATTTACTTGCGGACGCACAGACACATGCCTTCGTGCCCGCGTCCTTTGACAGGATCGTGTCTCGGATGGGGGTGATGTTCTTTGCTGATCCCGTCGCGGCCTTTGCAAACTTGCTTCGCGCTGCGCGGCCTGGCGCCTGCCTCGCAGCGATGGTTTGGCGACGTGGAGAAGCGAATCCATGGTTTGGCATTCCGACTGACGCCGCAATCCGGCACCTGGGGCCCGTGGAATCAGACCCGGATGCACCCGGCCCTCTGGCATTCGCGAACGCAGACCGCACCGTGGCTCTGCTGACATCGGCGGGCTGGGACGACGTGCGCGCCGATTCGCTGCACGCGATCCTCGAAACGCGGGGCACTGCGGCTGAAGCCGCAGCAAGCGTTGGCTCATTGGGACCTGCCGCCCGCATCATGGATGCGAAAGGCGCCACTGCGGCGCAGGCAGCTGCAATCGTGGCCGATATTGCTGAGGGTTTCAGCCGGTTCGAGACGAATCTTGGCTTGCGGGTGCCGGTGACGATGACGCTGCTTTCGGCAACAGCACCTGCCTGAGCGGGTGACGCGGTGGTTTCCAGCATCCACTTTTTCAAAGTCGGGTAGAGTTCGCAGTTGACGGAATCGGCAAGCAATCGACCCTCGCCTGAAACAGGGTTTCCATGCGCCGCCGTGTTTCGCGGTGGACCGGCCAAAGGCTAGACCTTATTTGTCGTCGCGGGCATCGACGTCACGCGGCACTTTTCTTTGATCGGCAATAGCATGACGACCGGATCGGCACCTCGGCCCTTGCCACGGCCTGGTCCAGCTGGAGTCCGATATGCCGCCGTTCGACGGTTTCAACGCGTCTGCGCAGGCATTCGTTCAGCCCGTGCAGACTCCACACGTTGCGGGGATGCTGGCAGGGGCGCGGCAGGGTCTGGTCCAGACCTAGATCGGCCCGATACACCGCCTCGGCCTCGCCATACAGCCCGGCATCCATCAGCAAGGCACCAAGGGCGTGGCGGGACGGCTGCATCCAGCCCCAAGGTTCGTCATACAACATCCCGTCGTCCAACCTGACCGCCGTGCGCAGGTGTTCAAGGCCCGTTTCGGTTTGCCCCGACTTGTAGGCCAGTTCGCCCAACATCATCTGTTCGGCCACCAACAGGACGGCTGAACAGGGGTTGTTGAACATCATCCAATCCTCTGGCACGGCGCGCTGCGCGATCGCAAAAGCGTCACATTCGGCGCGGGCTTCGTCAAGACGGCCAAGATTGGCCAAGGCAACCGCTCTGGCATAGTGCAGCAATGCCGTGGTGTTGAGGTAAAGCGCGGGGTCGGTCGGGAGCGGCTCGTCCAGAATCTCCTGCCAGCGACCAAAGCGGACCAGCACATGAAACTTCATGCCGATGAACGCCTCAAAGAATTCCGGCATGAAGCGAACCACTGGCTCGGGCAGGGTTTCGCGCAGAGCGGCGGCAGCTGCCAGGGCGGTGGTCGGGCGGGCCAGAAACATTGCGCCGTAGATCACGAAATGCAGGTTGTGGATGCGATAGATCGTGTAGAAATTCTCGCCCCCCGCATGGTTGAAATACTTTCGGTCAACGGCCGCGGCGCGCAGGTTTCTCCAGATGACATTCTGGTAATCGCCGCAGAGCACGTCGATATGCGTGGCCATATGCACCAGATGGCCGGAATCCGGGACAAGATCCACCAGCCGGTCACCGTGGGGCAGTGCCTTTTCGGGTGTTGGCGACATTTCCATCAGGTGGATGTACATGTGCAAAAGGCCGGGATGGTCCCATGCCGCGGGACCGTTGACAAAGGCACGTTCCAGCGCGGCCTGTGCCTCCACCGTCGAGGCCCCTTCGGCAGGGCCGCGCGCCTGCAGGTCCCACAGCTTCCATGGCGTGCGGTTCATCAGCGCTTCGGCAAAGAGCGCGGTCACGTCCAGATCGGTTGGGAAGGCGGCATGGACCTTGCGCATTTCGTCCGCGAAAGCGTCGTTCCACGGACCATAATCTTCTATCGCAGGATCGGTCGGAAACCGGGCGGCGAGGGCCATCAGGATCGCACGCTCTGCAGGGGTCGCGCGGTCGGCAAAGGCTGCCGCCTGCTTCAGCGACAGGTGCGCCCGGTTCAGCGCCACAACCTTTTCTTCGGGACTGAAGAACTCCCACAGCTTGTTGTAATTCGGTCCGATGCAATGGGCGATCCCCCAGTGCGCCATCATGCAATCGGCGTCGAACTGCAGCGCCTTTCCGAAGCATACGATCGCCTCTTCGTGGTTGAACCCGTAAAGCCAGTTCAGCCCGCGGTCGAACCAAAGCTGCGCCTCGGGGTTGACCGTGGTGACCTTGCGTGACCAGGTTCCCAGATCGAAGTAGCCCATGCTGGTCCTCCTGCTTCCAAGATGGCTGCGAATTACATTTGTGACTGACACGTTTTTGAAAGGACTCTGTCAACCAATTGACGCCTTTTAGTTCGATGTTATCACCAGATTTCCGCCGATCAGCAAGGTTTCTTGCACCAGCAGGTCGAGATCCGTCCGCCGGGTGCGGTGATTGCAGATGGCTGCCCGCAGACAGTGGTGACCGTGAATGGTAGTGTCGGAAACTGCCGCGATACCGGCTTCCTGCAGACACAGCATGATCTCGATGTTCAGATCGCGCAGCGCGCCTTCATCCAGTCCACCCGGATTGTAGCGAAAACAGACGACATCGGTCACAGTCGGTGCCATCAGTTCCAGCATCGGTTCAAGCGTGATCCGTTCGGTCAGATAGCGCGCCTGCGCGATGCCCTGATCGATGAGCCGCCCGAACTTTTCCACCCCGTGTTCCTTGAGCATCATCCAGATCTTCAGAGCTCGGAACCCGCGTGAGGTGTCCAGATTGTAGTCGTGCAGGAATTCGGCAGCCGCGATGCCGCGTGAAGTTTTCTGCAGGTACTCGGCATCTTCGGCAAAGGTCAGCCTGTGCTGTCGGCGGTCACGCACGAGGGCGTACCCCACATCAAAGGGGGCTTGAAGGCCCTTATGGAGATCCAGAGCCAGCGAGTCCGCCCGTTCGACCCCCGCCACAAGATGGCGGTTGTCCGGTGCTATGACAATCAGAGCGCCGATGCAGCCATCGACATGCATCCACAGCCCCTCTGCGGCACAAAGATCGGCGATGGCAGACAAATCGTCGATAGACCCGGTGTTGGTGGTGCCTGCCGTCGCAATTACACAGGCTGGCTTGATGCCCTGATCACGATGGGACTTTATCTGTTCTTTCAGCGCATCAATGTCCAGGCGGAACTGTTCATCCGAGGGCACCTTGCACAAGGAACCCTTACCCAACCCCAGCAGGTTCATCGCCTTGAAATGACAGCTGTGCACCTGATCCGAGGCATAGAAATGCAGGGGCTGCGGCATGGCGTCCACCCCGTATTGCCGCAGATCGACTCCGGCCATGGCATTGCGCGCCGCCATCAGCCCGATGATGTTGGCCATGGATCCGCCCGTGACCAAAGTGCCGCTCGCCGTTTCGGGAAAGCCCATCATCTCCCTGATCCAGCCCGTCACCTGCCGGTCCATCTGACTAGCCGCCATGTTCCCGCCGCCGAGGTTCGACCCGTCGATTGCCGCCAGAAAATCGCCCAAGGCGCCGGTGAAGTTTCCGGCCCCCATGTACCACATCCAGAACCGGGGATGGATGTTGCCCATCGGATGCGGCATCAGGTGGCTGGTGATGTCAGAGTATATCTGGTCAAGCGGTTGCGGTCCCTGTGGTATCCGCATGGCAAAACCGGCCTGCACGGATTCCGGCATTGCTTGCCACAACGGCCGGTCGCGAACCGCGTCCAGATGGTTTATGGCGTCATCAACCATCCGGTGGGCCAGCGCCCGTGTGGCGGCCCAGTCGGCGGGATCAAGCGTCTCTTCGGCAAAGTTCGTTTTCTGCATGGTCATGTCCTGCTCCCTTGCTCTGACGGCTTCACGTGATTTGAAATCCGGGTGTCGAGTGCGACAGCGCCACCTCTTCCGCGTCCATGTCTTCGGGAATGTCGGCGAAAAGCGGAGTCGTCAGATAGCGTTCGCCGGTGTCGGGCAGCATGGCCAGGATCACCGCCCCCTGTTCCGCCCGTTCGGCAACCTTCATGGCGATGGCAAACGTGGCGCCGCCCGAAATGCCGGTCAGAATCCCCTCGCGCTGCGCCAGTTTCTTCGCCCAGGCGACCCCATCAGCCCCGGCGACAGGGATCAGTTCATCATAGCCGCCGATGTCGAGACATTCCTGCAAGACGTTGGGGATGAAATCCGGCGTCCAGCCCTGAATAGGGTGCGGTTCAAAGCTGGGATGACTGGCGGCCGGTGCGCCACCGACGCCCCGTTGCTGCGTCACTCCGCTGCCGATCAGTTGCGCGTTGGCGGGTTCGGTCAGGATGATCCGCGTCTCGGGCCGTTCGCGGCGCAACACGCGCGAAAGACCGGTCACGGTCCCCCCAGTGCCGTAGCCTGTCACCACATAGTCCAGCCGGTCGCCGGCAAAGTCGCCGATGATTTCGCGCGCGGTGGTAGCCTCGTGGATGTCGGCATTCGCGGCGGTTTCGAACTGGCGCGCCAGAAACCAGCCGTGCTTTTCCGCCAGTTCTGCCGCTTTCATGTACATGCCGGTGCCCTTTTGCGCGCGCGGGGTCAGCACGACCTTTGCCCCCAACATCCGCATCAGCCGCCGCCGCTCGACCGAAAAGCTGTCGGCCATCGTCACAACCAGCGGATAGCCCTTTTGCGCGCAGACCATGGCCAAACCAATTCCGGTGTTGCCGCTTGTGGCCTCGACCACGGTCTGGCCGGGCTTCAGCGATCCCGACCGCTCTGCCGCCTCGATGATGTTCAGCGCCAGCCGATCCTTGATCGAAGCTGCCGGATTGAACGCCTCGACCTTGACGTAGAGCCGCACCCCCTGCGGGCCGAGGTTGTTGATCCGCACCACGGGCGTGTCACCTACGGTTTCAAGAATGCTGTCATAAAGCATCCCACGCCCTTTGGTCGTCCGAATTGTCATGGCGTCCATGTCCCAGGCCCTTTCATTTCGGTGTGCGCGGCCCAATGCCCCGCTTTGTCATCAAGGTTACGCTCTTGGTCAGGACATGCTTGACCGGTTCCTGAAGAATTCCTGTAGAAACGCGTGATTCTGCGGTATTCTGTCGCATGATGTGGACTTTTGGCGCCTTCCGGCTTGATTCAGAGCGGTTCGAACTGTCGCGCGGGTCCGAGTCCGTGCGCCTGGAACCGCAGGTGCTTGCCCTTCTGCTCCATCTGGTGCGCAACCGCGACCGCATGGTGACCAAGGACGAGATCGTGGCAGAGGTCTGGCAGGGCCGGGCGGTTTCGGATGCCAGCATTTCCAGCCGCATCCGTTCGGCGCGCCGCGCGGTCGACGATGATGGCAAAGGCCAGACGATCATCCGCACCGTTCACGGCCGGGGATTCCGCTTCGTTGCAGAGGTCGTGGAATCCCAACCCGCGCAATCCGCGGCAAAGGAGATCACCCAACCGAAAGGTCCGCTAGCCGGCAGGCCGTCGATTGCCATCCTTCCGTTTCGCGCGCTGGCCATGGCCCCCGAACTTGCCATTCTGGCCGAGGCGATCCCGTGTGAGATCATCCAGGCGCTGTCGTGCATGCGATGGCTGGCGGTGATCGCGCGCGGCTCGTCGTTCCGGTTCCGTGACCCTGAGCCGAACATCGATCTTGTCGCCACCGCCTTGGGCGCACGCTATGTGCTGACCGGCATCATCGAGGCCCGAAATCGCGGCCTTGCCGTGACGCTTGAACTCTCCGACAGCAGCAAGAACGAAGTGATCTGGGGGGATCGTCTGGTAGCCCAGATCGACAACATCGACGATCTGCGTTTTCAGATCGTTACACATCTTGTCACAGCGCTTGAAGTCTACATTCCGCTGAATGAGGCGCGGGTTGCCCAGATGGCCGGGATCGAGACACTGGATGCCTGGGCGAACTACCATCTTGGCCTACAGCATCTTTATCGCTTTACGGGTGACGACAACCTGCACGCAAAGGGCTGCTTTGAACGGGCCGTGACGCTGGATGCGCAATTCGCCCGCGCCCATGCCGGGCTTTCGTTCACCAGCTTTCTGGAGGCATTTCTTCAGTTAGGCCCAGATGTACAAGCGGCCACACGGGCTGCTCGACGCCACGCCGAACGTGGGCTGGAACTGGACCCGCTGGATCCGTTCACGAATTTCACCATGGGGCGCTCGTTCTGGTTGACCCATGATCTGGATGCGGCAGCGGGGTGGCTTGACCGTGCCACCACGCTGAACCCGAACTATGCGCAAGGGTTCTATTCTTCGGCCTTGACCTCGATGCTGGCGGGCAATGCTACGGCTACCGAGACAGGGCTGGACATCGCCCTGCAGCTTAGCCCGCTGGACCCGCTGCTTTACGGGTTTCACGGAGTCCGGGCGCAGATGCTGATGCAGACTGGCGACTACCCGTCCGCCGCCCGCTGGGGCGACAAGGCCGCAAGCACGCCCGGCGCACATTACTTGATAGCGATGATAGCGCTTGCCGCCAATGGGCTGGCCGGGCGCCACGATCAGGCTGCCCGCTGGCGGCAAGAGGTGCGTCGGCGAAAGGCTGACGCGACGACCGCATATTACCTTGCCGCCTTCCCCACACAAGATACCGCCTCCAGATCGCTGATCGTCGCCGAACTGCGCCGACACGGCTTCTGAAAGCTGCCGACCGTCGCATCAAAGCCCGCAGGCAAGAAGAGGAAACCGGAGTCGGTCCTCTGAGGTCGTCGATCCGGCCAATCTGTGAAAGGTCCGCTGGAACACGGCAGAATGCGTAGTCCCGTGTACTGGGACGATCCGAGCCAGAACCAGTAGGGCTTGATCCACGGACGATTCAGCTCTCTTCCGTAGCACGAAGCATACTATGCCGGGTCAACCTCGCCTCGTTGCGCAGCCAGTCGATGAACCGCTTCAACTGTGGCCGCAGGGCGCCATGTGCGGTCACCGTCAGAACATACGGCTTCGGTGCCACGAGGCTCTGTTTGGCCAGATAGGGAAGGACGATGCGACCCTGTGCCAGGTCGTCCTCCACCAGCGAAAGCCCGCAGATCAGAAAGCCTACATTCTGGCGAACGGCTTCCAGTGCTAGCCGGGCATGACGATAATGCACCCCGCGTGCCGCCCCTTCGCGGCGATAGCCGAACCGTTCTACCCAGTGCGGCCAGCCTGGCCGCTGCGGATCGTCGCGTTGCGCCTCGAGGTGCAAAAAGGGCATCCCCTCCAAGGGCATCTGCGTGTCCCAATCCGCCATCCTTCGCAGATTGTCGGGGCCAGTCACCGGCAAAAGACGGTCGCGGAACAGTTCCTCGCCGTGGCCGGGATCGGTGTATTCGATCCGGCAATCCGGCGCGCCAAGGCGCAGCGGCACGTCCCCAGCCCCATTGATGCAGAAAAGGATATTCGGGTTTTCTGCCCGGAAATCGGCCAGGCGCGGCAGCAGCCACAGCTCTGACCAATCCGGGTCTGCCACAACGTGGATCTCTGCGACTCGCTGGAAGTCAAGGTTCTCGGTCACCCGGTCCAGCGCAGCAAAGGCGACCTTCAGATCGGCCAGAGTTTGATCCATATCCGCCGTCGGCGTTAGACCTGATCGACCCCGCAATAGCAAATCCCTGCCCAGAAAATCTTCAAGGGCGCGGATGCGCTGGCCCACGGCGGCGGGCGTGATGCCCAGACGGCCGGCAGCGCCGGTCAACGACCCGACCCGGATCGCCATTTCAAGTGCTTGAAGGGATTTCAGATGCGAAGCGGTGGCCATTGATAAAGATTAGCTTTCGGATGATAAGTTTACAAGACTGTGGCTAAAGCCTGCCTTCATCACGCGAAAGAACATTTGGTTATGTGTCCGCGCGGCGCAGGTCTAACCTGATTGCACAGCATCAGAGGGAGGAAACGAAAATGGCCAGTCTCAAACGTTTCATGATCGAACGCGATATACCCGGCATCGGGAATTTTTCAGTCACCGAACTCTGTGGTGCCGCGCGAGCGTCCAATCAGGCGCTCAGCACCATCGGGCCTGCGATCCAGTGGCAGCACAGTTATGTGGCTGGCAACAAGACCTTTTGCGTCTATCTTGCGGATGGCGAGGACTCGATCCGCAAACATGCCGAACTGAGCGGCATCCCGATTTCGCGGATCACTGAAGTGCCGCAAATCATCGACCCGCTGACCGCCAACAACTGAGACGTTCGGCAGGCGGGGCAAACCGCCTGCCGGTCCGACAATATGACCAAACTCACATTCAGCCAGGCGAGGCTGCAAGTTCAGTCCGGCAACCCTGCCGACCTCAGTGCGGCGATCACTTTGGCGCGGAAGGTGGGGTCAACGAATGGGAGACCATTGAGGAAATGCGATGTCCGCGCATCGGGGCGATGGTCGCGCAAAACAGCCATCCAGTGGGCGGCGCGGGCTTTTTGACCCGCCAACTCGCAGGCGATAACGGCACCCATGACAACGATGAAGTGGGCGTTGTTGGTTTGGGCGGCGCGCACGCCCCATTCGGCGGCTGCTTCGAGATCGCCATCCATAATAAGGGAAATCGACCTAAAGCCGCGGATCGGGGCAAGCAGCGGATCGAGCGGGCTGAGCGTGGTGGCAAGATCAAGACCGACGCGCGCGTCGGCAGCGCGACCCGACAAAGCATGGATCATGCTGCGCGAATAATAACCCTTGGCAAAGCTCGGGCTCAGTTCGACTGCGCGGTCAAGCCAGACCAGGCCGTCATCGGGTTCACCATTCAAGATGGGGAAGCGGCCCATTGAAAAATTGGCAGAAGGATCAAGCGGATCAAGCTCGATACTCCGTTCGGCGGCCACTCTGGCATCTGAAACCGCAGCGGCACGGTCAGCGGTAAAGCCCATAGCGGCGTCCTGATAGCTGGTGAACGATCGCGCGGCATAAGCAGCCGCGAAGCTGGGGTCGAGGGCAGTTGCGCGTCTGAACAGATCACCCGCAATGGCATTGTCGTGGCCGTTGAACCGATACATGTGACTGAGACCGAGGTGATAGAGGCTCCATGCGTCAAGCTTCTCGACAGGCCGTGTACGCGCCAGTTCAGCTTCCGCCTGCGGGATCCGAAGATCGAGGGCGCTGATGACGGCGGCCACGATCAGGCTCCGGATTTCGTGGACATCGTCGAGCGGGCGTTCGATGCGTTCCGACCAGATGACGCTGCCACTGCGCGTTTCGGAAAGATCAACACTGACCCCAAGTCGAGTTCCAATTCGCTCGACGCGGCCGGAAAGACAAAATCCGGCACCAAGCAGGCTGTGCAGGGTTTGAAGATCGACGCTGTCGTGGCGAAAGCGGAACGTTGACTCGCGTGCGATGACCCGCAGCCAGCGAAGGCGGGACAGCGAAGAGATGATCTCGGCAGGAATAGCGTCCGCGAGTGTGGCGATTTCGTCCGTAAGGGCAATGCGGGTAAAAGGCAGAACGGCCACAGTCGGTCTCTCGCCGCGTCCCGCGTTTGGGTCGGGCGGCGTCTCTTTGGCGCTGGCTGGCAGTTTGGCGCCAGTTCCGATCTGGACCGGCGCCACGAAACGGTGGCCGCGCCCTCGGATGGTTCGAATATAAGCCTGTGCCGCACCATCGTCGTTCAGAGCCCTGCGGACCAGTTTGAGCACCGTCGAAACCGCGTCATCCGAGATGAACCTTCCGCCCCAGACCGTTGCGATCATCTCCTCTTTGCTGATGACCCGGTGATGATTTTCCGCAAGCAGGGTCAACAGCGCGAACGCCTTAGGTTCCAATGCGACAGGGCCCGCCGGGCCTGTCAGTTCGCCGAGGTCGGTATCCAGACGGAAGGGTGAAAACTCGAGGATCATGTCAAAACATACCCGATCCACAGCAAAGGCTCAACAATTCCACAGGCGCTCCACAAGCACCGGAATTTGCTCTGGGCTAGATTTGTGAAAGTTGAACGGCCCCACCTTGGGCAGACAGACCGAAGGATCGCATCATGACCAGCATTCCTGCAAAGACCAGCATCAGGGTCAGTGGAACCTACGACCTTTACAATAGTCTATGGGAGTTGGCTCGTGGTACGCGTCAAGCGATCAGCTTTTGGTTCCGCGCAGCTGAGCGGGCGCATGAGCTTCGCCGGGCAAGCGACGCGGTCGGGGTGGAAACGACGCGCGACACCGGCATGGACCCCGAAACCGCGGCTGGCATTCAGGTCTGGCAAGCGGACCTCCCCTTCTTCATGCAGTCTGGCTTTGGCAAGCGGTAGTTGACCGCATTGTGGGCTCGAAGTCATGCAACGCTATGGGGCGCAGGCGGCATTCGTATCGGCGGGCGGGTATCACCAGCACATCGGCCTTAACACGTGGGAAAGCACGGTCGCACCTCCGACGCCGCCGGGGTATAACGGCTGAAATGGAGGCTGCAGCAAACGAGATCGACCCGAGCGGGGCAACCGTCGCGGTCTTTGCGGGCGATATCGCCGATCCGGCCACGGGTGCGGCGCTGGTCGATCTGGCGGTGGCGCGTTTTGGCGGGCTGGATGTGCTGGTCAACAACGCAGGGGTTTTCAACCCCAAGCCCTTTCTAGACCTGACCGAGGCGGATTATGACTGGTATCTGGACACCATCCTGAAGGGCAAGTTCTTTACGGCGCAGGCGGCGGCGAAGGCGTTGAAGGACAAAGGTGGCGTCATTGTGCAGACCGGGTCGATGTGGGCGATCCAGGCCATCTTAGCCACGCCTTCGGCGGCCCATTCGGCTGCGAATGCCGGGTTCCATGCCATGGTGCGCAACCTTGCCATCGAGCTTGCGCCGCTGAAGATCCGCATCAACGCGGTCGCGCCGGCCGTGGTCGAAACCCCGGTTTACAATACCTTCCTGACCGATACGCAGGTTGGCGAGGTTCTGCCGACCTTTAACGCTTTCCACCCGCTGAGCCGCAATGGTGAGCCGCGCGACGTGGCGGATGCGATTCTGTTCCCAGCCTCTGATCAGGCGTCGCGGATCACCGGCACCGTGCTGCCGGTAGATGGTGGCGTGACCGCCGGTCGGCAGTAGACTGGCGGGGTGGCGGCAGTTACGCCGCCAGGCCCGCAAACCATCGGAGGGGCAATGTCTGCACAGGTTCTTGTCATTGGCGGTGGTCCTTCGGGCCTGACGGCGGCCCGTGCGCTGCATCGTGCCGGGATCGGCGTTCAATTGATCGAGGCGCGCGACCGTCTTGGCGGGCGCATCCTGTCGGTAGATGCTTCCGGCATCGGCTCTGGACCCTTCGACCTCGGCCCGTCGTGGTTCTGGCCCGGCATGCAACCTGGTTTCGGGCACTTCGTGAAAGCAATGGGCGTGGAGTCCTTTCCCCAGGCGGATGCAGGCGATTTGCTGTTCCAGCGTGGGCCGGGCTCCGTGCAACGGTACCGGTCGTGCCAGGTAGGGTCAGGACCAGGCGGTCACCGTCGCGTCGGAAGAAGGGCGACAGTGCCCAGGCGTTTAAACTTTCAGGGGCCAAGGTCCGGCCGGTCAAGCTTGCGACAACGGCCGACAGGGCAGGGGCGGTCAGCGCTGCGTCACGTTCGATCTGGTACAAAAGGGGCACATGAGTGATCAGAACACGGGACTCGACCGGGTCGCCCATGTCGCGCACGTAGTCCAACCAACCGTCATGCCCTTTGCGCGTGGGATCGAAGTTCATGCGCCCAATTTCAATCGCTGTCGGCTGGATACCGTGGCGCAACCGAAAATCGCTGCAGCGGTATTGCGCCTCCAAATCGTCACTGTCGGTTTTGGGGCGCAAAGGATCGCGCAGGATTGCGACAACTTCCAGCTCATAGGTTACCGAGCTTCCCGAGGGCAGGGATAGTACCCATTGATGATCTGGTCGAGCTTGAGCGCCAACGACCGATCACCGGGGCAGACATCAGGCAATGATTTGATCCAGAGCTAAGTGAGCGGTTAGCCCCGGATATTCACCGAACCGCATTTTTGGCTCCGAGCCGGGCGTTTTCGTTGTCTGAGCCCGCTCGCGCTACGGCTTGGGTGCAACGTTGACGGGGACGACCATGGCAGATCTCACTTGGGAGCGGCGATTTGGGGAAAGATTGTATCGTGCGCCGCAATCCGCCATTCCCGATGCATGACATCGCCCCGCCCATGGGCGTTTTCAGCTTTTGCGATGCCGTTTTGCGCTGCGGACGTTATGGATCGGCCCAGTGCAGCGCCCGGATCCTTGGCCAGAGCACCGACCAGAAGGGCGCTGCGGCCGAGGAGAGGGCCAGCGTCATCCGCCGACCCGAG
>Ga0105047_10013814_pt1 | contig 12861 bp, 8 predicted proteins | sample MAT04_FD_78384 | JGI IMG/M metagenome (GOLD analysis project Ga0105047, IMG submission 78384) | Freshwater microbial communities from Lake Fryxell liftoff mats and glacier meltwater in Antarctica - MAT-04 (megahit assembly) | ecosystem: Environmental > Aquatic > Freshwater > Ice > Liftoff... | reverse complement strand
ATCCGAACGTTCGTAATGGCCGCCGAGCGCTCGAATGTGCCACTCGCGCTTGCGAACTGACGGAATGGATGACGCCCAGTTTTATCGACACACTCGCCGCCGCCCACGCCGAAGTCGGCCAGTGGACCGAAGCCATCAAATGGGCCGAAAAAGCGGCCGAACTCGCCAACGATGATCAATCACGCGATGAATATGCCTCGCGGCTGGATTTGTACGAAAAGAAGCAACCGCTGCGCGTGAAGCCGGATGAAGAGAGTGCTGTTTAAACCGTCTCAGCATCTTCCTCGACGAATTCAAGCACAAAGGCCGTTTTACAGTCGGTGCATGTGTGGCCTGCCCCCACACTTGAATTAGGAAATCGAGCGTGTCGGCCGCAAAATGGGCATGCCATGACCAGACGCTGGTCGACGAGCGTTTCTTCCGGAACCTCCTCCAGCACAAACGCAGTCTTACAGGCCGAGCAGATATGTCCGGTTCCCAACGCGGAGGGGGGGAACTTGACTTTCCTCTTGCAGAAGGGGCATGGCATTCGCATCCGCTGGTGAATGGCCTCGTCCGCCCGTCGTCGTAATACGCGCATCCGTCGAATCAGCAGATAAATATAGGCGGGGATGAGCACTAGACAAATGACTGAGAGCGCGATCGGTTTGCCCCATTTGCTCGTCTCGGCGATGCGATATGTCCCGATCGTGGCGACGTAGAGCGGAGCGGCTTTACACTCGCTACAGTTGCTCTTGGCTTTATCCGGAACATACGGGATCTCGTCGCCGCACGCTGGGCAGTGGAGATGCGTAAACGAAGTTGGTTTCGGTTTCGGCGGACCCGTCGGCGCCTTGGTGCGGACGAACAGCGCCCAGAACGCCACCCCGAGGCTCAGGAACAGCACGACAGTGGCCGCCGTGACGATCGAGTCGGCAAGGACCGATTTTGTTGAGAGGGACGTCGCCATTTAAACCGCCTCGGAGACTCCTATTCCGGAAAATCGTTCAGCACTTGCTTCGGTCGGCCGTTTGAGGGACCACGAGACGAACCGGCGCCGCCTGATGCAATTGGGTCGGCCTTTAGTTGAATGGGCGGCAGAATATTCTGTCCTTCGCGTATCTCGACCTTGAATTCCGATGTGCGGGGATTGCCGTACTTCGCGGGTAGCTTGTTCTCGGGAATCATGTCGTCATCGTCTGGGCCGACCGCGACCGGCGCCTCCAGCCACAAAACAGTAACGATGTAGCTCCCAGCGGGAACGCCATCGGTTTTCGTGAAAGTCCCGAGCACAAACGACCCGTCTTCCTGAACGGTGCCGCGCGGCAGGGGGTAATTCGGGTTCCCCATGTCAGCGGGATGAAGCGTGACGAGTGCCTGGGGAATCGGATTACCGTCAAAAGTCACGCCGCCCTTTGCCGGATAAACTTTGACGGATCGGCCGGAAGCGAACAGCCCGCTGAACATGATTAGCACGAAGATCGCCGCCGTCGTAGGCCCGCCGATCATCGGACCGCGCCACAGCCAGCGCCGTCGCGTGATTTCACCTGAATCGCCAGACGCTGCCGCATGTTTCTTCGGCTTGGCGAGCGTTTGTGACTTCGCGGGGGATGGCGGCAGCGGCCGGGTGGGGGACGTGAGAGCGGGCCGAACGGTTGCTTCCGGAATCTCCGGCGCTGTCGGCAGCGGCATGAACACCGCATTGCACTTGGCGCACTTAACGCGCTCACGCGGGCCGGGGATGACCTCGGCCGGCGGGGCGACCGCCTGGCACATGGGGCAGCGCACGGTCCTGACGGCCGGTTCGACGGCGCGAGTCGGCGCTTCCATCGTGAGTGCCGTTTCGTCCGGCACTTCTTCGCCGAGAAGCAAATCGGCTGCTGTTTCCTCGGCGGACTGTTCGCTCCGCATTTCCACCGTTGGAGCCTGGCTCTTGGAGATGACAGGCGGTGGATTCGCCTTCACCGGCATCCGTTTGGCGGGTCGACTGGGACGAATCGCCACTCGGCTTTCGACCGAAGCCGCTACGGCCACGGGGGTCGGAGGCTGCTCGATCTTCTCCTGTTGCACGATCACCGGTGGTGATCGACGTCCTTCGGTGTATTCCATGACGGCGCCAACGCTCTGCCGCATGTCTATTTCGCCGAGTCCGCGGTCGAAGCCCACCAGAATGCTCTTTGGATCAAGACGCATGGCGAGATCAAGATCGGCAAGTGCTTCGTCGTGGTTTCCCATCAGTCGATGGACGATGCCTCGGTTCGCATAAGCCAGCGCATCTTCCGGTTCCAGTTTGAGGAGCCTGGAGTAGTCGGCCAAAGCTCGTTCGTTCATCTTGCAGTGGGTGAATGCTCGCGCGCGGCGGCGATAGGCCATCGCGAACCCCGGGTCGAGTTCGAGTGCCCGGCTCAGATCGGTCACGGCCGCATCGAAGCGCTGGGCGTTCAAAAACGCGGTGCCGCGAATCAAGTAGGCGGCCGGCAACTCCGGATTCAGTTCCAGGGCTTTCGTGCAGTCGCTGACAGCCTCACGCATGTTCTCCATGCGTTCGTGAGCCAGGGCTCGATTCAAATAGGCGGTGGCAAAATCAGGGGCTAGCGAGATCGCCACGCTGAATTGATCGATCGCCGGCGCCAGTTGATTGACTGCCAACCCGATCATGCCGCGATGAAAATAAGGGGGCGCGTCATTCGGGTTCAGCCGAACTGCTTCGTCCAGATCGGCGAGTGCTTCGTGCAGATCGCCGTTCAAACGATGTACCACGCCGCGCCCGCAGAACGCCTTGGAGTTGTTCGGGTCGAGGCGGATCGCTTCGGCGAAATCGTCGACCGCCCGCGAGAAATCGCCGATGATCTGAAACGTTTGCGCCCGACAAGTGTACGCCGTCGGGTTTTGCGAATGGGCCAGGATCTCCGTGTAGTCGGAGACGGCTTGCCAGTAGTCGCCCTTCGATTTGTAGGTGTGGCCTCGATGCAAGTAACCCGGAACATAATTGGGATTCGCTTCGAGAGCGAGCGTGAAGTCGGCGATCGCGGCGTCGAATTTTCCTTGAGTGGCGAAAGCCTTGCCGCGATTGAACAGGGCGAAGAAATCGCGTCGGTTGTGCTCGAGCACTTCCGAGTAATCGGCAACGGCCCGTTCGACGTCGGCCAGATCGGTATACGCGCCGGCGCGGCCGGAATAGGCGGCCCAGTTTTCCGGGTCGAGCCGCAGGGCGGCCGTGCAATCCGCGACCGCCTTGGTGGGGTCGCCTGTCTGTTGATGAACTTTGCCGCGACCCACATAGGCGGCCGTATTGGAAGGATCGAGTCGGATGGCCGCGGTGAAATCAGCGATCGCCCGATCAAGATTGCCAAGCGATTGATAGGCGTCCGCACGTAGAGTGAAGGTTCTGCTAGAGGGCTCAATGCGGAGGGCGGCGGTGAACGGCCCGATGGCTTTTTCGTAGTCGCCGTCGTAAAGGTGCCGTAGGCCTGCTTGGACCTCGGTCCGCGCGGCGGATTCGCTGACAGATGTATTGACGATGGGTCGGTCGGTCGGTCGGAAATCATCACTGACCAGCTCGCTCCCCAACGGGTTCGAACCGTGGTCCACAATGGCCTCCCTTTTCGGAAGAGGTTGGTCAAGCTCCGATGGAAACAACGGAGCTTGACCGAGAATGAAATTAGTACGAGTCGCCAACGATTTCGCCACCGAAGCGAGTGCCGAGAGCACGCCAAATGGTCTGGTTGATGCCGTTCTTGACCGTTCGAACCGAGCCGTCCATCAACAGGACGTTGACGCAAGATTGATGGTAACTGCGGGCAGTCACGGCCGCGTAGGTGTCGGCCGCGAGGCTTGATTCGGATGCTGACACGAAGTTGACGTCGTAGGAGATGCCCGTCGTGGTGTTGGTATGGAGCACCTGAGTGTTCGGGCGGAAGCAAGTGGTGAAACCGGTCTCGTGGATTTTGCCGTCGACCCATTCCTTGCCGCAGGTCTCTACCGTGACCGTTAGAAGCGTCGCCCCGAAGGTGGCGGCTTGATCCGGACCGCCGTTCGGCGCGGCGGGGGGTGTCGTGCTGAAAACGGTGGACGCGACTCTCGTTGTGTAGGCTTTGATTTCCGAGATCGCCAGCGTGCTGCTCGTGCCGTCTCGGAAATCCTTGATCGTGTATCCGGTGTTCGGTGCGAACGCCCCGTCGCCAACGCCCTCGTTGGTCTTTGTGAAAATTTGATAGGTGCCCATATTCACACCGTACGAGGTGATCCAGTGCTTATTTGGAAAACCGTCATTACCGGTGCCAAAGCCGCGGTCGTTGGGCTCGCTCGGGCAAACATAGGTGGCGATTCGACGAGCCGAGACCTGTGTCATGGTCGGATCGGAGTACGGGATGGAGAAATTGATTTTACCGTACAAGTTCTCTTGCTCGATGTACGGCAGGAGGCGCGCCAACGAGGACCACGCGCTCTCGGACACCATCGCGGTCGCCCCAGTCGCGGTCGGATAATGGAAGATGCCGTTAGCCGGGAGATTGGTCTGGGCATCAAGGTAGGTGTGCAGCGCTCGGCCCATCTGATACAAGTTGTTACTGCATTTGGTGCGGTTCGCCGCCTCCCGAACCTTTTGAACTGCGGGGAGGAGCAGCCCGATGAGGACACCGATGATGGCGATGACGACCAGCAGCTCGATGAGGGTGAAACCACGACGTTTAAGCCTGCGCATGGAAGCGACTCCAGACAAGGAAAGGAAATCCTGGTGAGAGAGAGTCGCATTGCGATTGCAACGTAAATGAGCATTTTGAGCCATTTACGGCGGTGGCGGAGCGTACTCACTACCTTATTGAGAATTATTCTCAATAAGGTAGTGTCTAAGTTTACTTATCGCTTAGTCTCCGTCAATCGAATTTCGAGTTTTTTTGAGAAGCTTTGCAAGTGAATCTCAGTCACGATGTCTCTCGACCAAGTCACTTCTTCTTTTCCAACAACGCCGCGACTCCCTCTTCGACCCAACCGCTGTGCCAGTCGTGCTTGCGGATGGGTCCATCGGTGTAGTGGTGCGGGAGCTTCTTTTCAACGAGCAGGGCGTGCATCTTCTCGTGTTGATCGTTGAAGTTGCCCATGCCGAGCAGGATCAGACGTGAGCCATCACCGAGGTTCTTCGCGTGGGCGTCGATCAATTTCGTGATGCGATACTGGTCGAGGTTCTCCTCCGTTCCGAAGATCGGACCCGAGCCGTACATGCCGACTTTCATGGTCATGAGTGGAGCATCCCAGGCGACCGCTTTTTCGAAGGTGTCGTTGTGGCGGAGCAGCAGGCTCCAGGCGCCCCAACCCGATTTGCTGAAGCCGAGCAAAAGTCGACCTCGGCGTTCCGAAAGTGCGGGATAGGTTTTTTCCACGAAGGGGACGACGACTTTCAACAAGTACGATTCCTGGCGGACAAGTGGATCCGTTGGGTGGTCGGCATACCAGGGTACGATCGCGAACGTCGGCGCGACGAAGATGACGCCGTGCTTGTTCGCCAGATCGAGCTTCTTCACTTCTTTCAAGCCGTCGCCATACTGGCTGCCCGTTTTTCCTTCAACAGGGAGCACATAAATGACGGGATAACGAAAATCCTTCTTCAGTTGATCGGGCGTGAGCACACGAATCGTCGTCGGCCCCTTCTGATATTCGCACTCCACCTGATGCGCCAGAAAACCGTCCGCATCCTTTTTGGCCTCCGTGATCTCCGGAGCGGCGGAAAGGGAGAAGCACATGGTGATCAGAAGGGGTGCGTTCATCGGTTTTGATCCTGTCCGGGATTGTTGACAGTATTCTAGAGATCGAAACGCGGAGAATTGGTTCTTGCGATTCTCCTCGCGGGCGGCTACCGTTGAACGTCCCGCAACTTTCAGGTGAATTATGATTCGAACTCTCTTTTGTCTGTTCTTGGCGATGACGATTAACCGGGCGTCAGCCGCGGAACCGGTGCTGGAGATCCAGACGCCGATGTCGCCGCCGACATGGGCGCTCTTGGAACGTGAACTCCTCAAGGCGACGTCGGCTGCCTGCCGGGAGTTCTACGATCGCTACTTCGACGATCGTGGCTGGCTTCTGTGTGTCGAACGTTGGGGCGGCGATGACGGACCGGATGACGCCATCGAGAACTGCCAGGATTGGCCGATCCTACATGCGGTTGGCGGATCGGATGAGGTTCTCCGTCTCTACAAGAAAGCCTGGGAGGGCCATCTACGGCAATACACCCTGGCCAAGACGAAAGACGTCCCCTTCGCGCGCGACGGCATGTACTACAAAGAATTCCCGGTGATGTTCGACTGGCTGCACAACGGCGAAGGACTGGTCGTCTTCAATCTCCAGGGTCTTTCCGATCCCAATGACGACGCCTTCCGCCGCCGTGTGCGCCGTTATGCCGGTTTCTACATGAATGAAGACCCCGGCGCGCCGAACTACGACCCGAAACAGAAGATCATCAAGAGTCTGTTCAACGGTAGCCGCGGCCCGCTGCTGCGTAAGGCGACGGCGCTCGACTGGGCCGGCGACCCCATCGAGGTCGAGAACCGCTTCCGGCCCGCTCACGGCGAAACCAGTTACAAACAGATGCTCGAACACTTCCAGGATTACAACGACATCGTCGGCGATCATCCACAGAACTTGCAATCGACGACGCTGGCGATGAATGCCTTCATGCTTGAACACGAAGAGAAATACAAGAAGTGGGTGCTGGAATACGTGGATGCCTGGCGGGAGCGCATGGCTGCCAACAAGGGCATCATCCCCAGCAACATCGGTCTCGATGGCAAGGTCGGCGGCGAAACGGGCGGCAAGTGGTATGGCGGCGTCTACGGTTGGGGCTTCTCCGTGAAGACGCCGGGGACCGGGGTGCTCGCCCATCGCAACACCACGGCCAAGGGTTTTCAGGGATTCATGAACGCCTACCTGCTGACGGGCGAAGACCGTTACCTCGACGCCTGGCGCAAACAGAGCGATGCCATCAACGCCCAGAACAAAACGATCGACGGCGTTATCAAACACCCGACGATGTACAGTGATCAAGGCTGGTACAACTACATCCCCGGTCCGTATGCCGGCGCAGCTCGTGAGATTTATTTTCTTTCGATGAAGCCTGAGGATCGTGTTCGACTGGGCCGCGATGCGTACTTCAATTACCTCGACGGCGAGAACGAGAAGTACCCGGAGGCCACTCTCCGCGCCGACCTGGAACGGCTCCGCAAACGGGTCGACGGGATGCGTCAGGACACGACCACGCCCGACACCCGGCTGGCGGACGATCCGATGAAGTTCAACCCGGCCGGCGTGAATTCCCTCATCGAACTGGCGATGGGCGGCCTGCCGCCGGGAAAAGCGGGAGCGTTGCTCCACAGCCGGCTGCGCTACTTCGACCCCGTTCAGCGGCGAGCGGGGCTGCCGGAGGGAGTGGCCGCCTTGATTGAACGAATGGACGCGAATTGGGTGACGCTCACTCTGGTGAATACGAATCAATTGAACTCCAGGACGATCGTGATCCAAGCCGGGGGTTATGGAGAACACGAGTTCCAATCCGTCTCGATCGGCGGGATCACTCACAAAATCGACTCGACGTCCGCCAAGATTCGACTAGCCCCCGGTTCGGGCGGATCGATCCGCTTGCAGATGAAACGCTTCGTGCATCCGCCGAGCTTGGCCTGGCCGCGACTGTGAGCGAAACGACCTGGTTTTTCAAACTTCTCCGCAAGACGCGTAGAAGATCGGAAGTGAGAAACTATAACCCACCTATGTCCTTCCCACAGTCACATCCCCATTCGCCCCGCAGGTATTCGTTTTCCCATTGAGGTATACCGTGAAAGAGATAGACCCACTCAAAGAAGAATTTCTCGCGATTGTGACCAGTTGGTCGACGTTCGGTCAGAAAGGCGGCTTGGTCGGCAGTGCCATCCCGCTTTACTGTACGTCGCAGCATGAAATGGTTATCGATCCGATTGATCTGTTTCCCGACCCCGGTTACGTCTTTCTCGTCAATCGCGGTGCGGTATTGGAGTGGGATTTCATCCTGGTTCGTCCCAAGAAAAACGACAAGTACTACACGGGCAAATCGTTTTATCTCTCGTTCGATATCCCCAACGCACTCGAGGTAGGCGGTTTCGATTGCAAGTATGCCAGCGTGCTCGACGTGCCGGTGTTTGATCCCGCGGGCATGACGGGAATCATCCGCTCCCCCATTCAGAACGTCACGCCGGTCTTCTATGTCCGTTACCAGCGGAAGTACTATGGTCCGCTCAAGCGTGTCAAAGTCACGCGTAAGAGCAGTAGCGAAGTGATCGAGCAGATTCAGTGGGCGCCCTATGCCGAGGATTCGAGCGTCTACGAATTCTCCGATGACGACCTGACGCGTTTGCGGATCGAGAAGCACACATATCGGCATCCGAACCCGGACGACGAACCGATCGCCCGCAATCCGATTTACTTGCTCACCGGGCCGGTGCTGACCGCGAAGAGCGACAAGGCGCACGATCGTCTTTCCGCTTCCGAACTTGCGGAGTGGTATCTTCGCTGGCGGAACATGCCGATCCTTGACGACGAGATCATGAAAACGTTCAGGGCCGCACCCGACTACCTTCAAGACGTCAACTCCGAGATCATCCGCCAGCGTTGCCGACGGTTGTCTCTCCTGTTCAATTCGCTTGACGTATTGCAAACCGAACGAGCCGCGGCGGCCGCCCGATACCTCGATTCGGAATCGGGCAAGAAGCTTCTGCAACAACAGATGGACCGGGAGGTCGAGCGCCGGGCCAAGCAGATCGACGCGGAAGTGGCCGAGCTCAAGAAGGACCAATCGAAAGAAAAGTACCGTCTAAAGCAGGAAAACGACGCGCTCAAGTCCGAGCATCAAAAGAAGATCGGGCAGTTGAATCATGAGCTTGAGGACTTGAATCAACGGAAGACGGCGTCCGAGACGGCGGTGGAGGCCCTCCAGAAGCAGATGCAAGAAGGCGTTGCCGGATTGGCCGCAAAGATTCGCGAAGAACTGCCGATGTTTGCCGCGCTATCGAGCGGCTTGCGGCCTGCCGTCGTGGTCTCCGAAGGGTCGAGCACCAATCACTCGGCTTCCGCCGCGCCGACTCCGCAATCGAATTGGGGCAAGGTGACCATCCCAATCTCGACGAAGGAGCTCGAGGCCCTGGTCGATGAGACGGCATTCGTCGATCAACTCGCGTGGGAACTCGCCAGCGAATCGCTTTACTTCACCCGCGACTTTTTGGCCAACTTGTACATCACCTTGAAGGCGACGGCGCTCAACCTCATCATGGGGCCGCCCGGCTATGGCAAGTCGAGCGTCGTGGCCGCGTTGGCTCGCGCGATGGGCCATGGCAACGGGCTCCTCGATATTGCCGTCCGCCGCACCTGGTCCGACGATCGCTACTTGCTCGGTTTCTATGACACGTTTCACGATCGCTACGACCCGGGACCGACCGGCCTGGCGACACGGCTATTGCAAGCTCAACAAGATTGGGATCAGGGCCGGCAGGGTTTATACATGATCCTGCTCGATGAATTCAATCTCGCCGCCCCGGAATACTACTTCTCGCAGTTGCTTCAGGTCTTGACCCGGCCCGCGGCGATGGGGCGTGCCGTTCGTCTCTATGATGCCGGCAGCCAACCGCCCGGAAAGCACGAGAAGCCGATGGATCAACTGCGGTTGAACCCCAACGTCAGCTTCTGGGGGACGATCAACTACGATGAAACAACCGAACGGCTCAGCCCGCGCTTGCTCGATCGCACGGGCATGATCTTTCTCAGTGTTCGCGATGTCGTGCCATCGAGTGCGACCACCGGCGAATCGGTTATCAGCAAGGGAGTCCTCGCCGGGCCGTTTATTGATCACTTCGTCAGGAATTCCGACCAGTGCCCGGAAGGGCACTGGGAAGTGCTGGAACCGTTCCTGGCCTTGCTTAAGAAACAATCGGAAGAGTGGGGACCCGGGATCGATCTTTCGCCCCGCGTGCTCGAAGCGATCCGCCGCTATCTGGCCAACTCCCGAAACTTGTTGCCTCCGGAACGAGCCGTCGATTTTGCCATTCAGCAACGGGTGTTGCCGGTGTTGCGCGGCCGGGGTCCCAAGTTTACTGCCCGCATCAACGCTCTGGCCGAGAAGTTAGCGGAGCGAGGCCTCGAACGTTCCGCCCGCCATGTGCAAGACGCGCTCGCCCTGGCTGAGGTCAACTTCGGCGACGTCGACTTCCTGGCGTATTAGGCGCACGGACGCAGCAGCCGTTGACAATCTCCATAAAGGTCATCTTCCATGCCGATGCCGGTTCGATCATTGCCGGTGTTGCAGAACTGGGACTGCAAGGGCTGTACCGATTGCTGCCGGGAATATCGCGTTCAGGTGACGGAAGAAGAAAAGGCCCGGATCGAGGCTCAGGGCTGGGGTGCCGATCCCGCCATGAACGGGGTCAGGCTCTTCAATTGGGATGGCGGCTGGTTCGAGGGCCGATATCGCTTGAACCATTCGATCGATGGGGCGTGCGTTTTTCTGGACTCTAAAGGCGGTTGCCGGATTCACGCCAAGTTCGGTTCGGAGGCGAAGCCGCTCGCCTGCCGTGTTTATCCCTTCGTGTTCGTCCCGTTTGGGCACGAGTGGCGGATCGGTCTTCGTTATGCCTGTCCCGAATCAACGCATGACCGAGGCCGCCCCATTGCCGCCCATCACGCGGAATTGCTCGACTACGCTAATCGGCTGGAGAAACAGGAACAGGTCGGCGAGCGCATGCAGGCCGCGCCACTGCTTCAGCGAGCAAGATCGGTACCGTGGGCCGATCTCGATCGATTCTTGCAAGCGTTTCGGGGCTATATTCGTGATGAACGCCGCCCGCTCGAATGGCGGCTGCGGAAATGCCTGGCGGTGATCAATCTCTGCCGCGCGGCCTCTTTTGACGCCATCACGGGTAAACGAATGGATGAATTTTTGGAAGTGGTGGGGGAGGGGGTCAATCCCGATGTGCCGGCCCGACCGGAGGCGGTCGCTCCGCCGGGGTGGGTCAGCCGAATGCTCTTTCGGCAGGCGCTGGCCATCTACGCTCGCAAGGATACGGGCCGCGATCGCGGCATTTCGAAGCAAGGACGGCTTGCGTTATTGAGGGCCGCCTGGCGATTCGCGAATGGCAGCGGCCGAGTGCCGGCCGTCCATGGCCTGATTCCCGAGACAACATTCGAAGAGATCGAAGCCCGATCGATGCCCCTCTCGGAGGCGAGCCAGTCGCTTCTAGTCCGCTACTATCAGGTGAAGATTGATTCGGGACAGTTCTTCGGGCCGAACAACTTTCGACGATTCTTTTGGGATGGCCTCGAAACGCTGATGCTCACCTATCCGGCTATCCGGTGGTTAGGTAGGGCCTTGCATGATCGCAATCCCGAAGATGCCTTGGCTCTGGCGGTTCGCATCGTCGACAATAACTTCGGCTTCAACCCGCTGCTCGGCTCGCGCCGGCAACTGATGGGGACGCGCATCCTCGCGAGGCGAGGCGGGATCGCCCGCCTCATCGCGTGGTACAGCCGTTGATCAGCAGCGGCGAAGTACTCCGACGAGGACCCCGATCACCTGCACATCGGTCCCGGGTTCGACGACGATCGCCGACATCGAACTGTTCGCGGGTTCCAGGCGGATGCCTTCTTTCTTCCTGAAGAATCGCTTCAAGGTCACTTCCCGATCAACCATCGCCACAACGCGCTCGCCGTTCTCGGCTTCGAGTTGCTTGCGGATGACAACGATGTCGCCGTCGTCGATGTGATCCTCGATCATCGACTTGCCGCGGACACGTAGGGCGAAATGGTCCTTGCCGCCGAAGAGCGTGGAGAGATCGATCCGCTCGTCTTGCGCGATCGCCTCGATGGCCGGGCCGGCGGCGACGAGACCGAGCAAAGGCAAGGTCGCCCCGCCGGTGCGAACTCCCTCGATCTGGATCGCGCGGGCGTTCTTTTCGTGACGCTTGATCAGGCCCTTCTTCTCGAGGGCGCGGAGATGGCACATCACCCCGTTGGGCGACTTGATGGCGAATGAGTCGCCGATCTCCCGGATGGAGGGCGGATAACCGCGATTTTCGATCTTATCGCGAATGTATTCAAAGATTTCTCGCTGCCGGCTCGTCAACACGCGTCCCGCTGCCATGGAAATCTCCTATTTCGATTGAGAGCTCTTAACAATTTCGCAACGCCACCCGGCTGTGAACCACAGGTGGTTAAGGCATCACGCCTGTTCGAATAATCACGATGATGTAAATGAGTATATTTGACATCCGTACATAAATAAAGAGAAAAAAGTGGGAAGTGATCCGGAATTCAGGTATTCTGAGAGGGATACCCGGGCCAGGGAGCAGGCATGAGTTTGCCACGATCACCATGGATTGCCACGTCGTTGCCGTTGTTGATCGAGGGGAAGGAGCTCCCCGCCGAGAAGATTCACGACGCCTTGAGTGCGATGATTTCGGGGAGCGTTGACGAAGCAGAGGCGACTGCATTTCTAATTGCCTTGCGGATGAAGGGCGAAACAGCCGGGGAGATCCGGGCCGCCGTGTGCTTTCTGCGGGAGAAGATGGTTCCATTGAACCATCAACAAGCGAATGTTCTGGACACGTGCGGTACGGGCGGCGACGGTAGTGGCACGTTCAACATCAGTACGGCAGTATCGCTCGTCGTAGCCGCGTCTGGATGTCCGGTCGTTAAACATGGCAACCGTTCCGTATCGAGCCGGAGCGGCAGCGCGGATGTTCTCAAGGAACTTGGCGTGCCGATCGATCGCGGACCCGAGTGGGCCGAGCAATGTCTTGGTCGGTTTCACTATGCGTTCTGTTTCGCCCCTCAATTTCACCCGGTGCTGGCCCATGTCGGCCCACTGCGGCGGAAGTT
>Ga0105047_10013811_pt1 | contig 12863 bp, 14 predicted proteins | sample MAT04_FD_78384 | JGI IMG/M metagenome (GOLD analysis project Ga0105047, IMG submission 78384) | Freshwater microbial communities from Lake Fryxell liftoff mats and glacier meltwater in Antarctica - MAT-04 (megahit assembly) | ecosystem: Environmental > Aquatic > Freshwater > Ice > Liftoff... | reverse complement strand
GGGGTGCCGGTGCGCAGCATGGTCGCGACCACGGCCGCGCAGGCGCCGGTGCCGCAGGACCGGGTCTCGCCGACGCCCCGCTCGTGCACGCGCATGCGGATGACGTGGGGCCCGACGTCCTCGACGTACTCCACGTTGAGGTCGAGTCGGGCGGTCTTGAGCTCGCCGAGGGCGGCGACGGACGGGACTGGCACGACCGCGTGGGGGTTGCCCATCGACACGAAAGTCGCGCTGGCCCCGTCGACGTCGACGTCGTCGCCGATCTCGGCCGGCCCCATGTCGACGGTGACCTCACCCTCGCGCGAGACGTGGACGGCCAGCACCCCGCGACGGGTGGCGAGGCGCATCCAGCCGGGCTCCGCCAGCCCCGCCACCACCAGGTAGTGGGCGTAGACGCGCACGCCGTTGCCGCACATCTCGGCGATCGTGCCGTCGGCGTTGCGGTAGTCCATGAAGAACGGCGCCGCCTCAGCGTGCTCGACGCTCTCGTGGCCCAGCTCGCTCGGGACGATGCGGAGCACGCCGTCGGCGCCGATCCCCGCCCGCCGGTTGCACACGGCCCGGACCAGCTCGGGGGTCAGGTCGAGGGTGCCGTCGAGGTCGGGCAGCAGCACGAAGTCGTTCTCCGTGCCGTGGCCCTTGAGAAAGCGCATCCCCGCGGTCATGCGGCCGAGCCTACGACGCGACGGTGACAGCGCTCTGAGCCGGGACGACCGAAACGGCGCGCTGCACCGGGATCCTGGGAACCGGCCCCGGTGCCGGGACCACGCCCGCCGCGCGCCCCACCGGGATCGCCGGAGCGGGGACGCCGACGAGATGACTGCCGCGACGGTCGTGTCGCGGGCCCCGAGCTCGCCCGTGACGTCGCCCGAGGTCACGGTGGTGCCACCGCAGCAGACCCTCCCTCGCCACGATGCCGCCCGTCGCGAGGTCGACCTCCGGCTGGTGGAGCACACCCGCACGGGTGTCACCCGTGCCGTGCCAGGGCCTCGGAGAGCAGCTTCGCCGGCGACAGCGCAGCGGCGTCGAGCCACGTGACGCGGGGGTCCCGCGTGAACCAGGCCCGCTGCCGCCGGGCGAACCTGCGCGTCGCGGTGACCGTGAGCGCGAGGGCCTGCTCGAGCGACCACCGGCCGTCCCGCGCTCCGAGCACCTGGGCGTAGCCCAGCGCCCGCGAGGCGGTGACCCCCTCCCGCAGCCCCTCCCCCTCGAGCCGCTGCACCTCCTCGACGAGCCCCTGCTCCCACATCCGGTCGACCCTCAGCGCGATCCGCTCGGCGAGGTCGGGCCGGTCGACGCCGACGTAGGTGGTGGCGTAGTGCCCGTCGTACGACGTCATCGCGCCCGGCATGTGGCCGGTCATCGTCACGACCTCGAGCGCCCGGACGACACGACGGCCGTTCGTGGGCTCCATCCGCGCGGCTGCCTCGGGCGAGAGCGCCGCGAGCCGGGCGTGCAGCGCGAGCGCCCCGCCCGCCTCGAGCTCGGCCTCCAGCTCGGCCCGCAGCACCGGGTCGGTCCCCGGGAACTCCAGGTCGTCGAGGGCGGCCCGCAGGTAGAGCCCGGACCCCCCGACCAGCACAGGTGTACGACCAGCGGCGCGCAGCGCGTCGACGACGGCGCGGCAATGGACCTGGTAGTCCGCGGCCGTCGCGGTCTGCGTCACCGGCCAGACCGACAGCAGGTGGTGCGGCACGCCCTGCTGCTCGGCCGGCGTGAGCTTGGCGGTGCCGACGTCCATCCCGCGGTAGAGCTGCATCGAGTCGGCGTTGACCACCTCGCCGCCGACGGCACGGGCCAACGCGACGGCGAGGTCGGACTTGCCGGCCGCCGTGGGGCCGACGACCGCGAGGACGCGACCGCTCAGCGGACGGCGCCCTTCTCCGTCGGGGCCATCGTGGCCGAGCTGCCGACCGTGCGGCGCTGACGGCGCTCGAGCACGTTGGCGAGCGAAGACAGCGCGAGGTTGATCGCGATGTAGATCAGCGCGATGAACGTGAACAGCTGCAGCGGGTTGCCGAAGAACTGGACCAGCTGCTGGCCCGTGCGCAGCAGCTCGGAGAAGCTGATGACGAAGCCGAGCGAGGTGTCCTTGAGCAGCACGACGAGCTGGCTGACCAGGGCCGGCAGCATGATCCGAACCGCCTGCGGCAGAAGCACCAGGCGAAGGTTCTGCCCGCGGGTCAGCCCGATCGACAGCGCCGCCTCGCTCTGACCCCGGGGCAGCGCCAGGATGCCGGCACGCACGATCTCGGCGATGACCGCGCCGTTGTAGAGCGTGAGCCCGACGACCAGCGCGTACAGCGGGTCGAGCGAGCGGCCGACGACGATCGGGTAGGCGAGGAAGATCCCGAGGATGAGCAGCAGCAGCGGGAGCGCCCGGAACAGCTCGATCACGGCGATGGCCGGGAGCCGGACAAGCGGCGTGCTCGACAGCCGCCCGAAGGCCAGCAGCACCCCGAGCACGCTGGCGAGCACCAGGGCGTACACCGCGGCCGTCAGGGTGTTGCGCAGCCCCTCGGCGAGCCGCTCGTAGAGCTGGGGCTCCTCGATGAACGGCCGGTAGAGGTCGGCCTCGAACTGGCCGTTGGCGGCCAGTCGGACCCCGGCGACAGCGAACACGGCCAGGATCAGGACGGCCCCGACGACACTGCCGATCAGCACCCGGCGTCGGGCCTTGGGGCCCTGCACGTCGTAGAGCACCGTCTCGCTCATCGGGCCACCTTCACGCTGCGCTCGAGCAGGGAGAACAGCAGGCTGGCCCCGAGAGCCAGGATCAGGTAGCCGATGGCGGTGCCCGCGAGGATCCACAGGACGGCCTGGGCGTTGCTGTTGATCAGCCCCTGCGTGCGCTGCAGGGCATCGGCGACGAAGAAGGCCGAGGCGATCGAGGTGTTCTTCAGCAGGGCGATGAACACGCTCGCGAGTGGCGGGATCGAGTTGGCGAAGGCCTGTGGGAGCACAACCAGGCGCAGGGTCTGCCCGAAGGTCATGCCCACCGAGCGGCAGGCCTCGGCCTGGCCGGCCTGGACCGAGTTGATGCCGGCCCGCACGGCCTCGGCCACGAAGGCCGCGGTGTACAGGCTCAGGGCCACGACGGCGAAGGTGAAGAACGAGAACGTGATGTCGACCTCGGGAAGCCCGAAGAAGACCAGGAAGAACACGACGGTGAGCGGGGTGTTGCGCACCAGCGTGACGTAGAGCGAGCCCGCGCCTCGCAGCGGCGGGACGGGCGACACGCGCATGGCGGCGATGAGGGTGCCGAGGATCAGCGCCCCCACCGCCGCCACGAGCGTCAGAGACACGGTCGTCGTGAAGCCGTCGACGTAGACGTCGAGGTTGTCGAGGACCGAGTCCACGTCGCTACCCGGGAGTCAGCTCGCTGCTCAGCTGTCGCAGCCGTGCGGCTCGGGCAGCGGGGTGATCTCGCGCTCGATGACCTCACCGGCCGTGCGGTCGAAGGCGCCCTGCAGGTCACCGCTCTCGGCCGCCTCGGCCAGCGCCTCGTTGACGAACTCGCAGAACTCCTCGGCGTCCTCGGGAACACCGATGCCGTAGGGCTCCTCGGTGAAGGGGTTGCCCACCAGCTCGAAGTCGTCGGGGGCCTCGCTCACGTAGCCCGACAGGATGACGTTGTCGGTGGTGACGGCCTGGACCTGGCCGTTGCTCAGTGCGTCGCGGCACTTGGTGTAGGCGTCGACGAGGACCAGGTTGGCGTCCGGGATGTTCTCCTCGACGTAGCCGGCCGGGGTGGAGCCGGCGACCGAGCAGACGGTCTTGCCGGCCAGGTCGTCCGGGCCCGTGATCCCTTCGGGGTTGCCCGCCTCGACCAGGATGTCCTGGCCGGCGAGGAAGTACGGGCCGGCGAAGTCGATGACCTCGTCGCGCTTGTCGTTGATCGTGTAGGTCGCGACGACCATGTCGACCTGGCCCTGCTGCAGGAACGGCTCGCGGTTGGCCGACACGGTCTCGACGAACTCGATGTCCTCCTCGGACAGGCCGAGCTTGGCGGCGATGATCTTGGCGACCTCGACGTCGAAGCCCTCCGGCTCGCCCGACAGGCCGCGCAGGCCGAACAGCGGCTGGTCGAACTTGGTGCCGATGGTGATGGTGCCCTGGTCGACGATCTCGGCCATCCTGGTGCCCGGCTCGAAGGTGACCTCGGTGTCGACCGGCGCCGCGACGTCCTCGCCGCCCTCGTCGTCACCGCCGCAAGCGGTCAGGGTCATGGCCAGCGCGGCCGTCAGGGCGAGCGTGCTGATGCGCAGTGATGGCATGTGGACGGTCCTTCTCTCAGTTCGGGGCGCGGGGGTCACCGGCCACAAGGGGTGGATCAGTGGGAAAGGATCTTGCTGAGGAAGTCCTTGGCCCGGTCGGACTGCGGGTTGGTGAAGAACTGCTCGGGGATGGCCTGCTCGACGATGCGGCCCTCGTCCATGAAGACGACCCGGTCGGCGGCGCGTCGGGCGAAGCCCATCTCGTGGGTCACCACGACCATCGTCATGCCCTCCTTGGCCAGCGACGTCATGACGTCGAGGACCTCGTTGATCATCTCGGGGTCGAGCGCCGACGTCGGCTCGTCGAACAGCATCACGGTGGGGTCCATCGCCAGGGCCCGGGCGATCGCGACGCGCTGCTGCTGGCCGCCGGAGAGCTGGGCGGGGTACTTGTCGGCCTGCGCGCCGATGCCGACCCGGTCGAGCAGCTCGCGCCCGCGACGCTCCGCCTCGGGCTTCTTGACGCCCTTGACCTTGATCGGCCCGAGCATGACGTTCTGCAGGACGGTCTTGTGCGCGAACAGGTTGAAGGACTGGAAGACCATCCCGACCTTGGCGCGCAGCTGGGCGAGCTGCTTGCCCTCCGCAGGCAGCACCTTGCCGTCGATCTTGATGGTGCCGGTGTCAATCGTCTCGAGCCGGTTGATCGTGCGGCACAACGTCGACTTGCCGGACCCGGACGGGCCGATGACGACGACGACCTCGCCGCGCGCGACCGTCAGGTCGATGTCCTTCAGGACGTGCAGGGCACCGAAGTTCTTGTTGACGCCCTCCAGCACGACGAGGGGCTCGCCGGCTGCACCTGCGCTCACGACCTCATCACAGGCAGCAACCTAGCCTCGGCGCACGAGGGCACAAGTGTGTCGAGACGCATGAAGGTCATCGTTACTGGACCGTGTCCGGGGAAGCGGCTAGTCCGCCAGGCCCTTCTCGACGGCATAGCGGACGAGCTGGACGCGGTTGTGCAGCTGCAGCTTGGACAGCGTGTTCTGCACGTGGTTCTCCACCGTGCGGTGCGACAGCCCGAGCCGCTCGGCGGCCTGCCGGGCGGTCAGCCCCTTGGCCACCAGGCGCAGCACCTCGGTCTCACGCTCGGTCAGTCGCGGCGCCCCGTCGTCGGCCGCGGTCCGGCGGTACTCCCCCAGCACCAGTCCGGCCAGGCCCGCCGTGAACACGGCGTCGCCTGCGGCGGTCCGTCGTACGGCGTCGACGAGCTCGGCGGCGCTCGCGGACTTCACGAGGTAGCCGGTGGCGCCGGCCTTCACGGCCTCGAGCACGTCGGCCTGCTCGCCCGACGCCGACAGGACCAGGACGCGGGTCGTGCCGGCGACCGCACGGGTGACCTCGACGCCGGACCGCCCTGGCATCTGCAGGTCGCAGACGAGCACGTCGGGGTCCGTTGCGGTGACGACGCGCACGGCCTTGTCCCCGTCGCCCGCGACGCCGACCACGAGCAGGCCGGCGGCGACGAGGTCGCGCTCGACCGCGTCCCGCCAGATCGGGTGGTCGTCGGCGACCACGACGCGCAGCGGCTCAGCGTCGGACACGCAGCTCCACCTCCGTCCCCTGTCCCGGTGCGCTCTCCAGGCAGACCGTGCCACCCAGGTCCTCGACCCGCCCCCGGATCGACTGCGCCACGCCGAGCCGACCGTCGCGGGCCGCTTGGTCGAGCCGACCGGGCGCGATGCCGGGGCCGTCGTCGCGGACCGTCACGGTGACCGCGTCGGGCTCGTCCTCCACGAGCAGCCAGGCCTGCGCGCCGCCGTGTCGGCGGGCGTTGTCGACGGCCGCAGCGACGGCGGCCGCCAGCTCGTCGGCGGTGTGGGCGGGCAGCAGCACCGGCTCCGCGGGGGCGGCCAGGTGCACGTCGGTCCCGGTCGGCAGCATGGGCAGGAGGTCGCGCTCCCCCACGGGCACGGCCACGGTCCGGCCGCTCACCAGCCGGCGCAGCGCCACCTCCTGCTCGGCGGCCAGCGCGGCCAGCTCGGGGTCGCCGCGACGGGAGACCAGCGCGAGGGTCTGCAGCACCCCGTCGTGGACCGACCGCGACAGCCGCTCGCGCTCCGCGGTCGCGGCCTGCAGGCCGACCGCCTCGGCGTACGCCGTCTCGGCCCGACGCGCGAGCTGGACGACGTAGCCGACCACCGCCCCGACGAGCAGCAGCAGGACCAAGCTGTTGACGGTCGCCTGCGACACCCCACCGCGTTCGAGGACCGCCGCGGCCCCGACGACCAGGGCAGCAACCGCCCCTGCTGTCCAGCCGGACCAGACCGCCCATGCCATCACCGGCGCGGCCGCCCAGCTCACCGTCAGGGTCGGGTCGCCCGCGACGATGAGCTCCGGCTCGAGGACGGGGACCGAGGCGAGCAGCGCCGTGACGGTCAGCGCGAGGTCGGCGACCATCAGCGGCCAGCGACGACGCCTGGGGTCGGCGTAGAGGTAGGCGGCCAGCCCGGTCCAGACCGCCATCCCGGCCAGCACCAGCCCGCCGAGCAGCGGGCGGCGGTAGGTGTCGGCGTAGACCGCCATCGAGCCGGCGGCGTACAGCAGCGCCGCGAGCCGGTAGATCGCGACCGTGCGCCACAGGGCGGTGTCGAGCCGCACCGCCGCGGCCGGGTCAGCTGGCGCGGCGGGCGGGCGCCGGCGCGTCGCTGACGGGCAGCTCGCAGGCGGCTGAGCGCGCCAGCTCGAGGTCGGCCTTGGCCTTGGTGGCGTACTGGTCGACGTACTCCTGGCCGGACAGCACCATCAGCTCGTACATGATCTCGTCGGTGATCGAGCGCAGGACGAAGCGGTCGCCCTCCATCCCGGCGTAGCGGCTGAAGTCCAGCGGACGGCCGATCCGGACCTCGACCTTGCCGATCTTGGGCATCTTCTGGCCGGCGGGCTGGATCGCGAACATCCCCACCAGGCCGACCGGGACCACCGGGACGCCGGCCTCCAGCGCCATCCGGGCGACGCCGGTCTTGCCGCGGTAGAGCCGGCCGTCCGGCGAGCGGGTGCCCTCGGGGTAGAGGCCGAGCAGGTCGCCGTCGGTGAGCACCTTCATCCCGGTGGCCAGAGCCGCCTCACTGGCCTTGCCGCCGGAGCGGTCGATCGGGATCATCCCGACCCCGCTGAAGAAGGACTTGGACAGCTTGCCCTTGACCCCCCGCCCGGTGAAGTAGTCGCTCTTGGCCAGGAAGGTCACCCGGCGGGGCACCAGCAGCGGGATGATCAGGTTGTCGAGGAAGGTCGTGTGGTTGCCCGCCAGGATCGCCGCGCCGGAGACCGGGAGGTTCTCGGCGCCCTTGACCGTGGGTCGGAAGAACAGCCGCAGGAGGGGGGACAGCACGGCCTTGACCAGCCAGTAGCCCATCGTCGCCTCCTTCGTCCGTCGCGCCTGTGAGGTGGACCCTACGGCCGCGGGCGACGGCGGGGCAACGACCTCGGGCACCGGCACAAGACCCGGTCGACGTGCGACCATGCTCACGGCAGGCTCCACCTCGCGCGCGCCTGCGCACACCCGCGACGCCCCCGCCCCTGACCCGCCTTCCGACCCCTGCTGGAGCCCGTCGTGACCCCAACCGTCCTGCCCGGCGCCGAGCCCATCGACCTGCCCGGTGGACCGGTCGGGGTCCTGCTGTGCCACGGCTTCACCGGCACGACGCAGAGCATGCGGCCGTGGGCCGAGCACCTGTCCGACGCGGGGCTGAGCGTGCGCGCACCGCGGCTGCCGGGGCACGGCACGAGCTGGCAGGAGATGAACGGCACGACCTTCGACGACTGGTACGCCGAGCTCGAGCGGGCCTTCGACGAGCTCCGGTCCCGCTGCGAGACGGTCTTCGCGATGGGGCTGTCGATGGGCGGGACGCTCACCCTGCGGCTGGCCGAGCGGCGGGCCGACCAGGTCGCCGGGATCGTCGTGGTCAACACCTCGCTCGCCAGTGAGCGCAAGGACGCGATGCTGGCGCCGCTGCTGTCCAAGGTCCTCCCGTCGTTCCCCGGCGTCGCCAGCGACATCAAGAAGCCCGGCGTGACCGAGCTGGCCTACGACCGGGTGCCGCTGAAGGCCTTCGTGTCCCTGCGCCGCGCGTGGCCCGTCGTCCGGGCGGACCTGTCTCGGATCACCTGCCCGGTGCTGGTCTACCGCAGCAGCGTCGACCACGTCGTCGAGCCGGTCAGCGGCCGCGCCCTGGTCGAGGGCCTGGCCGGTGGGACGGTGCAGGAGCGGGTGCTGCACGACAGCTACCACGTCGCGACGCTCGACAACGACGCCCCCGCGATCTTCGCGGGGAGCCTGGACTTCGTGCGCACGCACGCCCCCGCCGCGGCGTGAGCGGACAGACCCCGGGCCGGCGCGGCAACGGCCTGCACTCCGGCGCGTGGGGCGCCCTGGTCGACCTCGACCCCCGGCTGTCCGAGGCGCTGCTCGCCTCGCTCGCCACCGCGGGCGTCGCCGCCTACGTGGAGCCGGCCGGGGGGCTCGAGGCCTTCTCTCGCGCCGCCAGCCTGCCGGACCGGCCGCTGGACAGGCTGTTCGTGGACCCGATGCGCGCCGACGCCGCCCGCGAGGTCGTCGGGGCCGAGGTGTCCGACCTGACGAAGCTGCTGGCCGAGCTCGAGCCGGGCGCGACCGCACACGGCTTCGTCCGGCCGGTCCCCCGCACCGCCGCCACCCGGGTGCTGTCGCCGCCGGTCCTGCCCGAGCCCGCGCCGGCGGCTCCCGCGCAGGCCGACGCACCTGCCGAGCCGGCAGCAAGCGACCCGGACGCGGCGTGGAAGCAGATCGTCGAGGGGTTCGGCCGGGAGGCCGAGCACCCCGTACCGCCGTGGCCGGTGTCCGAGGACGTCGACCCGCCGCCCGGCCGCACGCTGTTCCCCACCCGGCCCGAGCGCTCCGGTGAGCGGCGTCGGCGCCGCAGCGACGAGCCCGGGGGCGAGCTGCCCGACTGGGTCGAGCCCGAGGCGCTCGATGACGACGGCCACTACGTCCCCCCGCCGCCCCCGCCCGTCCCGCGGGTCCACCCGCGCACGGTCGCCGGCGTCGCGGCGATCCTGCTCGGCCTGCTGCTGCTGTTCGTCCCGAGCGTGATCGCGGCGTTCCAGCTGTCCCCCGGAGGGGTGTTCCTGCTCGGGCTGGTGGGTGTCGTGGGGGGCGCGGCCACCGTGGTGCTGCAGATGCGCGATGCTCCCCCCACCGACAGCGGCCCGGACGACGGGGCGGTCGTCTAGACGGACGGAGCACAGCATGAGCGCCAGCGAGGTCCTCGAGACCCGAGGACACCTCATGGACACCGGGGTCCTGGCCCGCGTCCTCGACGACGTCCTGGCGTACGGCGGCGACTACCGCATCGACCGCCTCGACGTCGGCCGCGCCCACGACGACGAGTCCTACGCCCGGATCTCGGTGTCCTCCGCCGACGAGGAGTCGCTCGGCCGGCTGCTCATGCGCCTGCAGACCCACGGCGTCAACCAGGTCGACCCGGGCGAGGCGGTGCTGCGCGTCGTCGAGCGCGACGGGGTGTTCCCGGACGACTTCTACTCCACGACCAACCTCGAGACCGTCGTGCGGATCGGCGCGAGCTGGGTGCCGGTCGAGCAGCCCGAGATGGACTGCGGCCTGGTCGTGCACGCCGCCGGCCGGGTGCGGACCGTGCCGGTGTCGGACGTCAAGGCCGGCGACACGGTCGTCTGCGGCGCCGGCGGGGTCAAGGTCGTGCTCCCCCACGTCGAGCGCGGCGCCGACGGCGACAGCTTCGGCTTCATGTCGTCGTCGGTCTCGAGCGAGAAGCCCCAGTCGCTGCTGCTGCGCCAGATCGCCCAGCAGATGCGCGAGGTCAAGGCCGAGGGCGGCAAGGTGCTGTGGGTCGGCGGTCCGGCCGTCGTGCACACCGGCGCCGCGCCCGCGATGGTCGCGCTGGTCGAGGCGGGTTACGTCGACGTGCTGTTCGCCGGCAACGCCCTGGCCACCCACGACATCGAGGCCTCGCTGTACGGCACCTCCCTCGGCGTCGACCTCGCCATGGGCAAGGGCGTCGAGCACGGCCACGAGCACCACATCCGGGCCATCAACCAGATCCGCAAGGCCGGCTCGATCGCCGCCGCCGTCGAGCAGGGCATGCTGACCGGCGGCGTCATGCACGCGCTGGTGAAGAACGACAAGCGCTTCGTGCTGGTGGGTTCCGTACGCGACGACGGTCCGCTGCCGGACGTCCACACCGACGTCATCGTCGGTCAGCGGGCCATGCGCGCCGAGCTGCCCGGTGTCGGGTTCGCGATCATGGTCGCGACGACGCTGCACTCGATCGCGACCGGCAACATCCTGCCGGCGTCGATCCCCCTGGTCTGCGTCGACATCAACCCCGCGACCGTGACCAAGCTCGCGGACCGCGGGTCCGCCCAGGCGGTCGGCATCGTCACCGACATCGGCCTGTTCCTCGAGGGCCTGGCCCGCGAGCTCGTCCCAGGATATGACGCCATCTAGCCCTCGCACCCCTCCCTCGCCCCCTCCGGTGGATCACGGGGTGGTGCTCACGGGAGGCGCAGGTCGGCGACCAGCGGGAGGTGGTCGGTGACCGGGCCGGGGTCCGGGCGCTGCACGCCGAGGACCTCGAACGCCGGGTCGGCGAACAGCCCGTCGATGCGCCGGCGCGGCGCGCGCTGCGGGAACGTCGGCCCGAGATCGCGCCCCAGGTCGAGCAGGGAGCGCGAGAGCACCTGCCACGCAGGGGATCCCGGCTCCTCGTTGAGATCAGCGCCCACGATGAGCGGCGGTACGACGGGCAGCGGTCCTCGTACGCGCTGGGCCGTGGCGAGCCGGGCCTCCGGGTCGAGGTCGAGGTGGGTGCCGAGGACCCCGAAGCGCGCGCCGTCCAGGGAGAGGACCGCCAGGACCGCTCCCCTGCGGTGCAGCCCGCGACGCCGGGGCAGCAGGACCGCGTGGGACTGCACCACCTGGACCTGACGGCTGACGAGCAGCAGGTTGCCGGCGGCGGACGCTCCCCCGGCGGTGCGGCGCAGACCGGCCCGCCGGGCCAGGCGGGCGTTGACCAGGCGCGAGCCCAGCAGCCTGGGGGCCTCCTGGAGCAGCACGACGTCGGGGCTCAGCCCGGCGAGGGCCGCCGCGACGCCGGCGGAGTCGTCCCGCAGGGAGCGGACGTTCCAGCAGACGACCCGGAGCACCCCGGTCACCCGTGACCGCTCGAGCTCGCCCCGCCGTCGATCCTGCGCGGCCGGGGACCCAGGGCAGGGGGGTCGGTCAGGCGGTGGTCTTGCGGCGCCGGCGCGGGGTCGGGATGCGGGGCTGCTCGAGGAAGACCTTCACCCCGGCGAGCAGCTCGCTGCGGTCGGCGACCTGACCGTCGCGCTCCCACACGTGGCGGCCGCAGGCAGTGCAGCTGTGGAGCACCAGGGTCACGCCACGGTCGGTGAGCTCGACGCTGGACATGGCCCGGCGGCAGCAGCTCTGCGCGGTGGTCGAGGAGGTAGCCGCACTGGTCGTCGTCATGCCGACGACTCTGCGCTACGAATCGACTACAGACAATGGCCCGATAGGACCACGCGAGGGCCATGTCCATGTCATACCGGGCAGAGGTCCCACCGGTGACAAACCTCAGCGGTGCCGGGCCAGGTCGGCAGCGCCCACGAGGCCGGCGTCGTTGCCGAGCTCGGCCAGCTTGATCTCGGCGTGGGGGCGGGCGTGCGTCCCGGTGAGCCGCTCGGCGTAGACCCGACGGGCGGGCGCCAGGAGCAGCTCGCCGGCATCGGACACGCCGCCCCCGATGACGAAGGAGCCCGGGTCGAGCACGGCGGCGAGGTCGGCCAGCCCCTGGCCGAGCCACGTGCCGATCTCCTCGAAGCAGTCCAGGGCCGCGGGGTCACCCTCGCGGGCGGCCTGGGTGACCTCGATCGCCTGGATGCCCTCGGGCCGGCCGTCTCCCAGCTCCAGCAGGAGGGCGCCGTAACCCCGCTGCACGTCGGCGATCTCGCGCGCCTCGTGGAGCAGCGCCCGGCCGGAGCAGTACTGCTCCCAGCACCCGTGCTGCCCACAGCCGCAGCGCCGCCCCGACTGGCTGACCTGCATGTGGCCGAACTCCGCGCCGATGCCGTGGCGGCCCCGGTAGAGCTGGCCGCCCAGGACCACGCCGCCGCCGATGCCGGTGCCCACGGTGACGACAACCAGGTGCTGCTCACCGCGCCCGGCGCCGAAGCGGTACTCCGCCCAGGCGGCGGCGTTCGCGTCGTTCTCGACGACGACCGGCAGACCGACCCGCTCGGCGACAGCGTCACGCAGCGGCTCATCGCGCCACGACAGGTTCGGTGCGACCAGGACGATCGAGCGGTCGGCGGTGATGAAGCCGGCCGCACCGATGCCGACGGCCTCGACCCCGCGCTCGGCCAGCGGATCGGTGAGCAGCTCCTTCACGCAGGCAGCGATGACGTCCTCGACGTCGGCGGGCGAGGCCGACGGCGTCGGGCGGCGCGTACGGGCCAGGATCTCGCCGGCCTCGTCGACGATCCCGGCGGCGACCTTGGTCCCCCCGACGTCGACTCCGATCGTGAGCATCAGCCCTCCCGGACGTCGATGTGCTGGACCGCGCCGCG
>Ga0105047_10013810_pt1 | contig 12863 bp, 8 predicted proteins | sample MAT04_FD_78384 | JGI IMG/M metagenome (GOLD analysis project Ga0105047, IMG submission 78384) | Freshwater microbial communities from Lake Fryxell liftoff mats and glacier meltwater in Antarctica - MAT-04 (megahit assembly) | ecosystem: Environmental > Aquatic > Freshwater > Ice > Liftoff... | reverse complement strand
GGTAAAGACGCGGGCTTTCTTGTGGCGCGCGAGTTGCTGGGTGGCGAAGTGGCGCGCGGCGCGCTTGACAAAATGGTGCTGGTATTCGTGCCGGTGTTCAATGTCGATGGCCATGAGCGCTTTGGCGCGTGGAATCGCCCGAATCAGCGTGGCCCTGAACAAATGGGATGGCGCACGACGGCCCAGAACTTCAATCTCAACCGCGACTACGCGAAGGCCGACTCGATTGAAATGCAATCCATGCTGCGCTTGATCGGGCAGTGGGATCCGATTTTGTACGTGGATTTGCATGTTACTGATGGGGCGCAGTTCGAGCACGATGTCTCGGTTACGCTTGAGCCCGTGTATTCGGGCGATCCAGAATTGCGTAAAGCGGGACTGGCGCTGCGCAACGACATGATGCGCAAGCTCACAGCGCAGGGATCTTTGCCGCTTCCGTTCTATCCGTCCTTTGTGATCGGAGACGACCCGACCTCCGGCGTCGATGCTGGCGTTGCGCCACCGCGTTTCTCCACCGGCTATATGCCCTTGCGAAATCGCATCGGCGTGCTGGTCGAGACGCACGCGTGGAAAGATTACAAAACACGGGTGCGTGTGACCCGAAACACGGTGGTGGCTCTGATCGAATCTACCGTGGCACTTGGTCCAAAGTGGATGGCGACCGCACGCGATGCGGATGCACGCGCCGCAGCCCTGGCAGGCAGCCAAGTCGCGCTGGCCTATCAAGCGCAGGGCGAGGGGCAAATGATCGATTTTCGCGGATACGCCTATAGGCGCACGCCCTCCGCAGTCTCCGGCGCGCTGGTGACGCGCTACGACGAGCGTAAGCCGCAAATCTGGAAGATGCGCCTGCGCGATGACGTACAAGCCACGCTGTCGGCCACGGCGCCGGGCGCTGGCTACGTCGTGCCGGCCGCGCATGCGGCTTGGCTTGCGCCACGTCTGCAAGTGCATGGCATTGAATTTCGGCAGCTTGAGAATGCGATCGCGGCAGCCGAGACGCAGACTTTTCGTGCGACCAAAGTCACTTTCGGGACGACCTCAGTCGAAAGTCATCAGATGCTGACCTTGCAAGGTGCCTGGAAATCGGAGCCGCGCGAGATTGTTGCGGGATCCTTGTTCGTGCCGATTGCGCAGGCCAAATCGCGCTTGGTGATGGCGCTGCTGGAGCCGCAAGCGCCCGATTCCTATGCGGCCTGGGGCGAGTTTAACAATGCCTTCGAGCGCAAGGAATACATGGAAAATTACGTTGCGGAAGACGTCGCGGTCAGCATGCTCAAGGACCCAGCGGTCGCCGCCGAATTTGAAAAGCGTCTGGCCACCGACTCGGACTTCGCCAAGAACCCAAACGCACGCTTGGACTTCTTCGCGCGTCGCCATGAATCCTTCGACGAGCGCTACAACTTGTATCCGGTGATGCGATTGGACAAGGTGCCGGAATAGGCAGGCAGTTTAAGGAATCTGCCATCTGTAACGCTGCGCTTGCTCGGCGAGCGCGAATATCGATCGGAGTGGACAGCCTGAAGGCAGTGAAGGTGCCGGCATGGGCTCGGCGATGATCTTAGTCACAACTACCGGAGCTGCCCACATGCGCCGCATCATGCCGTTGTGCTTTTACCTTGCAGCACTGCTGCTGTGGCCGCTCTGCACCCATGCGCAGGAAATAGCGACAGCGCCGGTGAACACCGTGCCGCTGGTGGTGCCGGCGGGCGCCGAAGCCGGTCCAGACTTCGATATTGACCGCGCCACGCAGGCCTATATCGAAACTTTATCGATAGAGCAGCGCGAGCGATCGGATGCGTATTTTGAAGGTGGCTATTGGTTGCAACTGTGGTCCTTTCTATACGGCCTGCTGACGGCCTGGATCTTCTTGGGACTGAAGCTCTCGGCGCGTATGCGCGATTTCGCCGAGCGCCGTGCAAAGAGTCCGCTCATGCAAAGCGCGATCTATGCACTGCAGTACATTCCGCTTAGCGCGCTGCTTGCGCTGCCACTCGGCTGGTATTCGGGATTTTTTCGCGAACATCAGTACGCAATGGCGACACAGAGTTTGGGTGAATGGTTTGGCGATCAGGGCAAGGGTTTGCTGGTGGCGATGATCCTCGGAACCGTTTTCATTGCCGTGATCTATGCAGTTATCCGCCGCACTGGCCGCAATTGGTGGGTCTATGGCACGCTCACCTCGATGGCCTTTCTGGTGTTTGCGGTGCTGATCAGCCCGCTATACATCGATCCGCTTTTCAACGACTACAAATCGCTGCCAACGGGCCAAGTGCGTGATCGCATACTGTCGATCGCACACGCAACCGGTGTACCCGCAGACGATGTGGTGTGGTTCGACGCCAGCCGCCAAACCAAGCGCATCAGCGCGAATGTCTCAGGCTTCGGCGACACCATGCGCGTGGCGCTAAACGACAATTTGTTGACACGCTCTCCGCCTGAAAGCATAGAAGCGGTGATGGGACACGAACTGGGCCATTACACGCTCAACCATATCTACGAAAGCCTGATCTACTTCGCGCTGATTTTCCTGGTTGGCTTCGGCTTGGTCGCGTGGGGATACCAGCGCGCCGTGGCACGTTGGGGCGCGGCCTGGGGCTTACGCGGTCCGGTTTCCGATTTGGCCGGATTACCACTCGTTTCCGTGTTGTTCTCGGTGTTTCTCTTCGCGGCGACGCCGGTTTTGAATAGCATCACGCGCAGCAATGAGGCCGAGGCCGACCGCTACGGATTGGCGACATCCAACCAACCTGACGGCTTCGCGTTCGTCGCTATGCAACTGTCTGAGTACCGCAAGATTTCCCCAGGATACTGGGAAGAAATCCTGTTCTATGACCATCCGTCTGGCTACGCGCGTGTGCGTGCGGCAATGGAATGGAAGGCCGAGCATGGCGGACGGACCACGCCTGTTTCGGGGGCGGCTGCATCGCCTTGAGCGTCGGCTTCGATGAGTCAGCGTACCTAGCCCAAGCTTAAGTGCTGGGTTACTTCGATCGCCTGATCGCGTTTAAAGATGCGCACGGCTCCTGAGTCTTGGATCGCGCACTTTGGTAGTTCATCGTTAAGCTGCGCAACGGGCCAGGTGACCATCGGCCCGTTGTGCAATCCGGCTATGAGCTAGAGCCCGCAGACCTATCTTCACATGCAAAAGCCCGTTCCAGAATTATCGTTGCATCGATGGCACGCGAGTATCCGCGGGCCATGGTCAATCCCTTCGGCAACCGCGCGCTCTGCTTGCGCGCGCAGTCGTCTCCGAGTTGACGTGCATCGCCGCGCCGCTCACTGCGCTTCGCGCTGAAGTTCCACTACCGATTGCACTTGACGCGCATCGACCTCGACCACTGCAAAGCCCGGCGCTTCAAGGGATAAGCGCGGTACGGTGACGCCTTCTAGCCGAATCTGGCCGCGTCCATCGGCGGTTACCGTGGTGGCGGGCAGCGAGCGCGTCGGCCCGCGCACCACCACCGGCAAGCCCACGATCGGTGCGCCCGCATCTAATAGCGCGATGTCCAGCGGATGGCCAAGCTCCTCGCGAAGGGTCACCTGATGACGTCCATCATGACTGGCCACGCGCGTATCTGCCGCCGATGAATAGAGCACTGACCACGGCGAGCGCACGATCGCTGCACGCGCGTTAGCCGCTTGCTCGACTGACACCGCCAGTCCCTCCGGAACGCCCAGGAAATAGTCTGCCGAGGCGTCCGCCCAGATGCCGTCGCGCTCGTATTGCAGTACATAGATCGGGTACGGGTTGCCGGCGCGTCGCTCGGTGCTAAGCGCTATCGCGCCCATGCGCACCACTAGCCATTGCAATGGGCGCAGTTCGATGGTTTTACGGAAAATCTGTGGCTGTTCCGATGAAATGCCTTCGTCGTCCAGATCGACGCCGATGGCTTTAGTCAAAGGCCATTGCGGTAGCGCGCTGTCGCTGGTCGGAAATTGCAGCCGCAGGCGCACGCTTTGCTGACGATCCACACCCTCAAATCGCACGCGACCACGCACATCGGTCTGTTGCGTCTGATCGCCCCGATCCGCTGCCCAAACCACCTCAAGTTGGCGCAGCGGAACTTGCGTGCCTTGCACTCGAAATTCAAGTTCTAGATCCACCGACAATGCTCGCGCCACCCGCGCGTCGAGCGGATTGGGACTGATTTCAGTGATCTTGCCGGCGACCAGGGTGATGCTCGTGCGCTGCGCCTCGATGTTCTGCAGCATTAAGATCACGTCGATCGCACCGGGTGGTATCGGCGACAGCACATCGCCGGCCGACACATCGATGGCCGCTTCATCGAAACTTGCGAGTAAGTGCGGCGCCTCGCGGCTCATTAAGGCCTGCCATGTCGATGTATCTGTCGATTCCGACACGCGCCGCAACAACAGACTTAAGCCCTGTGTGTGTTCACCGCCACGCACAATACGAATGCCGGCCGCGACCGTCGGTCGGATGCTGGCGGGATAGGCCGCGGCGGTAAATGAAGCTGAGTAAAAATGCAGTCCGCCGTTTCCGCGCGCCTGCAAATCGTAGCGATCGGCCCACGGCAAGCTGTCCCCACTGACGATCACAACGCCATCGGCGCGGCGTGTCGCGACCGTATTGATCCAGCGCTCGACCACGGCGAGTTCCTCGCGGCTGGCCGGTCCGGCGCCATCGCGGCCACCCTTGAGCCAGTCTTGATGGCTAAGGTCGTCTTCCGCGGAGATGTAGCCCAAACCAATGCGCACAGATTCGGGATCTGCTGAGACTGCGCCGTCAGCCAGCAACTGAATCTCAAAGACTTTCTTTGTCGAGCCGGATGGGGCGAAGGCTGCGGCAATGGTGTCAGCCGTCGTCTGATCCGCGGCGTCGCGGGTCGAATGTGGCAAAGCATCGCCCGTGAGCAATACCGTCGCCGGCTCCGGTACCACGTTGGGGATCAACATCCAGCCGGCAATCGCCACTAGGGCGATGCCGGCTAGCCATGCCGCGACCCGTCTAGACACGGACTAATCGGTATCAGACGCCGAATACAATTGCAGGAAGATCGGCGCGTGATCCGAGAGATCGCGCAGGGTGCACATATTGGCAATGTAGTCGCGTCCCGAGCTCGAATACTCAGTGACATGGGTGGCCTGGTACCAGAAATGGTCGTAGGCGTTGGCAAACGCACAACTGGTGTTGATCGAGGTCAGATCGTTGACGCGAAAGCCAACCACCGGTGACACCGCCTTGAGCGTTGCCCACCACGGGGAGGTTGCGTCGCGGTTGTGGTCACCCAGCAAAATTACGTCCTGATCGCTGCTGCTGCCAGACTGGATCGAGCTAAAAACCGTGGCGATCTGCTGGATTTCCGCTTGGCGTTCGGCCGTTTCACCAAAGACCGTATGCCAATTAATGAAGGTGAAATCAGCGCCGGTCTGGATTTGGCGCAGTTTGACGATGTGCGGTTCGCGCTCAAATTTGTCACCGGTATCGGTCCACACCGAGTGCGAGAGAACTTGCACGCGATCAGTACGGAACAGCACGGCATAGCGCTCTTTATAGCTGCTACGCCCAATTGGAACAGTCACCCGAAAGTCCCAGGTGAAGCCGCTGATGGCCGTCAGTGCAGTCGCGAGACTGGCCGCAGCCGTGTCGTACATGACCTCTTGCGCGAAGATCACATCGACACCGTTGGCGGCAGCCGCCGTGGTGCCGTAGTCATTCCAGGCTTGCGCTGCGTAGTTGCTCCAGTCGGTCGAGCCGTTGTAGCCCGCATGCAAGGTGTTCCAGGACATCACTCTCAAATAGGCGGCGGCAGAGGCCGTCCCCGACACCACCAATAAGCACGCCCCCAGCGTGATTGAGCGCAACAAACCCATGTCGTATCCCCATACGAGCTCGGATCGAGCGAGCGGAGCATAAGACTTGCGAATTAAAATAACCGCCTTTTCGTCAGAAAATTCCTACAAAGAGTTGCGTATTTCTCGGATTGACGGCAGCCCGTTTTGGCCTGTCGCTTTTGAGACAAGTCGTTGCGATCGCCGGATCCGGAGCTGCACGGTGAGATACTCAGACGCCGTTTGCTGGTGACCGCCATGCTGAGTTCCTTGCTATTGGCGTTTGCGTTGAATGCCGCGCCGCGATGTGAACTTCCTGACTTGTACAAGCCGCGCGACGACAGTCCTGCAGCACACCGCGTGCACTTGAAAGACGGCTCTATCAGTGTGGCAATGGTCGACCCGATGAGCGAGAGCGACGCACGTCTACCCGGAATTCCCGACGAGCCGCCACCGGTTCGACAGCATTCGAAGAACAGCCTGTGGCTGTGGTCAGAAGCGAGCGACTGGTTGCTGATCCCGAGCCATATGCAAGTTCAGACTGCCAGAGTCGGCGTCGATGGCAGTTGGGTGATTGCGCTCCAAGATGCGAAGTCGCCAAGCCGACGCTTGCGCGCGCAGGGCATGGGTGCATGCGTCGGCTGCGCCTACGGCGCGGGGGCTCAGTATTTCAAAAGCTACTCCCAACAAGCGCGCGACAACGAGTTCGAATACTGCCGCGGTCTAGAACGCCCGATCGTGCGCGACGCCGAAGACGACACAAGGCTGCGATTCCATTTCGACAACCAGGGCTCAGAACGCCACGACGCCGTTGCCATCATTGGCGACGAGGACATTGGCTACTCGGAGCTTGTCGTCAGCGGACTCGACGAAGCCGTGCGCGACGAAGTGCTTGAGGCGTTTGGACGCTGATTGGGTCGCGCAAGACTTGGCTTGCTGGTGAATCGGGGCTGGTGAAGCCAAGAGCGCGGCTGGGGCGCAGGTCTGGAGTGCTTTTGTGGTGTGGCGGGAAGTCCGCCCGGCGAAGGACTATCGTGATCCCCGCGTAGGCGGGGATCCAGCGCTCTTCGTGGGCTTCATTCTGAAAGCCGCAAGCGCAATAAAGAAACTAGATTCCCGCCTTCGCGAGAATGACGGCACGGTTGCGACATCATCGCGAAGTTACAATGCCGCGGGAGGCAGGATGCCGGGAGCGGCCGAGCCCCTACCTAATTCCCCTCAAATCCATTGGCGAACATCGACGCTTGGCCATTGACCGTGGTCGTGGTGCTTGCGTTACGGCTTTCGCCGCTGTTGTCTTGGATGCTGGCGCTGGTTGTCAACGTGGGGCCGCTGCTGGCGGTTACGGTAAACCACGCCGTGCCTTGTGCCTTGGGTCGCAGGTTTCCAAGATTCCAATTCAGCACGCCAGCGCTCGGAGTTACGCCACCGGAGGCTGCGACGAAGCTCGCGTTCGCTGGCACAAGGGCAGACAAAGTCGCCTGCGGCGCGCCGCCAAAGCCGGTCATATTCCAGCGAATCTGGTAAGTGACGGTCGCTCCCACAGTGACCGGATCACTGTCGTCGGCGATGGATAGTGTCAACGCGTGATCGCAGCCCCAGTTGACGGCGGTACCAGTCGCGGGCGTGAACTGGACCGAGCGCCCGGCGACTAAGTTGGCGGAGTTGCGGAAGGAATACAGTTGGCCAACGCTGCCGATGTTGTTTTCGAGGCCCACGGAGGTGAAGTCCGGCGCGCTCAATGTATGGTAGTGATAAGTGATCTGGTCGGTCGCCGTATCCAGGATGATTTGGAAGGTTTCCGGCGCGCCAAAGGCCCAGTGCTGCACTTGGTGGAATTGCACGACCCATTGCGTGCCGACAGTGCGTGCATAGATCACGCCTTGCGCGCCGGATTCCGGATTCAAGTCCTCGCCTAGCGCCATCGCATCATTGTTTGGCGGGCCTTCGAAGGGCAGGTACATATTGGCTGTCGAAAAGCTTGAGCCGCCAAAATGCACGAAGCCATTCGAGTTGATCCGCACGCTGGTGTAGTCGGTGCCGTAGTAGGTGAAGGTACCCGGCAGCGTGACGTCGGTGGAATTGGCATCGTCGCCAAGATTGAAGGCAGTACCGCTGGTGGCGTCGTTCCACACATAGGTCGGCCCGCCGGATTGCGTGTTGTCTAGACAGGTGTAATTGGCCGTCGGCGTCATCTCAAGATTGAGCGCGGGGTTTGCCACATTCACGGTCGTGGTCAGCGTTTGATAGCCCGGATGTGAGACCACAATCTGGCCGCCAGCACCCGGCACGCTGACGCTGTAGTTGCCACTCAGCGTCGCGAATACTGGCGCCATGCTGTCTTGACCGGCGACCAACACCATCGCCGGAATCGGTGTGCCAGAGCCGGTCTGCCTAATCAATCCGGCCAGCGTGAGGTGGGCCGGTTGCGCGATAGCGATATTGTGTTGGGTGGTGGTGTTCTGGCTGACGGTAATCGCGAGCGCACTGGCGTTTTGGCCTTGGTACTCCCCGATGACCGTATAGCTGCCTGCACCGGCGACGACGCGATAGCTACCATTCGCGTCGCTGCGCGTGGTCAGCGTGTTGCCTAAGCGGGTGAAACTGACGATGGCATTGCCGGTCGGCACGCCGCCCACGGTCACGGTGCCCTGCAGATAGCCGGCTTGATAAACCATATCTGCGGCTGCCTTCACATCGATACGGCCCCAGCCATAAACATTATTCGGGATTTGTCCTACAGCCACCGCGCCGCAAGACTGCGTTGCGCTGGTGAGGCCCACAGCGGTCTTGCGTAGCAGCTCCTCAAGTTGCTCGATTTGTCCCGTGAGCTTAGGTTCCAGTGAGATCAGCAACGCGACTGCGCCCGCGACATGCGGCGAGGCCATCGAGGTGCCGCTGAACACCGAATAGGAATTCGTCGGCACGCTGGAGCGCACGCTCACACCGGGCGCGGACACTTCCGGGCCAATCTCACCCGTAATCGGATTGGGCCCGCGCGATGAACTGGAGGAGATTGTGTCGGTGGAACTGGTCGATCCCACGTTGAAGGCTGAGGGATTGTCGCCCGGCGAGCCTAAGCGTCCGCAGGTGCTCGTGCTGCCGTTATTGCCTGCCGAGAACGCCGGGAAGATGCCACTGGCGCGCAGGGCCGCAATCACATCCTCGAAAACTTCGCTGCCGCCCGGACCACCCCAGGATTGGTTGAGCACATGCGGCCGTAGCGCTGGATCGGGATTCGCACCCGCCAGATCAGTCGGCGCAATCATGAATTGCTGCGCTTCGAGCAAGGATTCGTTATCCGGGCAACAGCCGAAGGCCGCCATCCAGCGCGCGCCTGGCGCTACACCGATCTGATTGGCGCTGCCATCGGTGCCGACTTCCGTGCCCATGGTGTGCGTGCCATGGCCGTTGCTGTCTGCGGGTGCGGCGCTGGCGCCGGTCGGGTCGTACCAGTTGTAATTGTGATTGAAGTTTCCGCCGCCCAGGTTACCGCGATATTGGCCAATGAGGGCAGGGTGGTTGTACTGCACACCGGTATCGACATTGGCAACGACCACGCCCACGCCGGTGCTGTTATAAGGCGCCGCCCAAACATCTGGGGCGCGAATTTTGCTGATGCCCCATTCGATCGCATTCGGCGCGGCACGCGTGCTTTCCACCACCACGGTCGGCGGCTCCAGCTTGAATCGCGGCAAAATCTGGCCGACTTCCGGTGTGGCCGCAAGCTCAAGCAGGCCGGCGCGATCTGACTTCAAGGCAATCAGATTGACGATCCAGAAAGTCTTCACATCGCTGATGCGTCCGGCCGAACGCGCGGGCTGGATGCGCGCCAAGAGATTCGGCTGGCTGCGATCCGCCACGCCGCGCAATAGCGTGTACACCGCGCGTCCGCGTTCCTGCCAGTTCTCAATTTTCGATGCGGCAGAAAGATCCGCTTGTTGGTTAAGTTTGATCCACACGGCAATTTTGCCGTCGGTGTCAGCATCCATCGATTTGAGCACCGCCGGATCAATCTTGCTGGCCGGCTGCAGCGATGTGGATGAGGCAGTCAAAGTAAAGGAAATCAACGCGATGGCGAGCACGATCCTTGCAATCGAGCTGAGGCAAAACTTGGATTTCATTTGCCATTCCGTACTTGAGATCAGCATCCGAGTATGCGCCGTGGTGCTCAAGGGAGATGCCTCGACGGCCATCGCGGTATCGTCGCTTCATTCTCTCGCACGGCGCCAATCGATGACCCTTCAACTGCCCACGCTCGACGCTGGACGGGTGCGATTACGCCAACTTGGCGAACACGATCTGGCTGATCTGCATGCGATTTTTTCCGATACGCTCGCCATGCGCTATTGGAGTCATCCCGCCTTCATCGACCATGCGCAAACCCGCGCCTATCTGGAGGCGATTGATCGCGGACGTGAGCGCGGCGATCTGCTGCAGTGGGGAATTGAAGACATTGCCAGGGCGCGCATCATTGGCACGACCACGCTGTTCTCCATCAATCACGAGCAGAACCGTGCTGAGATCGGCTACATCCTAGCTTCCGAGCATTGGCGCCAAGGCCTCGCGCGGGAAGCGCTGCGACGATTGCTTAAATATGCGCGTGACGACATGCGCCTGCGTCGAATCGAGGCCGATATCGATCCACGCAACGCAGCATCACTGGGCTTTCTTGAGAACTTAGGCTTTCAGCGCGAAGGCTTTTGTGTGGAGCGCTGGGTGGTCGCCGGTGAAGTGCAGGACGCGGTCCTGCTTGGGCTGCTGCTGCGAAATTTCGCAGACGGCTGAGATTGAAAGAAATCTAGTTTACGGCGCTGCAATCGCGTCGTTCTTGCTCGCGTGAAAGGACGCTCCAGTTGCCGTCTGCGAGCTTTTCAAAGGTCATGACGGTCTGAACCGAAGTTGTGTGATCGCACGTCTTGCCTTGAACTAAGTCGCCAGCGATAAAGGCGGCCACATCTGGAATAAAAAAAATCGCATTCCGCACCTTTGCACAATTTCTTTCTGCCCGACGATGCGCAGCTTTTTGAGATACCGGATAGTTCCAGGTAATGGATTTCCGATGCCGACACTGTCCAAGTTCCGACTTCGTTTGGTCGGCGCTTCAATCCGGCCTTGGCAGCCGAGACCATTGCGTTGTACTGACCAACGATCTGTTCGAAGCCGCTTTCGCCAGCGTCGAGACTAGTTGAGCTTCGCTGCTCGCACTTAGACTTATGCTCAGCAGCAACAGCGGCATTGAAGATCGTCAACACGGCCAGGATCGAGCAAAAGCTGAGCGTTGGCTTGCGAGTGAACATTGGCTTCTCCTAAAGATCAATCTGGCAGTCAACAGGTCAAGCGCATTAGAAATCGATCTCAGCGATAGAATTTGCACAGCAATGTTAGAAATTGTCAAGTCAGAAGTTTTGATGGGCATCGGTTAAGAAATCCGGCTGCAAGCGCGAGAACCGAGTTTGCCTTCGGGTTCGTCACTCTTGGTTGTGCGTGAAAGCTAAATGAGGCCAGTGATCCTTCTAGGTATTGCCGTTCGCCCGATTTGAGCGGGCAGCAAATTCGCTGATTCGACACATCGCTGAGCTCGTCGCAAGGACGATTGCGCGAGACATCGCCACGCCCGCCGACTCGTGATGGTCAGAAAAAGCGACGCAATCCAAAGAAAACGAAGGCCCCAGCGAGCTGCCGGGGCCTTCTTGCCTACGAGTATCGGGACTCTCTACTTGCCAACCAGAAGCTTTAGCGTAAATCCACTTCTGCTGACTTAGCGATCGTGCCTGAAACTTGATGCTTACGGCATCTCGGCCTTGAAGTAGCTGATCATGTCGAGCACTTCCGGCGTGATGCGGCGGATGCCGTTGACGAAGTTGTCGCTGCTGGTGCATGTCGAGCAAGACTGCGTGCTGACGATGCCAAGCACCACTTTGGTGTTGCCGTTGTAGACGTCGGTAAAGATCGCCGAACCCGAGTGACCACGGCTCAAATCGCAGTTGGTGGTAAAGCGCGAGTACCAGCCATCGTCGCCGTCGGTGCCAAAGCTACCGACCTGACAGCGCTTGGTGTCCTGATACGGCCAGTTCTGGAAGCCGTTGTTGAGGCGACACTCAAGTGGCGCTTCCGGGAATCCACAGGCCGGATAGCCGCGGTTATAGCAATTGCCATTGTCGCCGCTGACGTCATCGCAAAGGTCATTGAGCGAGTCCTGCGTCAGCGCAACATAGCCCAACCAACTGGTGTCGTAACCCGGTGTGCCCTGTAGAACGACCATGCCATAGTCGTATTCATAGCCACCGTCGGTGCGCCATTTGGCCGGCGTGAAGAACCAACTGCCGGCGTGTGCGCCATAAGGTTGGCAGGCCGCGGTGCCGCAAGAGCCTTCGCGGCCCGGACGGAAGCGCATCGACAACGACCATGTCTCACTTCCGCGGTCATACAGACAGTGCGCGGCGGTCAGCAAATGGCGGCGGCCAACCAGCGTGCCACTACAGCCGGAGGTCAATCCGCCATTCATCTGGCCCATTGCGCTAAATGGATAGGTGGTGTTATCACCACGGCGAACGCGAGAATCATTAGCGTTGCTCAAACCTTTTGTATATTCCAACTGGTCGGTCGAGGGAGCGCTATTGCCGGCATCGTGGCCCTGATCCCAGCCAGCCTTGGCGCTTAAGCGGCGCAGAGTTTGCGAGGTGCTCTTGGGCATTTCGACCAGATATTCGTCGCCATTATCAAGATTGACGGCAACCCAGAAATTATCGCGCGTTTCGGCTTTTTTGTTGCTGCTCAAATCACCGATTTGCTGCGAGATGATTTCTGCACTGGCGCCGGCATTGCCGAGTTGCGCCTTTCCGAGCAGGGTCCAACGTACATCAACCTGCGATTTATTCGGAACCAATTCCGTGCCAAAAGTTTTCTGCAAATCCAACGAGCGTGTGATGCTTGGATTGTCAGCCGCGCTGACATTCATCGCATTGACTGAGAGGAGAGTGGCGATGGCGAATACGAGCTTCTTCATGAGGAGTATCCTTGAGTGGGTTTGCAGTATTTGGACGCGGCTTGCGTCCGTCCCCACT
>Ga0105047_10013809_pt1 | contig 12863 bp, 6 predicted proteins | sample MAT04_FD_78384 | JGI IMG/M metagenome (GOLD analysis project Ga0105047, IMG submission 78384) | Freshwater microbial communities from Lake Fryxell liftoff mats and glacier meltwater in Antarctica - MAT-04 (megahit assembly) | ecosystem: Environmental > Aquatic > Freshwater > Ice > Liftoff... | reverse complement strand
GCGCGTCCGTCTTTCAGCATCCGCTCGGCCTGCTCGGCGACGACTTTCGGATCGCGGAGTTTACCCGCGGCGGCTAGTGTCCGGAGTTCGGCATCCGGTGCGGACGCCCACAGGAAATAGCTCAGCCGGGTGGCGAGTTCCCAATCGTTGACGGGGCCGGCGTCTTTACCGGGAGCCGCTTTCTCGATGCGGAACAAGAACGCCGGGGCGACGAGAATTCGTGCTAGCACGCCGCGGAAGGCCTCGTCGTGCGCTGCTCCCTTCTTGCGGATGGCTTGGTAGAGCGCCCGCAGTTCCAACTGCTCCTTCTCGGCGAGCGGTCGGCGGTAGGCCCGATGCGCGAACTCGATTAGCGCGTCCAATTGCTTCGGGATGGCCGCTTCCAACTGCTTCTCGAAATCCTCGGCCTGCTTCTTGAACAGCGGTCGCATCCCCTCGTAGTACGCCAGCAATTCCTTCGGTTGATCCTGCGTGACGAAGCCGATGAATTGCGGGAGGTAGTCGTTCTCGGCCGTCGGTTGTTTGCTGATGAAGGTGTGTTCGAGCCAGAGGCGGTCGAGTTGTTTCTTCTGTGCGTCGTTCAAAAAGAGCCGGATCAGCGGCTCGTCCTCGCGGTGAAACATCTTCAAACTCACGACTTCGTCGACGGGCACCACGGCGGGGAAGCAGACGAAGAGCGGGAAAACCCGGCGGAAGTCGTCGTGTCCCGCGAGCAGTTTCTTGGACCCGGCTGCGTTGGCGGCGACGGCCGATTTGCCGTTCACTTGGAATTCCACGGCCCGTGCGGCACTCCCCTCGGGGACCTTCCCTTCGACGACGAACTCGCGGCCAAAGAAGAGCGCCGCCGGGAGTCGGATTTCGACGACGGTGTCCGCCGCGATGTTGCCGTCGGTGCCGAAGCGCTCCTTGGGAAGCCCGAACTCCATCCCCTTCGGTCGCGCTTTGGCGAAGCGATTGAGATCGACATCATTCAGCAGCGGGCTCGCCACTGACACGAGGTTGTCATAGAGGACGCGGTTCGGCGACTTCATCACCGTCGGCACCCCGCCGGACAGCAGCGATCGAACCTGCATCGCGATCTTCTCGGCTTCATCCTTTCGCTTCGGATCGGCGGCGGCTTCGCGCCACTGGCCGAGGAACGAATCGGCGGGAATGAGTTTCGGTTGCGCTTGGCCGAGCAGGCGGGAAGGGCCGCGGACGAAGCTCCATGTGTCCTTGTTTCCCAGCTTGTCGGCGTGCGGATTGCTAGCGCCAATGTTGTCGGCGATGTCGGCCGAGAGGTTCCAGATGTTGGTTGCCTTCTCGACATCGCTAATAGTGATCGCGATCTCGGTGAGGTCGCAGATGTGATCGCTATTCTTCGCATCGATGGCGAGGATCAGCGAATCCCCCTTTTCGACCTTTACGATCTTCGCGGCGGACTTAGCCTCTTTGCCGAGGTCAAGTTCCCCCTCCGCGAACACGGCCGCGCGTTCGCCGCGGCGCTGTTCGAGCCACCACGCGATGCCGTTGCCACATGCGGGGTGCGCGTGTTGGATCCGCGCTTCGACTTTCACGCTCCCCGCGATGGGGCTCTTCCACACGACCGCGACGAACTCCTTCGGCATCGGGTGCACGGCGATGGCGTGTCCCGGAACGGTGCCGGGAATCTTTTCGAGTTCGTCCGAGGAATTCGAGATCACGATGGGCAGGTCGGTGCCCTTCTTGCGCCAACCGTTGATCGCGGGGTAGCTGGTGTTCGGGGCCTTCTCATCGAGCAACTCGAGCTTGGCCTGCGCAACCGCCCGACCAAGGAGTATGGTGTCTTCGGTCGGTTTGCCGAGAGGTTCCACGGCGACGACTTCGATCCAGCGCTTCAAGAACCCGGCATCGACGCCGTGCTTCTTCGCCAGGTCGGCGACCGTGAGCTTGCGATCGTGTGCAGCTTCCAACGCGGCCGCGAGATACTTGGAAGTCTCGGCGAAGACAGTCGGGTAATCGAGATCGAATGCGGTGACATAGGTAGCGAAGTCTTTCAATAGCAGCGGCGCTTTCCCGGGGCCTTCGAAGCGCGGCCGCTGCCAAACAACGGACGCCGGTTTGTCGGCGAACAGATCGCGACTACGGAGCGAGAGTACCACTTCGGTCTGGCCGGGCGCCGGCTTCACACCGAATCGCACCGTTTGCGATTCGCTTGCGGGCGGATCGTTCGCCATCTGTCGCGGGGAGTCGCCGTGGCGATAGCTGCCGATGGGGACAATCTTCCAGAGCGCGGCCTGCCAGGTAGCGATGTCGGCTGCGATGGCTCCGGAGTCTTTCTCGGTGGCAACTCGCAATCGGGCGCGGATCGCAGCGAGCGGATGCGAAGGCGCCTTGTCCATCAGCGTCGCCCAGAGGATTCCCAGATACTTCGCGTTCAGTTTCTCCTTGGCCGCGACTTCATCGAGCTTGCCCGCTTGGAGTGCCTCACGATTGCGGATCGTCGCCAACAAGTACGGTGCCACCGACAAACGACCGTCGGCGCCGTTCGCCGCGTAAAGCTGCTTCAGCCGGCCGATGCTCTCGGAATTGTGCCCATCCGTCACCAGCGTCACTGGCAGTGCCGAAGCCGGCCCCTCGGCGGGAAAGCCCGCGTAGAACGCTCGCAACTTTGCGATGCTTTCGTCGGTCCAATCGCGCCGGGTTTTACCAGCGGAAAAGCGGAACCCATCCGGCAGTAACACGGCGTGCTCGGCGATCTCCTTCGCGGCGTTGATGTACTTCGTCAGCAGGGCCGGGGAGACATCGCTCAGCGATTCGGCCGCGTTGGTGAAGCCCTCACCCGCGGCCCCGTCGGCGGGGAACTCCCGGGTCGGTTTCAGATCGACCCCCGTCAGGTCGCGGATGGTGTTGTCGTACTCGGCGTTGCTCAGGCGCCGCAGCGGGACGTGCCCAGGGTCGCCGGCGCGGGCCTTGGCTTCCGTATCCAAGAAGCTGCGGATCCAGCCGAGCAATTGCTTCTTCTCATCGGCGCTCGGTTGCGGCTTGTCTTTCGGCGGCATCTCACCCGCTTCGATCTGCTCGATGATCTGCTGCCAGGGTTTGATCTCTTTCCGCACGAGGTCAACGGTGGTGAACCTCTCGAGGTCGAGGCTCCCTTTCATCGCTTTGGTGGAGTGACACTCCAAGCAATACTTGGCAACGATCGGCTGCGCGGTTTTCGCAAAGTCGGCCTTCGCCTCCGGGGCTGGTTTCGGGTCGGCGCCGCTCAGGGCGACCGCGCACAAGGCGACACCCGAAACCAACACGAAGAGTTTCAGCGGGACTAGCGAACGGCTCATGCGAAATCTCGACGGGACGTGCGGCTGGAGATACGTCCGTTATCGCAGATTCGCGGGTCGGCTACAAACCGGAATGCGATGCGACGAACTTCCCGTAATACTGGGTCGAACTGCAATCGCGTCACACCAACCGCTCGCGGCGGCGCAGCCACCATTCGCTCGCCAACAGAAGCACCCACAGGCCGAAGAGGGCCGCGTGATTCCAGATGCTCAGCGGCGGGCAGGGCTGGTTCAACTGCACGCGATCCCGGTCGCTCACCGCGAGCTTCACCATCAATTCCTCGGCGTTGGCCAAGGTGTAGAACTCGCCGCCGGATTTCTTCGCGGTCTCTTCGAGGTCGGCCCGATCCATACTCAGTTGATCGAGTTCCCCCTGCGGCGGCAGCACCTTCGCCTCGGCTCGGGGGTTGTTGACCGGCTTCGTCGGCGAGCCTTCGGTCAGTTGGAAGGCGTACTCTCCTTCGGGTGTGCGCGTGAGCACGGTGGTGAAGGTGGCCCGCGTCCCCGGCACTTTCGTCAACCGCACCGTTTGCGTTTCCGAATCGCCGACCCGGCCCGATTGCCCCGGTAGCCGGATCGGTTTGCGTTCGACGCGCACCTTCACGACGGCGTCGGCGCCCGGGGCCGGGGCGTCGTCCGGGAAGCGCACCGTCAAGCCGATCGGCTCGCCGCGCCGGTAGGTCGTCGGCTTGTCGGTCTTCAGTTCGATCCTCGCGACTTTGCTCCGGGCGACCGTGCGCACGGCCTGCGACCAGAACTGATCGAAGCGCTCTTCGGTCAGGCGGAACCGCCAGCGCCAAGTTTCGTCGAAGCCGAGGAACATCACCCGGCCGGCGCCGACGAATTGCTGGAGGGCGATCGGGTGGAGCGTATTCGGTTCCCCCTCGGCGGACTTTATCGGGTGCGTGGCCAACACCTCCGCCGCCGGCTTTTTGCGGTAACCGCCGCTGCTCCAGTAGAAGCCGCGGAGCAATTCCCAAATGCGGTCGTTCTCGGCATCGTCGGAAGTGAAGCGGAACAGCGGATGCGACCGCCCCAGCGCCGTGAGTTTCGGTTTGTAATCGTCTTTGATCGGGGCGTTCTCCGGTGTCGGGCTCGGGCCGCCGGTCTTCGCTGAGTTTTCCGTCGGGGCCACCGGCAGCAGTTCGCCCAGCGGCGTCTCGAAGAGCTTGTGCGGCGTCGCCTGTTCCCCCGCGATGAAAATCAACCCGCCGCCTTTGACCTTCACGAATTCCGCGAGATCGGTGAGGAACTGATTCGCCTTCGGCAATAGCACCGGGTTCACGTCGCCGAAGATCACCGCGTCGTATTCGAACAACTGCGTTTTCGTCGGCACCACGCCGCGGAGCCGTTCGGTGCTTTTGTCCAATTGCCAGTGCCCCGACGAGGCATCGAGGAAGAGCACGTCGAGGTCGGTCGAACGTCCGCCTTTTTCCGCTTCCATCTCGCGCTCGAAGAGCGTCTTGAGGAAGCGGAATTCGTAGCGGGGATAGCCGTCGATGAGCAGCACTTTGAGCTTCTTCGTGTCGGTCACGAGGACGACGCGTTCGAGGCGGTTATCGCCGGTCTCGGCTTCGTTCGGCAGCGCCGGCGTGTCGAGCACGAAGGTCTTTTCGCCGATTTCCGTCGGCGTGTAGGCGATCCGCACCGGCACCGGTTTCCCGGCTTGGTCGATGGTCACCGTTTGCCGGCCGCGCTCGACGAGTTTGTCCCCCTGCCGTTCGTACAAAATCACCGGCAGGCTCTTCGGCGGGTTCGGCCCGCGCACCGCGAGCCGGGCTTCGAGGATCAACTCGTCGCCTTTACGCACCACGTCGTCCGACTTCAAATCCGACAGGATCGCATCGGGCGGATCGTATCGATCGCCGAGGCCGACGGTGTAGATCGGCACCCGCTTGCGATTGGCCGAAGTGCCGACACGCTCGGCGGCTTTCGACAGATTCTCGCCGTCGGTGGTGATACCGTCGGTGAGCACGATCACGGCGAATGGCGGACGGCCTTCGAACGAGCCGAGCACGGCGCGCAAGCCGTCGCCCAATTGGCTCGATGGCCCCGTCGGCTTCAACGACGCCACGGCTTTGCGACCTGTGTCGATGTCGCCCGGTTCATCGAGGGACGCCAGCAATCGCGGTTGTTCGTCGATGGCGTACAGGTGAACCTTCACCTGCTTCTCAGACACCAGTTTCTCGATCCACGCGGTCTTCTTGCCGTTCAACAGCATCTGGGCGAGCTGCAAGCGGTGCGCCTCCGGTACGTCGGCAGCCAGCGTCATTTCCGCCGCCTTGGCCCGCACGGCGGGGTCGGCGTACGGATCGACCCGGCTCATGCTCGCAGAGGTATCGATGAGGATGACGACATCGGGCCAGCGATCCCGTTGGAAGGCGAGCCGCAGTTGCGGGAGCAGAATAAACCCGAGCAGCAAGACCGCCGCAATCCGCAGGAACGCCGGCAGAACGACCCGTCGGAGTTTGCCGCTCGTGCGCCGTTCGAACCAGTAGAACGCCGCAACCGTGCCGATGGCGAGCAGCATCAATCCGCCGATCAACCGGCGGTCGGTGCGGAACGAATTCAGATACGCCGTAGCCGTCTCGGCCTTCCACTTGGTGCCCTCGCCCGGCCCTGCGGTGGGCACGCCGAGGTTGGCTTCGATGGTCGAACGGAGATCGTCCGGCAGGAAACCCAAGGGTCGGCCGGTGAGTTCCGCATGGATCACAATGGCGACGAGAGCGAGTGCCGCGCCGAGGGCCACAATGCCGAAGAGGTGCTCGCCGATGCGAACCAGCAGACCCGACTTTTGCTGAGGTTGACCCGCTTGGGCCAACCCCGCCGCAATGGCCCGCGCCGGCCCGATCCACCAAGCGTAGACGATCTCGCCGACGAGCAAGAGCAACACGAGCGAGAGCAACCACCGGGCGATGGTCGGCCCGTGCGGCCGCGGTGCCATCACGACGAGGCCGCCATCGCTGGTCTCGAAGGTGAGGTCGCCCGGTGCCGCGGCGATTTGCACCTTCGAGCCGATGTCTTTGAGCTTCGAATATTCGACGCGGCCGAGGTCGCATTCACTCCCGCCGCCGCGGGTGTTCTCGGGGACATTCACCGCGAACACCGTGGCGGTATCGCCGCTGCCGCCCAACCGGTACAGGCCCGACACACTCGTGTCGGCGTAGCGCAGCAACCCGGTTTCATCACCGGCCTGCACCAGCTCGGATGCGCTCAAGCCGTCCGGCCCGCTAATCGGCACCTTCGACCCGATCCGCGCCACCGGGTAGAGTTCCTCGATGGCATCGCCGACGCGGAGCGTGTGCCGGTCGGGGCTCGTCGCCGCGAACCGCAACAATTCGTGGGCCATCGGCAGGTAGCTCGGCAGCACCGGCCAGTCGGTCCAGTCCTGATTGAAGCTCGAACAGTAGACGACGACCCGACCGCGATGGCGGGCCCATTCGACGATGGCGGGGTCGAGCTTGGCCGGTTCTTCCCCCGGTTTCAACACCTCCGGTTTGGCCGGCACGAACGACACGACGCGCCGGGCGCGACCATCGACCGGCGCGTCCATGCGGATGTACTGTTTGAAGGGTACTGCGAGCAAGCCGCCGCGGGCGTTATCGGTGCGGAACGCGGCCAACGGATCTTGGCGGAACGACGCATCGTCGGCGGCGAGCCGGAAATCGGCGACGTCGGCCACCTTCGATTTCACGATCCCCATGAGCTTGCCGGGGAGGAGTCCGTTCCCGCCGTTGAAGAGGAGTTGGTTGTACCAGTCGAGGTTGTTGGCTACGTTCGGCCCCAAGCCGATGACGATGCCGCCGCCGCGCTTCAAGTGAGCTTCGAGCCTCGCGATTTGAGCCGCGCTCGGTGCCGGAACATCGCAGAGGAAGACGCAATCGACCGCCGACAAATCCGAAAGCTCCGCATCGGCGAACTCCGCCAAACTCACCGTGCGCGGTCGGGCCGGGTTGTCCGGCATCTTCTGCTTGGCGGGATCGAGGGCCGTTTGGAGGTAGTCGCTCGCGCGCTTCGCCGGGTCGGGAGAACCTTTGCCGTTCACCAACAGCGCCGGCAGATTCTCCCGCACTTGCAGCGCCAGCGTGCGTTGGTCGTCGGCCGGGAGTTCATCCGCGTCGGCGAGTTTCACTTGAATCAGGTGAAGCCCCGGCGTTTGGAATCGCGTCGATTTCTTATCGAGCACGAATGTCACGCTCGCCTGTTGCCCGGCGGGCAAGGTGTCGATGGGAAGCGCGTCGATTAGCACCGGAGCCGGCTCGGTGCCGTTGGCCGTCGGCCGGCCGATCAGCAATTCGACGCGGACCTGCGTGCGGTCGGTCTTACCGAAGTTCTGGATCGTCGCCGTAACTGCCGTGGAGCTATCGACGAGGGCCAGCGGATCGGCCAATTGAATATTGACGACGGCCCGATTTTCGACATCCGCTCCGGCGACATCGACGATGCCGACATCGGCGAGCGCGAGCACCTTCTGCCACGTCTCGGGCAGGGGCGAATCGGTCTTCGGCAGCACGACGCTCCACGCCGAGCGCTGGGCGTCGGTGAAGATCGTCACCTGCCGGCGCGGGTAATCTTTCTCGGCGTTCATCAGCGTGTCGGCGATCAGCGACAGTCCGCCGGCGTAATCGGCGCTGCCGTGGGTCGCCTTCAAGGCTTGCACGCGTGGCAAGATCTCGTCGAGGTCGTCGGCCGGGCCGGGGATCACGGCGCGGGCGCCGTTGCCGAGCATGATGACGGAGAAACCGTCGCCGGGGTTGGCCCCGCGGATCAGTTCGTCGATCTGTCGGATCGCTTTCTCGAATCGCGTGCCGTTGTCGGTGGCGGTGGTCATGCTCAGCGACGCATCGAGCACGATGACATGGTGCGTCCGCGGCGCATTCGACACCGCTTCGAGCTTACCGGGGGAAATCCACTGCCAGCCGCGCTCGGCCCAGTCGGTCGCGGCGCACATGGCGGCCAGCGGCAAAAGCAGTGCGAGCATTCGCAGGGCCAACAGCACCCAACGGTCGATACGCCGACGGTGGCGTTTTTGTGCCGCCATCAAGAACCGAATCGCCGCCCACGGGACGATTTGATAGCGCTGCCTCGAAAGCAGGTGGATGAGTACGGGCACGCCCGCCGCGACCGCCGCCGCCCCGAGGGCGATGAGCGGCAGTGCGAACGACGCGAAGAGGGCAGGTGAAAACATGGTACAGGCACTGTAGCGAGATCGACGCGCGAGGTCGAACTAGGGAGCGTTGTTCCCGGGCGGGTTTTTCCGGCGCGGCGCGCCGACAGCGTTGAACAGTTCTCGATTCGAACTCGCATCCCGGTGGTATGGGGTATCGCAACCAGAGCTTTCAGCGAAGGGGGTACGCAGAATGACCGAAAGCTGAAAGCTTAATTTGACATCCTCCGCAAGAATCCGTTGGCGCACCCGTGGCAAGCATTCGGCTAGGAAAAAAGTTGCGATATCGCTATCGGTAGAAAGCGCACCTCCGCGAGGAGGTACTATAATCAGAGTGCGAGCGAAATTCCGACTCGCAGTCCATACGGGGAGCCACCATGAACAGTTCTCCAAAACGAACCGCGGGTTCGAACGAGAAAGCCCATCGCAAACAGGGGCCTGTCGACCTCTCCACCGCTCGCCAGATGCTCCCGCTCGTCCGGTCGATCGTGGCCGATATCGTCGATTCCAAAAAGAACTTGCTCGACTTGGCCACCGAACAGGAAAAACTCGACCGCAACCGCCGCCAGCTCGAATGGTCGGCTCGCGATCGGCGCTACTCGCTCCGGGAAGAAGTCGCAAAGGCCGAGCAGAACTACGGTTCCGCCCTTACGGAACTCGATCAACTCGGCGTGTCGCTGGTTGACCTTACGAACGGTCGGGTCGACTTCCCGACGCGGATCAACGGTCGCTCGGCAGCATTCTCGTGGCAGCTCGGCGAAGAAGCTGTGGCCCACTGGCGATACACCGAAGAAGAGCAACTCCGGCCAATCCCCAAAGACTGGGAACAGGGCACGCCCTTGCGGCTCCGCAGTAATTAGTGATATCAGGGGCGTAATGCCCCGATACGAACGAAGATTTTTCGATGTGACTGTTTGCTTCCCCGTCCGACGTGCTCTAAAGATTTGTGTGCTTTCTCCGTTCCGAGGGGGGAACGGTCTTAGCAACCATGCGGCCGTAGGGATGGACGGGACCCAATCGTTCGCTGTGGTAGTCCGGGCACCAGGAATGGTGCCCGGATTTTTTTTGCGCGCCCAGACACTTGGCGAGTGCCGAGCTTTTTAGAAATTAGCTGACGATAATCCGATTCGGGGTCGTGCGCACCGGCACCGCGAACAGACGGAACGTCGGCCCCGCACCGAGATAGCCGCCGCCCGCCGCTGCGGCCATCGACAGCATCGTCCCCACGAACGCCCACCACGTCACCTTCTTGGCGGCTTCGTGGGTATCCCGTTGGGCTTGCTCCAGCTTTTCTTTCGTAGCGAGATCATCGGCGGCCGCTTTCGCCCGAGCAGGGGCGTCCTTGGCCTTTTGCTTCCACTCTTCGAGCTGTTTGGGATCGACGCCGGCTTTTTGAGCCGCCGCTTCCCAATCGTCTGCGGTGGTGTTGTTGGCGGTCACATTGGCAGCGGCCGTGCCCGCCGTCGCGACGCCCATCATCGCATTGAAACCGGCTTGGACTCCGGTCGCCATCAACCAAAGCAGCATCGCGAACACCAACGCCCAGACCAACAAACCGTATGCGGCCGCTTCCTGCTTATTCTCGCCAACCGTGAGCTGGCTGGCGACGAACCCCCCGGCGAACAGGCAAAGGACCGTCGTGACGATGGCCCAGACGGCGGCGCCGACTTCGAGGGTTTGAGCGCTCGCCTTCCCGCCGATCGAGAGGCCGATTGCGCCCCCGAGCAACGTCATCGCGAAATACAGCGACAGTGCCAGCACGGCCCCGGCCGTGATGGCTCCCCAACTGATGCGACTGCGAACCGCCACCATGTCTTCGGGTTGTGCGGGTGAACTGGCCACCACGGGGACTGAATTTCCAACCATTTGATACGCCTGTAGCAAGAGAGTGGCGGACTGCTCCGCCGTGAACATCGAGACCGGAGCCCACTTTGCATTCGCTATGCCGTACTTCCGCAATTGTCGGCATCTCGGTAACTCGGACGAATTTCCTTCGCGCGGATCTGCTAGAAATCGACCGGGAAATCCGGTACGATGCCGGGGTGCAAGGACGAGTGGCGCCGGGGTCGAACATGGCGGAAGACAACAAGCCAAAGAAAATCGTGGCCAAACCGGTCGCGGCCAAGCCCAAACTCACCGCGCCGAAGGCTGTGGCCAAAGCCGCCGTGCCCGCCCCGGCCCCGGCACCGGCCAAGGCACCCGCAGATGACGACGACGACGATATCTCCGCTTACGGAGTCGTGAAAGAATCCGAAGACGAAGAACGGCTCGCGCAGAAGAACAAACCGACCTTCGGCGCTGTCCGCGACAAGTTCAAACGCAGCGCCCGGGGCCCCGCCGCGGCGCTCATGGTCATGCCGTCCACGCTGCTGCTCGGCCAAGGGGTTCTCACGTCGATCATCGGTTTGGGGATGCTCATCATCGGGCTGTTCCCACTGATTTTCAACGATGCCCCGCCCTCCGACGAAGAAGTTGCCGACACGATGCAGTACATCCTGTTTGGCATCGTCTTTTTCATCTGGGGCGGCGTCGTTTGCTACGGTTCCTATCAGATGTCCACGCTCGGTTCGTACCCGTGGGCCTTCGTGGGGGCCGTGTTCGGCTTGTTCCCGTTGCTCGCCGGTATTTTCAGCATCATCACGCTCAAGGATCCGCGCGTGAAGGCCGGGTACATCGAACCGGAAGCCGGGCCCAACCAGATGAGCGAAGACGACGCCGTCAAGAAACTCGCTGGCGAAAAGTCGGATGAAGCCGACGACGAAGATGATGAAGAGGAAGAAGAGGAAGAAGAAGAAGAAGTGAAACCCAAGAAAAAGAAAAAGAAGTGACACCGGGCCTCGCGATTCCCGCGCCGACCGATGCGCTCCTGTTGGATCGTTTCCGGGATGGGGACGCCGCAGCGCTGGCCGAACTTTACGCGCGCTACGAACGACCGATCTACCTCTTTTTGCTCGGTATGCTGCGCCATCCGCACGATGCCGAAGACGCCCTCCAAGAAACGTTCATCTGCGCTTTGCGAAAATCGGACGTTGTCGCCGGCGAAACACTGCGTGGTTGGCTATTCACGGTGGCCCACATGCAAGCCGTGCTGTTGAAGCGACGCGCCAAACGCCTGCCAAAGCTCGCACTCGCGGAATTACTGGAAGGCTACCCCGGCGCCGACGATCCCGTCGCCGCCGGGGAATCGGCCGAGACCGCCTCGCTTCTCCAAGGTCTCTTGGCGGAACTGCCCCAAGCTCAGCAAGCCGTGATCCGGTTGCGGATCTTCGAAGGCTTACGGTTCCGGGAGGTGGCCGAAAAATTGGGGTGTCCGTTGAATACGGCCCTGGCCCGCATGCACGAAGGTTCGAAAAAACTCCGCTCGCTCTGGGAGGCCCGCTATGCCGCGACCTGAACCGACCGACGAATTGGCATTACTAGCGCTCCGCTACGCGGCGGGGGAACTCGCCGGCGATGCCGCGACCGCGTTCGAAGAGCGCTTGGCCACCGACGCCGCCGCCCGCGAACTGTTGGGCGAAACCGTGCGCCTCAGCGCGGCCGTTGCCGGAGTGCCACTGCCCGCACCGCGCCCGGGCACCCTGGCGACCATTCAAGACCGACTCTTCCCCACCCCGTTCCGCCGGCTTTTCCCGAGCCGCACGTATCGCGGGCACCCGGCCGTCTGGGTCGGCCTGGGCAGTCTCGCCGCCGGACTCTTCGCGCTCGCCATCGAATTGACGGCAGATCCCGTTCCCCAGTTCGTCATCCGTCCGATGGCGGCACCGCTCCCCTCGGCGACGCCGATTCCGGTTCCGCCTGCGACGCCGTTGCAATCGACGACCCCGATCGCCGGGATGGAGCCGAACCCGCCGGTACCGCAGCCGATGCCTCAACCCGCTGGCGCCGTGCCGCCATTGTCCCGATTGGCACCGTAAAGCGACTCCAACATCACTTCCAACGGATGCAGTGCCGGTCGGCCCGTCAGGTCGCGGATCTGATGTCGGCAACTCGTTCCCGTGGCCACAATCGTCGCGCCGGGCGATTCTTTCAATTTGGGAATCAGATCGAGGTTCGCGATCCGCACGCTGAGGTCGTAGTGCTTCTTCTCGTAGCCGAAGGCTCCGGCCATACCGCAGCATCCGGCGTCGAGGGCGGTCGCCTCGCAGCCGGCGCCGACCAACGCCTCCATCGTCCCTGCGACGCCGACGAGCGCCCGCTGATGGCAGTGCGGTTGGAACACGACCCGCTGACGATCCGTTGTCACCGGCGCCGATGGCAGTACTTTCGCCAAGAAACTCTCCGCGAGTTGGGCCGATTGCGCGATGGCTTCCGCCGCGGCGCCGGGGACGAGTTCGGGCCATTCATCGGCGAGCGTCAGAATGCAACTCGGTTCGAGGCCCAGGATCGGCACGCCCTGT
>Ga0105047_10013808_pt1 | contig 12864 bp, 10 predicted proteins | sample MAT04_FD_78384 | JGI IMG/M metagenome (GOLD analysis project Ga0105047, IMG submission 78384) | Freshwater microbial communities from Lake Fryxell liftoff mats and glacier meltwater in Antarctica - MAT-04 (megahit assembly) | ecosystem: Environmental > Aquatic > Freshwater > Ice > Liftoff... | reverse complement strand
TACACGTCCTCGCCTTGTCTCCGAATCGAGTCCAGTCGTTGATTCACGTGTGCGTCGTTTAGTTGATAGAGCCTTGCGCCATAGGCACGCCAAAGTTGCACAAATTCAGTAAAACTAGCGACGACGTCGTTGTAGTCACCTCGATCGATTTTGGACGATTCTTGTCGCAATCGCTCACGCAGAATTCGACCATCACGAAGCAACGCATCGGACTGGTTGAAAGCCAGCGGAGCCAAGCGAATGTCGTCGAACAGAGCGTCCATGAACGTAAGCGTCACAATCATCATATCTCTCAATCGAACTCGGTCGATTGGCGGCGCGATTCCAAGTCGTTGGTCAATGGTGCGTGTCGATGCATCGATTGAATCCAGGAGCGAAGTGATTCGCGAATTGAGTGAATTGGTCGCTCGCAAGCGATACGAGACATCTCTCCAGCGGACGTCGACTTGTTGATAGGCCGCAAAGACAGAGTTAAGTTGCTCACCGCTGCGGGTGCGATTGTAAAGCGAATCAGCCTCCGCGCTGACCTGATAGGCATCAGCGATCAGATCGCGGAGCAGCGGCGTCGTTCTCGCGGCACTCTGCAACTCGGGAATCAATCGATTGATATCATCGCGAAAAACGGAGAGCGAATTGGGGAACCAACTTGCATTTTGGTTCTCGCCGGGATTTAAGATCGTGATGCCAGCATTGGGCTGAGTACGGGGCTGGGCATTGGGTTGGGTATTAGGCGGAAACAACGTTGGTTGCGCAGGTGTGACCGTTTGACCGAAACCTGCGTTTATTCGCGGCACGGGTTCGACGCGTATGCCGCGAGCATTTTGTTGAGCAAGGGCGTCCTGCCGATCACGCTCGGCTCGAGCTTCGGCCATGGTTCGAAAGAACCCTTGGATTGTTTGGCCGTTTTGTGCGTTTTGAGCGTGTGCGGTGATGGCGTGAAAAGCGAGAACGCAGCCGACAATGCCTGCACCGACCTTCGCTACCCATTTCTGGTTAACGATCCACTTGTTCGACACCCGTGTCCCAACCATGATCTGCTCTCCGAATAGCATTTTCAGAATCCTGAAGGTGAACAAGTCGCTCGCCATTTATACCTGCTACATGTTTCGGAGTTGACTGTCAGTAGCCCGGTAAACCTTGACAGTTGATGCTTTACCGTCGCGGCTTTGCGAATTTGATCTTTTCGATCAACTTCACTGTTTGGTCACCGACTTTGTAGCCGCTTACTGCCGTGATGGCTTTGATGACGTATTCATACCGCAAGTTGTAATCGGTATCGATTTCGACTTCGGGACCACCTTCGGCACCTTCGCCTGGTTTCGCGTCGCTGACCAACCCGATTACCGTGTCGCGAAGCGAATCGAAATCCGTGCCAAGCTGAGAATCGTTCATCGCCATCGAAGCGAGTCGACCGTTCTCGTCAGCTTTGAGCCTTAGCTTGAGCGGTAGCTCGGTATCGTCGACGGCACCGCTGCTGTTGGATGCCAAAGGCATTTTGACGCTAAAGTCGCCTTCCTGCACAACGATTTTTAAGGTCACCATGAAGAAGACCAATAGCAGAAACACGATGTCAATCATCGACGTCATGTTGACTTCTTGTTTGACTTCTCCGGACCGATTACGGATTTTCATCGTTGGTCCTCATTGACTCGCAAGGCAAATTTTTCCAGCTTTTGCTCCTGAGCCACACGGATGACCTCTTGCACATCTCCCGCAGCGGCATCCTTGTGGGCTCGAATAATAACGTTTGCATCGCCAGGATTTTTTTTCTCTGCTTTAATCACACTCAACTCGCGACTGAGTCCGACTTTTAGCGTCTCGGCCGTGTACGTGTCGCCTCCCAAGATCACCTCACCATCCTGCGCGATGTGAAGGATAATCGGAAACTCTAGCGGTGCCTCGGGAGGTTTGACGAGTTGGCTGCTGGGCAAAACAACTCGCTCGTTCGCTTCTGATTCACTGAAATTGATCAGCACCATGAAGAATGCGATCAACTGAAAAACCATATCGATCATCGGCGTCATGTCACCTTCGGACGCTTCCAGTTTCTTGCGTTCGATGCGCATCAATTACTTCTTCGGTAGTTGGGGTTGGAATTCTTCGAATCGGCCCATCAAGTTTTCGCCAGCGATGCCGACTTCCATCATCAAACGTGCGACTCGATTCCTTAAAATATTGTAGGCCGCGATCGCGGGGATGGCGAGCAACAAGCCGACCAGCGTCGTCGTCATGGCCGTTGAAATACCGACGGCAAGTTCGGATGGCTTTGGCGACGATGTGCTTTTCGCGATCACGTCGAACGACGCGATCATTCCTTGTACTGTACCGAGCAAGCCAACCATCGGCGCGAGGTTACCGATCAGTGCCATGTAGCTAAGCCGATGCTCCAGCTTCATCGCCTCTTCTTCACCGACTTCCTGCATTCCTTCTAGCGCCTTGGCGTATCCACCGGAAAGCTTTGCTAGGCCAGTCGACAAGACTTGTCCGAGCATTGATTCATCTGCCCGGGCTAAGTCGTAAGCACCTTGGAACTCCTTCGTGTTCAACTTTTCTTCAAACCCGTCGATCAGTTCCTGTGGGATGATTGCGTCGCGCCGGACGGCAAGAATGTTCATTACCGCCAGCGACACCAGCACGAATGACATGGCGAGAAAAACGATCACATACGGCCATGTGAGCGCGTGAATCCACCACATCAACAGGCTATCTTCTTGCTTCTTGGGGGCCGCAGCCGCATCGGCGGCAGGAGCCGGGGCATCGGCAGCGGGCGCTACGGCCGCAGGGGCTGCGGGCGCGGCGTCGCCGAACTCAGCAGCATCATCTTGGGCGTGTACCGCGTTGATCGCACAGCATGTGAGAACACCGGCCATCACCAATCGGCCTACTGCATTCGCAAAGCCACCCAGTACCGCTAGTCGAAGCGGTGTCACTGATCGAAAGGCTGTCATTAGATTCAATTCCTGTTTTGAATTGTCGTGGTTAAGGTTTGAAGCAGTTAAGCTTGGATTTACGAATCGAAAACTGTATTCATGGACCGGCCTATCGAACCGATCGGGCTTCGTGCAAGGCTACTTGCCCCAGCCAGGGTAACGCTGTTGCAATTCTTCGCGAGCTTCAGCCGCTCGCTCAGGCTTACCGAGTTTAGGCCAGAGCTGAACCAGCTTTGAAAGCGCTTCGGCATGGGCATCGGCTTGGCCAGAAAACATTAGGTGAGTGTGCAAATAGGCCAGTGCGGCGCCGAGCGTATCGCCTGTTGCTTCAAAGCAAGCGCCTTGTGCATTGTAGATTCGCGATGCCATCTCAGAATCGGCTTGATTGAGCTCACTGACCAGCGTATCGACAAGCTTAATGCCGTCTTCTCCTTTGCCTTGTTGCGACATCGCGACAGCGAGGCCGGCCTTGGAGAGAGTTTGCATACGAAGTGCGTTCGTCGATTGGACAGCAGCACCGATCACCTTTTCGAAATCAGCCTGTGCTTCGGGCGTTTTTCCTTGGCGGAGTTTGGCAAGTCCAGTCAAGTAAGCCGCCTCGATCTTCATGTCGGCCGCAGGAGCTTGGCCGATGACGCCGTAATACTTGATTGCGCTATCGAAATTGCCCGTTGCCACCGCCAAGTCGCCAAGCAGCTTTGCAGCGCCGTAGAAATGGATACTTTGAGCATTTTCCTTCACGAAGGTGAGCAGCTTCTTGATCGCGTCACCACTGTTTCCGCGCCCGACCAGGGCCAATTTTGCTTCGCACTTGTTGAGATAAAACGTTGCGTCAGCTTTGACGATGTCACGTTTTAGCGTCTCAAAGTCGACGCGTTTTAGTTCTTCGAGAGCCTGTTCCCACTGGCCATCAATTGCGAATTCACGTCCCTTGGTGAGCGCAGCAGGGTCACCTTCGTACATGATCTTTTCGATTTGATCGACTGGCAGAGGCTGCTTTTTCTGGCCTGATTCAACGACCACGCCATCGCGTTTAATCTCGACGATTTTGCCGGAAACGGGGGTTCCGGTGAGGGGATAAACGCGATCGGTTTGGGCATTCGCGATGCTGCCAAAGAGTAAGAAAGAAAAGGCAAACAGGACGACCGTCGATCGCAAAGACTTGAATCGGCGAAGCGAACGGCATGAACCGCGGTTACGGGTACCAATCAGCGAACCAGACATAGGGCGAAAATCAAAAGAGAAGGAGCGTTCCGATCACCGTAATCAACACATTCATACTTTAACCAGCAGGTGCCGCTATCGGAGGCAAGCCATCGGGTTTTTTACCCAAAGATTTCTGAATTTCCTTCATCAACAAGTCAAACTCGGCTCGCTTGGCAGCTCCGCCTAAGTCTGGGTAGAGCGAAGCGACCTGAGTAATGTCTTTCATTGCCGCTTCCATCACTTCGTTATTTTTGGATGTCTTCCCCATCAAATAGCGACTCAGAGCAACGTGATACCGAGCGTCAAAAAACGTCTCACGGAACTTTTCCTGGCCGCTCACCAATTTGCTGATCTTGCCCCAGCCCCAGATCGCTTTTTTTCCGTCCTTATCGGGCCGTCCGCCCAGCAGTGCAGATTCGTACGCTTTGCCCGCTTTTTCGGGGGCAAGAGTACCAGCCCACTGTTCATACGCCTTCGCCGCTTCAACTTGGGCGTCGATCATCATGCCGTTGCCACGTAATATATTTTCGAACAAGTCGATTGACTGTTTGTACTCACCGTTTAGACGGTGGGCTTTGGCAAGTTGAAACTTCAGCGGAGCGGAAGCCGCGTCACCCTGGTTGGCGACCAACGCGGCCAACGTCTTGATCGACGTATCGAGCAATTCCTTGGCTTGGCCTTGAGCACGAACCTGGCCAGCGGGCATCGCAGTTTCACCCATCTGCATCAACGTTTGGCCAACCCACTGGAGCGTCGCAGGATCCTTGGATGACGCAGCGATCGACTCCAAGAAGACGCGAAACGCGTTGATCAACTTCGTCTTTTTGTCTTCACCGGCGATCCCGAGCTGATCGCGGATATCACGGGCCAATCCCAGGTAGATTTTCACCAGTCGGTCCGAAGCGTCCTGTTTTCCTTCCACGCTTTGTTGGAGTCGCTTCATGACATCGGTTGACCGCGTCAGCAAGGCCTGAGTATCGCTGCCATCGGTGGTCATCACGCCGACGACCGCTTGGAGTTCGGCGCTATAGACATCCGATTTGAAACCGTCAGCCGGCTCGTCCTGCTTTTCGACCAACTGAATAGGTCCATACTTCGGGTGATCAAGCACACCGAGCGCGGCAGCCGAGTCTCCACGTCGCAATTCAATCTTGGCAAGCACCAAAGCGGCTTGCATCGATTCGGGACCAACCAGACCGTCCTGCGAAAGGTCGAGACCTTCACGCAATTCTTTTGCCGCACCGGGCAAGAGTGCATCGGCCTCTTCAACCTTTTTGTCTTGTCGCAACATGAGCGAGCGATTCCAAATCAGTTGCCCCATCAACCGCTTGTAGTTCGCTTTATCTTCGCCGTCCGGCATTTCGCTCAACAGCTTCGCTGCATCGTCCCAACGATCCTTGTCCAATGCCAACCGAATCATGATCCCTTTCGCCGAAGCAGCTTGTGGGTCGTTGGGCCATTGACTTGTCAAATAGGCACCAAGGCTTTCGACCTGACGGACGAGTGCCGGTGATTGATCATCGGTCGCGGACTGCAACAGGCTTTGAAGCGATGAAAGCGCGAGCAGTCCTCCTTGTAGTCCCATGGAATCATTTGGCGAAGTGCGAGCCAAGAATTGGCCAACCACTGAAGCTTCATAGTAGTAACCTCGCTGATAAAGGGCATAAGACAAGAACTGTCTAGCTTGCTTTAACAACTCGCCGTCCTTCCCACCGATGGCCAGACCGCGTCGCAGGACGTCGATTGAATCGATTCGGTTCTGATCCAACTGTTCTTCGATCGACTTTAGTTCTGCTTCAGCACCGTCGATGACCTCGCCCGCTTTCAGCTTTTCTTTTAGCAGGCCAGCGACCTTCGCCAGCTCCTCGGTCGCACCGAGAAAATTGCGAGCTGCGGTGACGGCTTCTTCAAGGCTTTTGATGCTGGTTGTCGTACTTGGCTGCTTGGAGTCGACCAGTTCAATCCCAAGAGTTGACAGCAGCTCTTTGGCCTTCGTTTCATGTGGCCCCGTAACCTTACTGATTGACACCAGCAATTGCCGCGCGTTTGTCGTTGCTCGCTTTTCTTCGACTTGTTTCTTGTCGGCTGCTTTCAGCTCCGCAGCTTGCGCGAGGTAAGCACTGGCCAGGGCTAACTGGAGGTCTTGCAACTCTTGCAGTCGCTTTTCGTTAGGTCGAGCGGCATCAACAAACGGTTGGCCGATCTGAATTGCGTCGGCAAGCCGAGCCGGTTTAGCATCGGTATACAACTGAATCAAGCCAGTGATAGCCTGCATGCGCGAGCCACGCAGCGGATCGACGTCAGCTTGCTCCAATACTCGTTGAAAGCTATCGATCGCTTCGGCGGATTTGCCCAACTGAACTTGAACTTGACCACGATTCGTCATCGCTTGTGCACCCTGCACATAGCTGTCGTATTTCTCGCTGAGGTCGGTGAATGCTTTGAGCGATTCCTCCAACAATGTTTTTCCTTCCTCGGCGGGTTTGTTGAAGGTGTTGGCAGCAAGCTGGCGAGCTTCGGCACCTCGCAACTGCGCTTGCAAAAACTCATAGCGATATTGATCTCGTTGAGCCGCTTTCTCGGGGTCTTTGACAGCGTCCACGCGCTGCCCCTTCAGGCCCTCGAGCGTCGCACGCAAGTCGGTGACGATGGAATCAAACGTACCGGCTGCTTCCATATACGAAGCTCGCGCCGCCGTTCGTGTCTCGTCGGTCGGTTTGGGGCCGGCAGTCAATTGGCCGGCTCGAACCATCTGCAATTTGCCGAGCAATAGTCGGGCCTCCGAAAGCCGAGGGTGAGCGCTTTGCTTGAGAAACTCCTTCAGTTGGTCCAGGGCCAAGACAAACTGTTCATCGCGTTCTTTGGCACTCCGTGAAGCCACCGCAGAATCGATGAAGGTCTGCGCTCTTTCTAGCGAGATCGCATCTTTAAAGGTTGCGGGAATACTGGGAATCGTGTCGAGACGATCCAAATAGGCCAATGCTGTATCGAAATATCCGACATCGCGCAGCCGGGTCAGAAACTCTTGGGCCGGCTCAGCCGCTGCGATCGGACCAGTCAGACAAAACGCGATGATGACGCATCCGCAGGAACGCAAGCTAGACCTGTTGATTCGCGTAGTGGATGAGCTGACAGGCAGGAAGCCGATCCTACGAATGAGCCACAGTCGGGTCCGATGAGCCATCTTTTAATGCCTGAAGAGCCTTTCAATCGAGCGATTTAGTATCTAGATTAAGAGCGTCGGTGCTGGCTTTCAAGTCATTGCCCTTGATTGTTTCCTACTTGCACCGCTGCTAATTTTCGTTGCGGCATCCCCCGGCGGGGAACCGCGACCCGTTTTATCCTTCGTTCGAACGAGCTTTCCATGCGAATCCCGACGGGACTCAACGACGGAAATCTCTATCGTCGGCGGCACCAACAAAAGCCCGATCCAACGCCATATCGCCGCTTAATTCGGCTTGTTTTCGCGCTCGTGTTTGTGCTGGTGTTGATGAAGCAGGCAGGTAATTCTAACGCCTATCGAATCTTTTTTCCTGAGAACGGCGCACGCACCGTACTGCCCCCACCAGTCGACCAAAAGAACTTGGCGGATTATTTCGGTTATTCCGAATCGAAGGCCCTGGAGAGCGTTTTGCCTCCGCTGGACAAAACCATTTCGCAGTTATCATCAGGCGATCAAGACCAGCTCACTGAACGATTGGCCGCCTACCGCCGCTCACGTTCGCAGGAAATGATTCCCGTCGACGATGGCTTGGTGCAGCGCATCCGAGCGGCCGCGATGCTGGCCGGCGAACCTTTGCCAGAGGATGAACCCAATCAGCCGCTGGGTGACGAAGTCGTGCGAATGCGACTGCAGGCCGGGCTGGACCAAGCCTATTTGAACAACGTCGACGATGGATCAGTTTGGACAAAAGGGGATAACCAAGCCTTCTGTCGATTGCTCTCCGACGAACCGCTGCTGCATCTTGCCAAGCAAAAGCCAAGGTATGTTGGCGTGGTTGCGATGCTGCAGCAACCGGATGTTTATTTGCGGTCGCGAGTCGCGATGAACGCACAGGTGGCAAGAGTCTCGAAGCTGAAAGCCAAGGCGAATGATTTTGGCATCAGCGACTACTATGAACTGTGGCTTAAGCCCAGCGACGGCAGCGACCGTCCAGTGGCGTTCTACTGTCGGCGCGTTTCGTCGCTGCTTGATGACCTCGTCGGGCTCGATTTTGTTTCCGATGGGCCGGTGGTCGGTATTGAAGGTGTGTTCTTGAAACGGATTTCGTTTCGCTCGGTTGAAGGTAGTCAACTCGCGCCTGCAATCGTGGGCCATTTTCGAATCAGCGAAACGATGTCGACGGCACCGCAGCGAGCGATTGCCAAAACAGAACCAAGCGTGCCGATGATCGTGATGGTTGCAGCGTTGCTTGGGGCAACGGTCGCGTTGTTGATCACAGTGCCAACGGCATTATCGTTGCGCTGGTCGCGGCAAGCTAGGCTCGCCAACCAACGCCTACCGAGCGAACACTTTTCTTCGCTGGCAACCGATTTTTCACCACGTGAGCCAAAATGAAATCGAATATTTTTTCCAGCGTACTTTGTGTGTTCGCTTGGATGGCTCTGCCAGCGCTGACAGCACATTCCCAGACAGCCACTGTCATCGATCGACTCAGCGGTTTTGATGAGGCGAGGATCGCAGCGGTCGCTGGTTGGTCCGACAAGCCCGATGATGAGTCGCTTGGACGCGAGGCTGCAAAACTGCTGTATCAGGTCAATCGACTCGCTCGCTCGGGAACCATCAACTCTAGCCCCGCTGCATCGGCGGAAACCATTGGCAGCCTACTGTCGATTCGCGGCGAAGTCTCCGGCATCGTTCGCTGGTCGCTGCCAAAAGACCTTCGCAACGTGCTTGAGTTTCCTGAAATCTATCGCGTCGAGGTAGCGGTCAAAACGGAAGCGCGAAAAGTCGTCGTGATGACCAGCGTGCTCCCCGCCGCGTGGCTCAAGCCCGGTGCAAATGCGTCGGTCCAAGAAACCTCAGCAACCGGCGTTCTGGTTCGTCCCGCGTCCGATGGCCAAGCGGCTGTCATCGCTTGCCCGTCGCTGGCATGGCTGGCAAGTTCAACGACAGATCCGAATGATAGGTCTGCGGCTTTCCCAGCGGACTGGTCAATGCTGGGCTTGCTGGGCTTCGACGTTTCATTGTTTGATGGTGTTCGCGCTCGGGATCGTCAGTCACTTCGGTTAGAAGACAGCGCCGCGTTCTATCCGTTGCTGCGGATCGCGGCATCGCTTGACGAAGCAAGTTCTAAAGCAATTGAACCGCGTCGCTTGCCTCCTGCCGACCTGCTTCAGCGCTCGGCAGACCTAGTCGGACATTATGTTCAAATGGATTTACAGACCGTTCGACTCACGCGAATTACGGTCACAGAAGATGTCACTAAAGTGCAACTGGGAAGCGATCATTACTGGCAAATCGATGCCTTGGGTGACCTTGGCAACGTCGTGATCCGCATCGAATCCAAAGAGCAAACCAACAGCGATTCCAACAAGGATAATGGTGCAATTTTCGAGAATCGCTACCCCGTTTCAATCGCCGTTCGAAATTTGCCGCCGTTTTTGCTCGCCGCGATTGAAAAGGCCACGGGCGAAGATGCGGACGTGACCGACGTCGCCATGTTTTCGACTCAGATCAGAATCAACGCCGTTTTTTTTCGTCTCTGGAGTTACGACAGCGACTTTATGGCGCAGCACGGCGGCGGAAAGCAGTTTGGACCGTTGTTGATTGCGTCGCGAATCGAGGACATCGAGCCTGCTCGCGGTGAAGCGGCCGCAGTGTCGTACGTTGGCTGGTATGTCGCCGCATTCGCGTTGTTGTTCATCGCGGTTGCGACCATCGCTGGCCTGCTAAGTTCCCGTCGCGACGCGGCTGCGAAACGGCGAAATCGATCGATTGGTTGAGAGTCGAGCAATTGTCCCCGTTGCTCGGAAAACAATTGGGACAATTGTTCTACACTGACGATTCTTTAAGCTAACAGATGCTTGACACCGTCTTGTTCGCTGAGCAGTTCAGCCAGCGTCTTGTTGATGCACTCTTGCGAGAAGTCATCAATCGCCAAGCCTTCGACCAATGTGTACTCGCCCCCTTCACACGTAACGGGGTAGCCGAAAATCACGTCGCGAGGAATGCCGTATTCACCATTGCTTGCGATCCCCATCGTGACCCAACGACCGCTCGTTCCCAATGCCCAATCGTGCATGTGATCGATAGCCGCGTTGGCCGCTGATGCCGCACTTGAAACACCACGGGCAGCGATGATTGCCGCTCCTCGTTTACCGACCGTTGGTAAAAATACATCGCGATTCCAAACGTGGTCGTTGATCATGTCCTTCACCGATGCACCATCGATCGTTGCGAAACGGTAGTCAGGATACATTGATGGCGAATGGTTGCCCCAAACAGCCAGCTTCTCAATGCTCGCTACTGGCTTGCCGGTTTTGGCAGCAATTTGGCTCAGCGCCCGATTGTGATCGAGTCGGAGCATGGCGGTAAAATTCTTGCGTGGCAAATCGGGAGCGCTCTTCATCGCGATGTAGGCGTTGGTGTTCGCTGGATTGCCAACCACTAAGACTCGTACGTCGCGACTAGCCACAGCGTTGAGTGCCGCGCCTTGAGCTGTGAAGATCTGAGCGTTCGCGGCAAGCAAGTCGGCTCGCTCCATCCCAGGGCCGCGCGGGCGGGCACCAACCAGCAATGCATAGTCAGTATCTTTGAATGCCGTCATCGGGTCGCCATGCGCTTCGATGCCAGCCAGCAACGGAAAGGCGCAATCTTCCAGTTCCATGATGACGCCCTTCAAGGCTTCCTGGACCTTGTCGACTGGCACTTCGAGCAATTGCAGGATCACAGGTTGATCTCTGCCGAGCATGTCCCCCGCAGCGATGCGAAACAACAACGAATAGCCGATTTGACCGGCAGCACCGGTAACAGCAACACGGACGGGAGTTTTGCTCATGGGGGAAGCTTCTTGAAAGCGAATGGGGACGGTGCGAATCGGGATGCAGATTGCGCCGCGAAAAGTAAATGACCTTGCGTGGTAACCCGACGCGTAAGCGAGGACTTAGACGTAATTTCCTCGCTTACGCGTCGGGTTACCAAGTTCTCAAGCAACATCATTTCGTTCCTGCAGCACTATTAACCAAGAAGTATCGACAGCGGGCCGGTTGCGTCAAGCCATCGGCCCCGCGTGGATTTCGTTCGCCGATAACCGCTAGTCGCAACGATAAACGATTTGCTAGCCTAGTCCCGAAGAAAGCGCCGAAGAAAAAAACTTGTCACCGTAAACGATTGACGGTGACAGAGTTGTTGAAAACGCGTGACATAAATTCGGGAGACTGGCCTTGCCTTCAGTGACGCTGACATTGACACTCCGCCCTTGCCGCTTCTACAACGGCGACGAGTTGATCGGTTGGAGATACCTGCCTTCGTGGTGTAGCTTCACTTATCTCATCGTGTTGCATCGCATTTTTAGGATGAATCATGAATCGCCTTTCTTCGCTGGCCTCATCGGATTTTTCCCCGCATCAATCACAGTTGAAGCTTCATGCAGAAGAGGCGAATATTGATTCAGGAGAATGCTCCTTGTCTCAAAAACGCAACGAGTCGTTGACTAGCCAATTAGCGAACTCGGCGCGGCCGAAGATTGACCGACCGCGATCGTTTTTCCTGCCTGCTCGGTATGAATCGGGCTACGAATATCCGTTAGTGATTTGGTTGCACAACAACGGGTACAACGAGAACCAGATCAATGACGTCATGCCGCACATCAGCACGCGTAACTACGTTGGTGTGGGCATTCGCGGATCGAAGGCGGTAGATGCGAGTGGTCGCCGTTTCGATTGGTTGCACACGCCAGCGGCGGTCGCTCGCTGCGAAGATGCGGTGTGGCAGGCGGTTGACGATGCTTGTGAACGTTATTCGATTCATCGCGATCGAATTTTCCTGGCCGGATATGGAGAAGGCGGAACGATGGCGCGGCGAGTCGCGTTTCAACGCAGCAGCAACTTCGCGGGATGTGTCGCTTTAGGCGGAAGATTGCCGCGCGGCGGAGCGGTTTTTGGCGATCTGACCGCAGCCCGCAAGCTGAAAAACCTTTGGGCAGTCGCGATGCATGGTCGCTCGATGACCGACGAAGACTTTGATAACGATATTCGACTAGCCGCCGACGCCCGGTTGCGGCTTGAGGTTCGGCGTTACACCACCGCTGACGAAATGGTCGCGGAAGTCCTTCGCGACGTGAATGGATGGATGATGCAAATCGTCACTGGCTCCGACGCAAACATGCCCGCCGCTCAGGACTGGACCTCCACCCCCGTTCAGTTTTCCGCGAATTAGTCCATTGTAGAGCAATTGTCCCAATTGCTCCGATAAACGATTGGGACAATCGTTCTACACTCAGCAAAACGATTGGGACAATCGTTCAACACTCCGATAAACGATTGGGACAATCGTTCAACACACAAGAAAACGATTGGGACAATCGTTCTACACTTGAACAAACGATCGGTCGGCACTTCCACCATCGATATACTTCGACCACGGCTATGCTACGATCGCGAAAACGCTTACAATCGACGAAATTCGATGGCGTGAATCTCGTTGCGCCGCGTTTTCCTTCCGTCCTTTGACTCCCGCCAATCGCCACCCAGCATGAACGATTCGGACTCGCCCTCCAGCCAAGTC
>Ga0105047_10013806_pt1 | contig 12864 bp, 12 predicted proteins | sample MAT04_FD_78384 | JGI IMG/M metagenome (GOLD analysis project Ga0105047, IMG submission 78384) | Freshwater microbial communities from Lake Fryxell liftoff mats and glacier meltwater in Antarctica - MAT-04 (megahit assembly) | ecosystem: Environmental > Aquatic > Freshwater > Ice > Liftoff... | reverse complement strand
CGCGGTCGATCCGTGCGACGACGGACTCCAGCGGAATGCGCTCAATGGTCATGTGCTGCTCCTCGACCCCTTGTCGATCGAGGTCGACCGAGTGGAGGTCGGTGGCGAGGAAGACGTGTACAAGTTCGTCGGCGAAACCGGGTGAGTTGTGAAATACACACAGTGGCGCAAGCTTGCCGGCGGCGAGGCCGACCTCCTCCGCCAACTCACGGGAGGCGGTGATGATCGGTGGTTCGCCGTCAACGTCGCGGAGACCAGCAGGAATCTCGAGGATTGTGTGGCCGAGTGCGGCTCGAAACTGGCGCACCATGGTGATGGATTGATCGTCGTGCAGTGGAAGCACCGCAACGGCTCCTGGGTGGTGCACGATCTCACGCACGAACGATTCACCGTTGGGGGCCCGGAACGACGCACGCGCGAGCGTGATCACCCGCCCCTCGAAAAGGGTTTCCTCCCCCGTTGGTTCGAAGCCGCCACGAGCGTCCACAGGCAACTCAGGCCGAGGCCACGTCCTCGCGGTCGAGCGTGAGAATGTGGGGGTTTCGCCCCTCGGCTCGGGCGAGCGCCGCACCGATGAACTCGCGAAAGAGCGGAGCCGGACGATTGGGGCGGCTTTTGAACTCGGGGTGGGCTTGGGTGCCGACCCAGAAGGGATGGTCGGTGAGCTCGATGAACTCGACGAGACGGCCGTCGGGGGAGGTGCCAGAGCATCGGAACCCGCTGCCCTCGAAGCGGTTTCGATAACGCGGGTTGAATTCGTACCGGTGACGGTGGCGTTCGGACACCACCTCTTTGCCGTAGATGGTGGCGACCTTCGAGCCGGTTTGCAGTTCGGCGATGTAGGCACCGAGCCGCATCGTGCCGCCCATGTCCCGTACCTCTCGTTGGTTCTCCATGAGCGCAATGACCGGGTGGGGGGTCTGGGGATCGAACTCGTAGGAGTGGGCGCCGGTGAGCCCCAACGCGTTGCGGGCGTACTCGATGGTCATGACCTGCATGCCCAGGCAGAGCCCCAGGCACGGCACGTCGTGCTCGCAGGCGTAGGCAGCAGCGGCGATCTTGCCCTCGATGCCCCGCTCGCCGAAACCCCCCGGGATCACGATTCCGTCGAGGTCGCGGAGGCGGCCCTCGGCCAGCAGTCCTTCCACGTCTTCGGCTTGCACCCACTCGATCGACACATCGGCGCCATAGTGGAACCCGCCGTGTTTGAGTGCTTCGACGACGGAAAGGTAGGCGTCGGGGAGCGACACGTACTTTCCGATGATGCCCACCTTCACCGGCTGGTCGGCGGTTTCGATGCGATCGATCAGGATCTCCCATTCGGAGAGGTCGATCTCCGTATCCTCGAACCCCAGGTGTTCGCACACCACGGTATCGAGGCCTTCCTCGTGGAGCACGAGTGGCACTTCGTAGAGGTTGCGGGCATCGGCGGCATTGACCACGGCATTCACCGGTACGTCGCAAAGGTTCGAGATCTTGCGCTTCAGATCGGCGGAGATCGGGCTCTCGGAACGACAGACGATCACATCGGGTTGGATCCCGCGAGACCGCAGTTCGGTGACGCTGTGCTGCGTGGGTTTGGTCTTCTGTTCTCCCGACGGCCCGATGAACGGGACGAGGGTGACGTGGAGATAACACACAGAGCTTCGGCCGGCGTCGAGCCGGTACTGCCGAATGGCTTCGAGGAACGGCAGGATCTCGATGTCGCCCACGGTGCCGCCGATTTCGGTGATCACCACGTCGACGTCTTCGGCAGCGAGAAGTTTGATTCGGCGCTTGATCTCGTCGGTGATGTGCGGGATCACCTGCACGGTCTTGCCGAGGTATTCGCCTTGGCGTTCCGCCTTGATCACCGACTGATAGATAGAGCCCGTGGTGGCGTTGGACTCGCGGCTCAGTCCCTCATCGATGAATCGCTCGTAGTGGCCGAGGTCGAGATCAGTCTCGCCGCCGTCGTCGGTGACGAACACCTCGCCGTGTTCGAACGGGTTCATCGTGCCCGGATCGACGTTGAGGTACGGATCGAGCTTCTGCATCGTGACCCGAAGGCCACGGGACTTGAGCAGTCGGCCCAGTGAGGATGCAGTAATCCCCTTGCCCAGCGAACTGGCCACGCCCCCTGTCACGAAGATGTGCTTCGTCACCCGTTCTCCTCACGTCGACTCGCGAATAACAACGGGAGGTCATGCTAGCGGGGGACTTCACCCAATCCCGCTATCGTGCCTGACCAGCAGGTTCATCCCAGGAGCTCCCGCGATGACCACAAGGAGTCCCCGGTCCCCCGCCCGAAAGTCGGTGCGAACGCGCCGTCGGATGGCCGCCACGGCCGGCCTCCTGCTCGTGGGCCTCCTGCCGGCGTGTTCCGGGTCGGTTCCGACGAGGCGGGCGACCGTCGACCCATCGGGCGTGACGCCGGCTTCCGGCCGGCGAGGATTGTTTCCGGCCGGTGCGGAAGTTCTCTTGTTCACCCGGACGGAAGCGTTCCGGCACGACAGCATCGACACGGCGATCGGGGCGCTCTCCGAGCGGCTTCATGCCGAAGGTGTGGGAGTGGAGGTGACCGACGAGGCCGAACGAATCGCCGCGTTGGATCGCCAGCCGGTTTCGACGGTGGTTTTTCTGCACACGTCCGGTGATGCCCTCGACGGACCCGGTGAGCGAGCCCTGGAACGATTCGTCCGCGGCGGCGGTGGATTCGTGGCGGTGCACAGTGCCTTGGACACCGAGTACGACTGGCCGTTCTACGGCCAGCTCATCGGTGCCTGGTTCCAAGATCACCCGGCGGTGCAACCGGCTGACGTGGTCCTTGTTCAACCGGCACCTTCGGAATCTCCGGGGTCTGCGGGGTCTATGGGTGCGGGCCCCGGTGGAGTTGCTTCGCCCTCTCGCTGGCGCCGAACCGACGAGTGGTACAACCTTCGTGGGCCCTTGCCGAGCGGTGTTCTGGTGCATGCCACCGTGGATGAGGACACCTACCAAGGCGGAACGATGGGCGGCGTGCACCCAGTCGAGTGGTCGCACCGCGTGGACTCGGGTCGAGTTTTCGTCACGTCGATGGGACACACCGACGAGGCATGGCAAGACGCCGCCTTCGTTGAACGGATCATCCAAGGCATCGGCTCGACGACCGGCTAGCCGATCCACCTGAGCAACGGCCGGTGGTGTTTCGAACGAGGGGCTCGATCGTGGCCGGTGTTCGACACCGTGAACACGCCCGCCTACGATACGAGAACACGTTCTACCACGGTGGTCGGCGCGTTGGAGCCGGACGCCGACCAAAGGAGCCCCACCATGGCTGCGCCTCAACCCCTGCCCGAGCCTCCCGTCCCGAATCACGAGTCATTGGTGCTGCTCCCCGGCGGTCGAGCGCTTGGCTATGCCGAGTATGGCGATCCCAACGGCCGTCCGGTGCTCTGGTTTCACGGGACACCGGGTGCCCGAAAGCAGCTTCCGCCCGATGGTGGGGAGCTGGCGTTGGAGCGGGGCATTCGGTTGATCGGCGTGGAGCGTCCCGGAACGGGGTTTTCCACCCAGCACACCTATGGGCAAGTGATCGAATGGGGCACCGACGTGGAAGCGTTTGCCGACGGCCTCGGGATCGATCACTTCGCCGTGGTCGGGCTGTCGGGGGGCGGGCCCTTCGTGCTGGCGGCGTGCCACGCTCTTCCGGATCGCATCGTGGCGGGCGCCGTGCTCGGCGGGATCGGTCCCACTCGAGGCGACGAGGCGGCACCCGGGTACACCCGATTGCTGCCGTTCGTGGAACCGGCTCTCGCCGCCCTCCGCATTCCGCTCGGCGAAGTGCTCACCCACTTGATCCGGCCGATCCGAGCCTTTGCCTCACAGGGATTCGACGTGTACACGCGGGTGGCTCCTCCGTCGGACCGTCCGGTGATGCGGGTGCCGGAAATGAAGAGCATGTTCCTGCACGATCTCACCACGGCCGTTGAAGGAGGCTTGCGGGCACCGGTGAGCGACCTCGTGGTCTTCGGCCGGCCATGGGGATTCTCGTTGCGTGATCTTCACGTGCCCATTCGATTCTGGCACGGCGACGCCGACGGCATCGTGCCCCTGTCCCATGGTGAGTTCCAGGCGGCGATGGTGCCCGGCGCCGATCTCGTGGTGTGCCCCGGTGGTGGTCACTTCGCCGGGTTCATCCTTGGGCAGCAGGTGTTCGACTGGATCGGTGAGCAATGGCCGGCGCCGGCCAAGAAGCCCCGTCGCCCCGCGGCCAAGGTTGGTGCCGCGAAGCCGCGCGCCCGGTCCACCGCAAACCGTTCTGTGTGATCCCGCCGGTTGCCGGCATCGATTACCTGTATGACCGGATTGCCTGAGCGATTGGGTCAGGCGAGGGTTGAATCCGACCGGGGAAGCAGGTCCGGCAACCCCATGTCGAGGTTTGGCTCTTCGAGCCCGCCGTCTACCTCGAGTACCTTGCCCGTGACCCATGCCGAGGCTGGCGAGGCGAGGTACAGCACCGCAAGCGCGATGTCGTCGGGATGGCCCAAACGGCGGAGCGGCGTTCGGCGCACCATTTCGTCGTGGAGAGCCTGGTCGTGCAACACCAGTTCCAAGGCGGAGGTGGCGGTGCTCCCGACGGCGATGGCGTTCACCCGGATCCGGGGGGCGAGGTCGGCGGCGGCGAGTCGGGTGAGGTGGCTGAGTGCCGCCTTCGCCGTTCCGTAGCCGACCATGCCGCGATCGCGCAGCCGACCGATAGCGGAGGAGATGTTCACGACCGCGCCACCGCTTTCGAGCAGGTGGGGAACGGCGGCTTTGGTGAGGGTGAACGCGGTGGAAACGTTGAAGTGAAACGACCGCTCGAGGAAGCCCACGCTCGTGTCCATGAACGGTCGGGGCATGCTCCCGCCGGCGTTGTTCACGACGATGTCGAGCCGCCCGAATCGGTCGATCGTTTGGGGGACCAGGAGCGCAAGCGCCTCGAGGTCGTTGGCATCGCACGGTGCCACGAGCGCGGCCCGACCCAGATCTTCGATCCTGGCGGCGACGCTCTCGAGATCGGTGACGGTGCGAGCGGCGAGAACGATGTCGGCCCCCGCCTCCGCCAGCCCGATCGCCGTGGCCGATCCGATACCTCGTCCGGCGCCCGTGACCACGGCAACCTTTCCTACAAGGGAGAATGCATCACGTAGTTGCGTCAAAGTCGGGATCCGAGCGTGACGGGTGTGACCAGATCCGAACCTGGCAATCGCCGGGTGGGGTCGACCATGCTGATCGCCGTGGTGATGGCGTCGGAGGCGGGAGCGGCGCTGGTGCGAAGGAGGTCGTCGAGGTCTGCGGGATCGGCGGTGAAGTGGAGTTCCGATGGGGTGCGACGTTTGGCGTTGTACACCCGCGACCAGCTGTAGTTGATGGCTGCTTCGGAGGCCCAGGAGAGGTTGGGGAGCACGCCGAAGGATCGACGCGCTCGGGCCCATCGAAGTGGTCGGCTGTAGAAGCGGCGATAGGCGTGCGCGAGCCCGGCGTCGAGTTCGTCGGCCGACATGTGGGCGGGTTCGAACACGGTGCGGTAGGAGGTGTAGTGCGACCAGTTGGTGTCGAACACCCGGCCGTCGCCGTACATGCGAGCAAAGGTGGCGGTGCCGGGGAAGGGCGTGAGGATCGTGAAGTGGGCGGTGTCGACGCCGGCGTCCTGCACGTACTCCACTGTGTGATCGAAGACGTCCGGGCGATCGTGATCGAACCCGAAGATGAAGCCGCCCTCGACGGCGATGCCGTGGTCGTGCATCGCGCCGATGAGCCCGGCGTACTCGTTCGGGCGATTTTTCTTGTTGGCTTCGATGAGCGAGTCCCGGGAAACACTTTCGAACCCGGTGAAGATCGTGGCGCAGCCGGATTGTTGGGCCAATGCGAGCAGTTCCGGGTGCCGGGCCATGCCGATGGATGCCTGACCTCCCCATCGAACGGGCAGGTCGGCGGCCACGAGGGCCTCGAGGAGTGCGGCGAGGTAGTCGAGGTCGGCCGCGAGGTCGTCGTCGGTGAAGAACACGAAGATCTTGCCGGGCATCCGCGGCGGCATCCTGGTTCGGTAGCGAAGCTCCTCGACGGTGCGGGCCGGATCGAGGTGCCGTGAGCCGCGACCGTTGATCCGGATGACGGAGCAAAAGTCGCAATTGAACCGGCAGCCTCGGGTGGACTGGTGGGTATGCGTCGGCCGGTAGCGACTGTTGGGGAACCGCTGATAGAGGTGGCCGTAGTCGCGCACGTCGGGGGTGGCCGACATGTCCCCCCACCGGCCGTGGTAAATCGGTCGGAGTCGGGAGCAAAGCACATCGGTGAGCAGTTCCGGCATCACGGCCTCGGCCTCGCCCGCCACGATGGCGTCGCAATGACGAAGTGCCTCGCCTGGCAGCATCGAGGGGTGGATGCCACCGAGCACCACGGGAACGCCTCGGCTCCGGTACGTGGCCGCAGCCGCGTAGGCCTGAGGGGCCAGGCCCGTCCAGCACACGATCAAGGCAACATCTGGCGACTGGGTGGGAATGGCGTCGTGGTTCTCATCGACCAGCACCACCTCCCATCCCTCTCGCTCCACGAGGGCGGCCACCACCAAAAGGGCAAGCGACGGGAACCCGCGAGCGAACACCCCTTGCATCCCCCAGCCAACCCAGCGCGGAAAGACGACGTGAGCGACCGGTCGATCGCCGCGATGGACCATACCCAGACCGTACCAGGACCTTGCCGGCTTTCCCCGACCCATCCTCCTCGCTCCCCGCCACTCGGGTGCTCGATGGCTATGCTCCGGCGTCACGGCGCAGCCCGGCGCCGCCCACGGGGGGCCCGTGACCGCACCGGTTTCATCCGACGCCTACGACGAAGGTCTGCAACGCGACGCCGACGAGAGTGAACGTCGCGTACGCGTGGTCATGATCGTGGGGTTCATCGCAAGCATCGTGCTCGGGGTCGTGGGATTCATCCTCGGCAGTCTTGGCAGCACCGAGATCGCGTTTCCCGTGAGCCTGCTCTTCCTCGGCGTGGTTTCCACCCTGCTCACCACCAACAGCCTGAAGGCCACCGCCAAAGCGCGCCGCGAGGCATCCGAGCAGGCCACCGAGATGATGAACTCGATCCGGGCACGGGAACGGGAACTGATCCAGTCGAACCGGGAACTCGAGCGTTTTGCCACGGTGGCCGCCCACGACCTCCAGGAACCGCTCCGCACGGTGCTGACCTTCGTCGACTTGCTCGATCGCCGGTACGGACCCGATCTCGACAAACAGGGTCGCGAGTACCTCGTGCGTGTGTCCGGTGCCGCCGCTCGAATGCGGAACCTCATCGAGGACCTCCTCGTGTACGCCCGCATGGGGCAGGTGGAGCGCACGTACGAGCCAGTGGATCTACGCGAGATCGTCGATGAGGCCATAGACGACCTCGACCAGTTGATCCGCGATGTGCACGCCCGAATCGACATCGCGCCGTTGCCCACCGTCACCGGGAACCGGCCCGGGCTCATTCAACTCACCACCAACCTGATCGCCAACGCGTGCAAGTACCGCATGGGGAACCCCCACATTCGTATCAGCAGCGAGCGCGAAGGCGGCGACTGGATCGTGGCGGTCGCCGATAACGGGAAGGGCATCGACCCCCTCTACCACGACCGGATCTTTGAGCTCTTCCGGCGGTTGGAACCGCGCAATCGTGGTGGAGGTACCGGCTTGGGCCTGGCGATCTGCAAGCGTGTCGTTGAGTTGCATGGTGGCCGCATCTGGGTGCGGTCGGCGCTCGGCAAGGGATCCACCTTCTTCTTCACCCTTCCGGCGCACGCCAACGATCGCCTCCCGACGCCTGGGGCGAAGGCTCGAACCCGTGGCCGCGACGGCGAAGAAGGGCTCACCTGATGCAGGCGTCGGTACGATGACCTCACCACCGGCCAACGCACTGGCATGGCTTCGCGCCGTACCAGTTGCGATCGCGGTCGTCACCCCGGAACTCGCCATCGAAGCAGCAACACCATCGTTCGTGGACGCGATCGGTGCCACCTCGGATGTCGTCGGCACCTCGTTGCGCCTCCAGATCGCGCCCGACGAACGCGACGGGTTTGCCCAACGGGTCGCCACGGTGGCGCAGAGTACGGAGGTGGAGCCTTCCCCCGATCCGGGGGCGAACATCGAGGCGAGCGGCATCGCTTCGTCGGGGCTCCCCTACCGGTGCCGTTTCTCCGTGAGTGGCGTCCCGGGCGGCGGCACGGCCGTGCTCGTAGCGGAGCGGGTCAGTCCGCCGCTACATCTCGCCGGGGCGCACGGGCCGCCCGTTACCGACTCGTTCACCAACCACATTGCCGGCGCTTTGTCCCACGACGTGCGGGCCTCACTACGAAGTGTGAACGGGTTCCTCGGCCTCGTCGAGCGGTCAGCGGCCCTCCAAGCCGATGCATCGGCCCTCAAACACCTGCACACCTCCCGAGAAGCGGGGGCCACCGCGGATCATGGGGTAGACGCGCTCGTCCGACTCCTACGAATTCGCGAGCGGCCGCTTGCTGTGCGGCCGGTGTCGCTGGCCGGTGTGATCGACAAGGGGATACAACACTCGCTGGAGACCCTTCCGGGAGCTGCTCCGGATCTGGTCACCCCGTCGGCGAAAGTGGCCCTGCTCGCAGATCCGCTGCTGATGGGTGAGGCGGTGGGCGAGTTGATCACCAATGCCCGCAAGTTCGGCGGCGACGGCGTGCGCATCTCGATCGCGGCAGAGGAGCGTGACGGTTGGGTGTATCTCACCGTGACCGATGACGGACCCGGGGTAGACCCCAGCCTGGCCCCCGATGCCATCCGCCTCTTTCGCCTGCTCCAACCGAAAGGAAAGTATCCGGGGATTGGTATGGGGTTGCCGCTGGCGTCGACAATCGTCGAAGCCCACGCGGGAACACTCGCCTTCGTACCACAACCTCCCCCCGGAGCGGTGGTGCGCCTACGAGTTCCGTCAGGAGCAGCGCATGCGTGACCGTGACCTACGCTTCGGGCCGAACACGGCCAGCGGCGAACACGATCGGAGAGGGAGGGACTGATGGAATTCGGGGTCATACCAAGAGTGCTCATCGTCGACGACAACCCCGACGACGTTGAGCTCACCCGCATCGCCTTCGAGGAGGCCGGCGTGGAGGTCCACCTCGACGTCACCGAGGATGGATCCGACGCCCTCGACTTCCTGTGGCAGGTCGAGCCGAAAGGCATACAACCGCGGCCCGATCTCATTCTCCTCGACCTCAACCTTCCCAAAGTCGACGGTCGAGATGTGCTCAAGGCGATCAAGGCGGAAGAAGACCTCGCCCTGATTCCCGTGATCGTCTTGTCCACCTCCACCGATGGCGAAGATATTCGCTACGTCTACCGGCATCACGCGGCGAGCTTCATCGTGAAGCCCATCGTGTTCGACCATTTCGTCGAGACGATGAAAGCGCTGTCTGACTTTTGGTTCACCGCCGCCAGGCTTCCCCCGTCGGTCGACACCTACGACCCCTACGCACTCTGATTCGTCGTGGACGCTGTTCTCGTCGCCATGCTCGACGACAACCCTGACGACCTCGACATCATGGCGCTGGCCGCGTCGGAAGTGGATGGCGTGGTGTTTCAGAGTGTGCTCTTCGAATCCGTTGAAGCGTCGGCGAGCGTGCTCCACGCGTTGCGTCGTGGTGCCGCCGATCGTTGTCGTCTCGCCCTCCTGCTCGACTGGCACCTCCCTGCCGATGCCGGAGTGCGGTTGGTCGCCGCGGTGCGTGCCGATCCATCGATCGCCCACACCCATGTGCTCGTGAACTCGGGGAGCGATGATCCGGTCGATCGGTCGAAAGCGCTCGCCGCCGGAGCCGACGGCTATTCGGTGAAACCGGCAGGCTACGAGGCCAGCATCGAGTTGATCCGCCTGCTTGGTTTGCACGCCCGCTGATCAAACCAGGGTCGGCGAACGTTCCTTCGGGCCGCCCGACAATTACGTGGGTGTTTCGACGGCCGGATGACGCCACCTCCGGCGTCCTCGTCCTCGCCGCACAACCAAGTGCGGCTGCGTCCTCGTCCTTGGTGGCAGCGCCCCCGGACTCGCCGCAACACTTCCCGATGACTCACCTCATTGTCGGGTGGACCCCTAGGACTTCGACGACAGGGTGACGGGGTGGGTCACCTCGGCGAAGAAGTCGTTTCCCTTGTCGTCGACGACGATGAACGCCGGGAAGTCGATCACGTCGATCTTCCACACCGCCTCCATGCCGAGCTCGGGGTATTCCACCACTTCCACGTTGGTAATGCAGTCCTTGGCAAGCCGCGCCGCAGGCCCGCCGATCGAGCCGAGATAGAACCCACCGTGACGTTTGCACGCATCCGTGACGGCTTGCGAACGGTTCCCCTTGGCCAGCATCACCAGGCTTCCGCCCGCGGCCTGAAATTCTTCGACGTAGCTATCCATGCGGCCAGCGGTGGTTGGGCCGAACGAACCGGAGGCGTAACCCTCGGGGGTCTTGGCCGGCCCGGCGTAGTAGACGCAATGATCCCGTAGGTAGGCCGGCAGCGGTTGCCCCGCGTCGAGGCGTTCCTTGATCTTGGCGTGGGCGATGTCGCGGGCCACGATCAACGACCCTCGAAGTGAGAGCCTCGTCTTCACGGGATACTTGGAGAGCTCTGCGCGAACGGCCTCCATCGGCTGGTTGAGGTCGATGGCAATCACGGTGTCGTCGTCGATGTGCTCATCGGTCACGTCGGGAAGGTGACGGGCAGGATCGGTGTCGAGTTGTTCGAGAAACACCCCGTCCGCAGTGATCTTGCCCAGCGCCTGGCGGTCGGCCGAGCACGAAACGGCGAGCGCAACGGGGAGGGACGCTCCGTGCCGTGGCAGTCGGATCACGCGGACGTCGTGACAGAAGTACTTCCCGCCGAACTGGGCTCCGATGCCGAACGCCTGTGTGAGCGCCAACACCTCGGCCTCAAGTTCGATGTCTCTGATGGCGTGCCCGGCCGGGCTGCCAATGAGCGGCAACGAGTCGTAGTAGCGGGTGGATGCCAGCTTTGCCGTCTCGAGAGCGGATTCCGCGCTCGTGCCGCCGAGCACGATGGCGAGGTGGTAGGGGGGGCATGCCGCTGTGCCGAGGTATCGCAGCTTTTCGTCGAGCCAACGCAGCAAGGTCGACTTGGTGAGTAGGGCTCGTGTCTCCTGGAAGAGAAGGCTCTTGTTGGCCGATCCTCCCCCCTTGGCCATGAACAGGAACTTGTAGGCGTCGCCGTCGACTGCCGCGATCTTGATCTCCGCGGGCAGGTTGGTACCGGTGTTCACCTCGTCCCACGTGGTGAGGGGCGCCATCTGGCTGTAGCGCAGATTGTCGATTCGATACGTTTCATAGACCCCCTTGCTCAAGGCCTCCTCGTCGCCGCCTCCCGTGAGCACGAACTGGCCCTTCTTGGCTTTGATGATGGGCGTGCCCGTGTCCTGACACATCGGCAACACGCCGCCGGCGCTGATGTTGGCGTTCTTGAGAAGGTCGAGGGCCACGAAGCGGTCGTTGCCCGATGCTTCGGGATCACGAAGGATCGACGCCAACTGAGCCAGGTGTCCGGGTCGGAGGTAGTGGGCGATGTCGTGCATCGCCTGCTTGGCCAGCAGGGTGAGCGCGGCGGGCGCTACTTGCACGAAGGTGTGCCCTGCGGCCTCGAGGGTGGAGACCCCCTCGGTGGTCAGCAGGCGATACGGGGTGTCGTCCGCTGCCAGCGGAAACAGGTCCTGGTACGCGAAGTCGGTCATGGGCGGTAGCTTCGCATCCACATCTGGCCAGGTCACAACGCCGGGCCAAAAGAGGGAAACACCATGACACCAGAACAAGCGGTTATCGCCACGCACGGAGCGGTTCACGATGTGCCGGCCGTGTTCATGCTCCACGGGTCCACCTACGGGCGAGGTGCAGAGTTGGGCTACGAGGGAATCGATTTCTACACCTGCGGGAGAGGTGCGCCGCTCGGCGATGTTGATGCCGATGTTGTGGCCGCGTCGTTCGTGTTCTTCTCCCCCACGTACATCCGAGGGGCGTGGGAGCGTGGTGCATCGGTGGAGTCCCGGGCGCAGGCGGCGGTGAGCTTTATGGAATGTGGCTATGGATGGGCCCGCCGAAAGCTCGACACCGAGAACGGTGGCGTCATGGCCTCGACGGATCTCGCACGTCTCGCCGAGTTGCTCACCGTGATCGTGGACACGGCGTCGCCGGCGTGTGCTCCTCTCTTCGGCGCTCATCGGGCGATGACTCGCCCTGGGGTGCACGACGCGGCGGCGTTGGTGCTCCATTTGCTCGACTCCTTGCGGGAGTTGCGAGGAGGTCTGCACGGCGCAGCGGTGGTGGCGAACGGGCTCACGCCTCTTGAGGCGCTCTCGATCCACACCCCCCACATGGTGCCGATCTTCGGCTGGACGGAACCAGCGCCGGTCGCCGACCCTTCGCTTGAGGGCCGTTGGCACGCAGCGGAGACCGCCACCAACATGTCGATGGCCAGGGCCTTTGCCGTTCTCGACGCTGCCGCCCTCAACGAGTTGGTCGAGCTCTGCGCCAGGTTGCCCACCGCATCCACCTGAGCCCTCACCTCGATTGACCCTTGCGCGCACCGAGAGGGTGCGGTTCACTGGCAGTCCGTACTCGTCGGTTCCGTGTGGCCGAATTCGCACGTGATCATGGCACTCCTTCCGTTCGTTTCCCTTGGCTTCCGCCCGTACGCCGGCCGGCACACCTTGTTCGTGTGGAGCCGCCCGCCCCGGTGAGCGGGCCACACGCTGGCGCGCAGCTCGGCCACCAGCAGAAGACCTCGTCCGAACTGCACCACGAGCGGCTCCATCGGTCGCGGTGTTACGACCACCTACTGATTGCCCCCTTGTGGGTGGCCT
>Ga0105047_10013804_pt1 | contig 12865 bp, 5 predicted proteins | sample MAT04_FD_78384 | JGI IMG/M metagenome (GOLD analysis project Ga0105047, IMG submission 78384) | Freshwater microbial communities from Lake Fryxell liftoff mats and glacier meltwater in Antarctica - MAT-04 (megahit assembly) | ecosystem: Environmental > Aquatic > Freshwater > Ice > Liftoff... | reverse complement strand
TTGTCCTTGATCAGACGTGCGATAGGACTGTCCTTTACAAAATTGGTGAGTACTTTTACAGGAAGCCCGAGGTAGGAGGCTATACTTGCTACATTGGTTTCGGCACTGGTTGCCTGCATCCGGAAAGTATCGCTGCTATGCACCGGCTGTCCGTTCAAAGGTGTGATACGGACTCCCATGCTGGTAGGAACCAGCAACGAATACTTAAAGTCAGTTTTTAATTGCATGATGGTTAAAGTTTCAGTCAATATTCATTTTATACGCCGCTGTATGCATTAAAGCCACCGTCAACAAGCAGAACCGTACCGGTAACAAACTTTGATGTATCCGACAAGAGGAAGGCTACTGCTCCTATAAGTTCCTCAGCTTCGCCAAATCGGCCCATGGGTGTGCCATTGATGATTTTTTCTCCCCTTGGTTTCAGTCCGCCTGTAGTTTCATCAATAAGCAGAAACCTGTTCTGGTTGGTAAGGATAAAACCGGGCGAAACAGCGTTGACGCGGATTCCGGTCTTAGCCAGGTGCACGGCCAGCCATTCAGTAAAATTGTTGATGGCGGCTTTAGCGGCTGAATAGGCCGGTATTTTTGTAAGTGGCCGGAATGCGTTTAGTGACGAAATATTCAAAACGGCACCTTTCTTTGCATCGAGCATATCGGTTGTAAAAACCATGGTAGGCAGAATTGTTCCCAGGAAATTCAGGTCAAATACTTTTTGAAATCCTTCAAGCTGCAATCCGTAAAAGCTGGATTCAAGATCACTCAGCCCATTTTCCGGAATCTCCTCAACCTGTGTGGTAGCATTAGGAGAATTGCCACCTGCACCGTTGATAAGGAAATCGATTTTTCCTATATCCTGGTTAATTGTTTCTTTTGCCGCTTGTAACGATTTCTTATCAAGCACGTTGGCTGCTATTCCCCAGGAAGGGCTGCCGGTGGATTGTTTTACCATTTCAGCCGTTTTATTGGCAGCTTCCGGATCAATATCCAGGATTACCGTTTTCATTCCCAGCATTCCAAGTCCCTGGGCCATTACGGTTCCAATTACTCCGGCACCGCCTGTTATGACCACAATTTTATTTTTCAGATCATCAAATCCAGTCTTATTCATATTTTAAACTTATTTTTTTGTAATAATCCTGCAGTACAAAGAATGCTTTTTTCTTATTTCCTGTTTCGGAAATCAAACCTTTGCGGTTCCATCCGTCCTGGATGCCAGGCAGAACACGCCTCGGCGACCGGAAATCGACCAGTATCCATGGGGTTGTGCCGCGCAGTTGAGGGATTTTATTTACCATTTTCAGGTTTTCCCTGTAATAATACTCCTGGTATTCTTCGCTCCAGCGGGTAAGGCTGTCGCCATGCATGCCTCCGAGAGCATCGGCGCCAAGTTCCGAAATAATGACTGGTTTATTCTGATCAATGATCCATTGTATTTTCGAACATTTATCAGGCAAACCATCGTACCAGCCAATATATTGATTGAAACTCACAATATCCACAAATTCAGCAAAAGGGTCGGTGATAGTCCTCGCCATTTCATTTTCTTTAGTGGCATGCTGTTCGAGTGCAGCACTTATGAGCCGGGTATTATCCAGATGCCGCGTGGTATCAACAAGCCTGTGGAGGAAGCTGTTCCTTTCGTCACTAACAGGAGTTTCGTTTGCCATTGACCAAACGATTACGGCAGCCCTGTTTTTATCGCGCGAAACAACTTCTTTCAATTGGTTGCATGCAGTAACGAATGTTTCGGGATTGGTCCATTGTATAGTCCAGTAAACGGGATTTTCCTCCCAGACCAATATGCCCATTTCATCGGCAAGGCGGATGATGTTTTCGTTATGCGGATAATGAGCGAGCCTTACAAAGTTGCATCCTAATTCTTTTGCCCAGTTAAGCAGCATAAAAGCATCTTCGCGAGAGTAAGCCCTTCCGCCCCTAATGGCATTTTCTTCATGTATCGAAATGCCTTTCAGGAAAATTGATTTGCCATTGAGCATTAAATCAGCTCCTTTTGTATCAATATTCCTGAAACCGATGCGGTCGGAAACCTGGTCTGAATCGGTCGTAATTGTTACATCATAAAGAAACGGTTCCGAAGTTGACCATCGTTTAATATTGGCTGTTTTAACATCAATATTAACCAACCCATTGACATCTGTAATTTGATTTAGCTTTAGCTTAAGACCCGGTATAGTTAATTCGACGGACTTTCCTGCTTTGTTTGCTCCATCAAGTTGTATGTAGCCGGAAATATTGTCAGCGCTAGATTTTTTAAGCTGGATGAAATAATCACTGATAAATGTACCGGGAGTTTCAACGAGTTGCACATCGCGGGTTATCCCACCGTAATTCCACCAATCGGTATTGAGTGTTGGCACTTCATCAGCCTTACGCTTATTGTCAACCTTAATTATCAGGAAGTTATCTTTTTCTTTAACCAGGTTGGATATCTCGAAATTGAAAGGCGTAAAACCTCCTTTATGAACACCAAGTTTTTTACCGTTCATATACACATCCGCTCTGTAATTAACAGCTCCGAAATAAACGAACAGCCTGTTTCCCTTTTCCGTTAAAGCGTAATCGAATGATTTCTTATACCAAATGGTTCCTTCGTAGTAAAAGAGGTTTTCTTTTTGTGAATTCCAGTCGCGGGGTACAAGGAGGGTAGGAGACTTGTCAAAATCGTATTCGATGCGTTCGGTTTTATCCTTTGGTTTGGAGTTGGTGAAATACGCGCGGTCCTGCGGCTTCGGATTCTGGTCGTAGGGAATGAATCTATAATCATAATACCCCATCTCGTAAGGATCAACGATATAGTTCCATTTCCCGTTAAGCGAGGTGGTATGGCGGTTCGCAGTATTCTGAATAAGATCATTCTGGGCGTGGCTTTTCAGCAATATAAGGCAGAAGGCAGGCAGAAGGAAAATTGTAATTCGGTTCATTGGATATAGGGTATTGAACTCTGCCGTAAAGTGCAAACCTTAACTGTCAGCAATAGTGCACTAGCAAAGTTTGTTACGCAAGGTGATGAAAAAGTAAAGTTCTGAAATCAGATCAAAAATGGTTGAGAAGACAGCAAGTTGTTTTGTAATCGGGAAAGTAGTTTTTCAGTATGAAATTTACTCCTTTACGAATCTAACTGTTGCTGTTTTTTTGTCACCGGTGAATGTCATGATATAAAAACCGGTCGGAAGGTTGCCAAAATCTACTGAGAATGTATTTCTGTCAATTTTCATGTCAGATAGTTTGCATCCAGCAGCAGTATAAACTGTAAGGAATTCGAAGTTGTTTTCTTTCAGGTCAATCTCCATTTCTCCAAAGGTAGGATTGGGGTAAACGGAAACAAGGTTAACTTGTTTTGATTCAGGGACGGAAAGTCCGCTCACTTTTTTCCCTTTCAGCGAAAGATCATCAATCCAGATACGGGTTATGCCTTCTGCCGTTAAGGTTGGTGTAAGAATAATTTCAGTGCTGTCATCTTCCTGTATAGGATAAGTAAACAATTTCCATTCTCCACTCATAGTAGCACTGGTTATCAGATCCAAGGGTATACTTACTCCCCCGTTTACCTTTTTTGCTACGGCTAATTGTTCAACCCCGTCAGGGTCAGACACTGCAAGCCAGAAAGATAGCGTATCTGATTTAATATACTTTGCAGTATTCAGATAACCAATTTTATCAGGCTGACCCCGCATGAACTTCATCGCTGCGTTCCCTGTAAAAAGGCCATGATTTCCCATTGGAATAGTTGTGGAAGTGTATGTATATCCACCTCTCCAGCCTGGTAAAGGCATTACTCCGTCACCGGTTAATTCAAACCCGATTCTGTAGATGTAATCTGAAACTGTGAAGATAATTTTATAAGATTGTGTATTGGTTCCATCGGCAGAAGTAACTTTTACTGTACCTGTCCTGTCAGCCTCATATGCTCTGAGGTTGGTTGGATTGGTGATGGTAAGTGTGGAAGCCGGATTATTGGGTATGCCATTTAATGCAACCTGTTCAACACTATAAGGAACCTCAATGTTGTATACCAGAGTAGCTGCTGTGAAGCCGATTAATGAGATTCCATTATAACTCAAGTCTGTAAGTGTTGCATCATTTGGGGAAACGTCCAGTTTTGTGACACTTATATCGTCAATATAACAAAGTCCGAGAGTAGCAGTACCGCCTAGTGAAACTGCGTGGAACCGTAAGTAAAGTTCAGGTGCCGCGTCATTCACAGTAACATTAACCAATTGAAATACAGAGTCATTTTCCATATTGCATGGATCTTTGGCTACTTCAACCCAGTCGATTTTGTTGTAGGATTTTTCAATAATCAGGTGGAAATCATCAATGCTGCTTGTATCCCTTGCTTTAACATAAAACTGAAGGATAGCAGCAGTATTCAGCGCCTTGAACATAATAAATGATTCATTGGGCTTCATTTTTGCCGAATAGGTTCCGGTGTACAACCCGTTATTATGAGTTGTTGAATATGCCACATTTGTAAGTAACCATCCTGCAGGAGGCGCATTGGTGACGAATCCTTCCTGAAAATGATAATTCTGGGCACTGACCATTCCGGAAAAAGCCAGCATCAGCAATATGACAATAAAAGTATGTAATTGATTTTTCATGGCTAATGGTTTTATTACAAAGGTTAAAATTAATCGTCAAATTAAAGAGGTTAATGAATACTTCCCAGGTTACTAATGCCTTTGATAGGATTCGATCCAGTCACTTCATGCTTATCGATTATAAAATTAATCATTTAGAGGAATTAGCAGGGTTTCTGCACTGTTCAAAGAAGTTTCTTTTTTAACCAATCATTTTGTTGAAGAAGTTTAATCTACTTGGCTATCGTGCTGATTTGCAATTATATTTTTAAGAAAAGTCCCGGCATGACCCGGGACTTTGCAAAACAATTTATACCTCAACCCAATAAATTATCTATTTCATTACAAAAAACTTTGCTGTTTCGATTCCTGATTCTGAAGCAATCCGAAGGAAATAAAGGCCTTCACGGAAGCCGGAGAAATTAAAAATATATTCGCTGTTTTTGGGTAACAGAATGAGAACCCTCACTCCTGAAGCATCAAAGACTTCAATAGTATTCATTATGTAAGGTGCTTCCACATTCAATATGCCTGATGACATTGTTGGATAAACCCTCAAACCGGATTTTGCTTTCTCTGCAATACCTACCGTTGACAGGAAATTGGCATGCAGGGTGTGATTGGCAGTGACATTGGATATTGTTATCGTGGGATTCGTTCCAAGTACGGTGGTTCCTTCGGTCCAGTTATAAAAAGCATACCCGGAATTAGCTGTTGCCGTGAGTGTGATGGCTGATCCGCTCACCACATTTCCTGATCCGGATACGGAACCTGCATCAGTTGGAACGGCAATCCCGGTAACTGTATATGTATTGACACTTACAACGAAATTGCCGACAATATCGTGGTTTGCAGTAACATTGGAAAGAACCAATACAGGATCAGTTCCAAGAATTACGCCTGCTTCCTTCCAATTTTCAAAAATGTAACCGTTGTTGGGAACCGCTGAAAGAGTGACTGTTGATCCGTATGTGCAAGCAGTTCCACCTGTAACGATTCCTCCTTCCACCGGCGAAGCAGTAGTAGTTATATTGTAAATTTTCAAAAGGAAATTTCCGGTAATACTACGATTTGAAGTAATATTTAATAAGGTAAGTGAAGTGTTAGTACCAAGCACATTGCCATTCTCAGTCCAGTTTAAAAAATCGTACGCAGCATTGGGAATTGCAGTAAGAGTAGTAGTTGCACCATAGGAAACTGTTCCGGCTCCTGTTATTGTGCCTCCTTCAGGAGGTGAAGGCAAAGCACTGACTGTTAGTGCGTTTGGAACAAAATTGGCTACCAGGTCAACAGGCGCGGTTACAGTGAAAGTATAATTTGCACTGGTACTTATAATTGAACCATTTTGTGTCCAGTTAAGGAAAATATAGCTGGAAGCAGGCGTAGCCATTACAGTTGCACTCAGTCCTTCACCATATATTCCACCGCCGCTGACCGAACCTGTTGAAGCAGGTGCTGCACTAACCGAAACTGTATGATAGGCATAGGCATGAGTGACAGTATAGGTATTTGTATTTAAACCATTTTCAGAAGTAACCTGTATCGCAGATACTCCTGGGATTGATGTTGCCAGGTTCAGTGTTTGTGTTGCCGCCCAATCGGTATTGGTTGCAAGTACTGTAACAGAAGTTTGCCCGGCTGGAACAGTATCGTTGTAGGAAAAAATATTGGGATTGAAACCACTTACTGTAGAAGCATCGACTCTTAAATCACTCAAAGTGGCAATATCGCTGACATTGAGTGCATGATACCATGTTTTTGCCACCCGCACTCCATCAACAATTACCGTGGGAGAGGAACCTGCTGTACCCTGACGAAGCAATACTGAACCTAAACCAAGATCCGAAGCTGAAATATCAGTAGCAGTTACCGATGGCGCAGGCTCAGGACTTGCTATAATGGGGTTGACGAACAGAAAGGCACTGTCATTTCCGGTACCTTCAACAATATTATATCTAACGACAAGCAAATATGTGGTATTGAGACTATAGGAAGCAGGGGTATAATTTGCACTTGCCGGTGCTGTTATCGCCCCTTTGGATATACCAAACGCCAGGTTGTTAGAACCATCCACTTTGGCGTAAACCCTACCTCTGTAATTGAGGTTTGTAGGCGATGTGGGCGATTCTTTAAACGTAATAAAAGCATCGCCCGTAGCACCGGTTGTAACTTTTGCAAGACAAGCCATATATAACGTGCTTCCCGGCAAAGTTTGCTTAGTGAAACCCCTGAATACATCCTGTCCTGATGTCCCAATGGCAGCAGCATTTCCTATTCCCGAACAAATATATCCGGTATATGACAAGCCTTCGTTTGCAACCAGAATAGCATTAGTCAGACTTGTTTGTTGTGTTAGCCAGTTATGCCAGATCATGGAATCACCAGCCGGATAATTAAAGTTATCGTACATCAGAACCTGACTTTTCACATTCAGGGTTGAAACTGCAATGATCAGCATCGATAAGAATAGAATTCGAAGCGTCGTGTTTTTCATAGGTTTGTCGTTTTTAGCTTGTTTTCTCTTTGTTATAGGTTGTATTCGGGTAGGATGAATACATATTGAATTTATATGAAGTAGATGATTAACAGAAACATGACTACAATTGTTATTAGCAGGAAAAATTGCCAGAAGTACAACCTGTTTTTTGTCCTTTCCATATGATGCGGATAATTTGAAAGCTAAATTATAGTATTGAATAAAAGAATAGGTTTCTAAAATGTTCTATAAGGTTTCTGATTAATTCAAACATTAGTAAATGAAATTAACTCAGATTATTTTCAAGTTTCACATTGAAAGGATTATACAGGTAAGGGTGATGGAAGTCAAGCGATTCAAAAAAAAGCACTGCGATCAATGAGGCAAGAAATTTTGACCGATGGCTCAGGCTTTCATCCTGTATTCACTTGGGGTTTTACCAAACTGTTTTCTGAAAGCAGTGCTGAAATGTTTGGAGTTTGAAAACCCTGATTCAAATGCTATATCGGCTATAGGATGATCAGTATCAATTAACAGACGGGCAGCTTTCCTGAGTTTTACCACACGAACAAAATCCTGTATGGAATTACCTGTGATTGCCTTAAGTTTCCTGTATAGCACTGACCGGCTCATTGCCAGTTCACGGCTGAGTTTTGTGACATCAATGGTATCCGAATCCACATCATTTTCAACAAGGGATATAATTTTTGTCAGGAATTGTTCATCCAGTTTGTTACTTACAACTTCGGAAGGGAAAAGTTGAGGTTCGCCGGCAAATTTACTCCTCAGCAATTTCCGGTTTGAAATCAGATTATGAACTGTTACCCGCAGAATGTCGGGATTATAAGGTTTTGAGATGTAGGAATCAGCACCAGTTTTCATACCGATTATAAGGTTTTCATCACCACTCTTGGCCGTAAGGAGGATCACCGGGATGTGGCAGGTTAGTAAATTATCTTTTACCTTACGACAGAATTCAATTCCATCCATTCCCGGCATCATGATATCCGAAATAATTACATCCGGAAGATTATCATTGGCTTCTTTCAGTCCTTGTAAACCATTGTTTGCCGAAATCACCCTAAACGAGGATTTGAATTTATCTTCAATAACTTTACATATCTGAGGGTTGTCGTCTACTACCAAAAGAATGGGAAACTTATCATCCAAAGAAGTCAATTCGTCATCAGGGCTCACTTCTTTTTTCTGGTAGGTTCCTGCTATTTCCTGGTAATCCATTTTTAGCTGGAAATTCGAATCTTCCTTGATTTCATCATCCTTGAGGTGATCCTTGCCAAGAGGTATTTTTACTAAAAATACCGATCCTTTGCCCAATTCGCTGGTAGCAGCGATACTGCCATGGTGTAACTCGACAAGCCGGTTGGTAAAAGCCAATCCTATTCCCGAGCTATCGATCTTTGCGCTTTGGCCTTGGGACTTCTTTCCCTGGTAAAACCGTTGAAATATCTGTCCGATCTCGTCAGGCGCAATTCCGGCTCCCGAGTCGGTAACTTTTATTTCAAGAAACCTTTGATTAATCTTTCTGAACTTGCTATCAAAAGAGTCGGCAACATTTACTTCAATAGCAATCCTGCCGCCATCATCAGTGTATTTGAATGCATTTGAAAGCAGGTTGAACATTACCTTTTCCATTTTCTCAGCATCGAACCATACTTCGGGGATATTCCCTTTAGTTATAATTTCGAAAACAATGTTTTTCTTTTTGGCAAGATCAATAAAACTATCCCTTATTCCATTCAGAAACGTTAAGATGTTTCCCTTGCTTGCCATCAGTTTCATCAGTCCGCTTTCCGCTTTTCTGAATTCAAGCAACTGATTGATAAGGAATAGCAATCTCCTTGCATTTCGCTCTATATTGTCGAGTGTAACGGCTTTCTTTTCAACCCCCGCATGTTTCAGATTATCAAGGTGACCCATAATAAGAGTAAGTGGTGTTTTGAATTCGTGTGAGATATTGGTGAAGAAACCTAGTTTTAATTGATTTAGTTCTTCAATTTGTTCTTTTTCTTTTCGTTCAAGTTCCAGTTGATGCTGAATGTTTATACGGGAGGTATTTAATCGTGTAAACAGGACCAATGCCCCGATGATAATAATTCCATAAAGTAGTAAAGCCCACCACGACTTCCACCAGGGGGGCAATATCCTGATTTCGATGAGTGCTGGTTTTAAGCTGTTAACTCCATCGTTGTTAACCGCTTTTACCATAAAAGTATATGAGCCGGGTCTCAGGTTCGAATAATTGACTGAATGAATATCGCGGTATTCGCTCCATCCTTTATCAATCCCTTTCATCATGACGGAATACTGAAATTTTCCGTTGTTTATGGTTCCTAAGGCTGAGAAATGAATTTCGAAATTTGATTCCTCGTAACTCAGTGTAAGTTTTTTTAGCAGGAATAACTGCCGGGATAAGGGACTGTTTTCGATTCCGGCTTTCACCAATTTGCCTGAAATGAATAGATCAGTGAGCAATACAACTGGATTGTTTTTATTGTTAACAAGATTTCCCGGTAAAAAAGCATTGAATCCATTTGTACCCCCGAAATAAATTTTACCATCGCGGGCTTTCAGGGAGGCATTCTGACTAAATTCATTACCCTGGAGACCATCAGCAACCGTATAGGTTTTGATTGTTTTAGATGCCGGATCGAACTGCACAAGGCCTTTATTAGTTGAAATCCAGTAAAATCCGTTGTCGTCTTCAATAATGGCATTAATAACGTTATCAGGAAGGCCGTCTTTTGACGAAATCGTAAAGAATTTACCTGTTTCCGGATTGAGTGTGCTGATACCTCCTCCTTCCGTTCCAACTATGATATTGCCGCCTTTAGCTTCAATTATACTGAGGATGCGGTTGTTGCTGAGGGAAGCTGAGTCGGAATCAGAATAAAGGAAAATTTCAAATTCTTCAGTTTCCGGATTAAAACGGTTTAATCCCTGGTTTGTTCCCAGGTATATATTTCCTTTCTTATCCTTACAAATAACTTTAACAGTATTGTTCGAAAGGCGTGAATTGGAAGAAGAATACCGCTTAAGTTTTCCGGTGTTTTTATTAAGAATGTATATTCCGCCGAGACTGGCAATACAAAGATTGTTATTGATTTCCGAGATCGCATAAATACTTGACTTGTCCAGCGAATTGGTAAGGTCATCAGGGTGACGGAACTTTGTAATATTGTTTTTTTTCCTGTCAAATGTGTATATTCCTCCGCCAAATGTGCCAATCCAGAGAAGGCCATCCTTATCTTCATATATTGCAAGAACGGCATTCAGTCGCGAACCCGAGGCTGATTTCCCCAGGAAGTAGAATTTGAATTTCCCGGTAGTGGGATTATAGGAGTTCAAGCCGCTCAGGGTACCAATCCAGACATTTCCTTCATAGTCCTGGCAGAATGAACGAACATGGTTGTCGGATAAACTTTCCTTGTCGTCAACCTGGTGTTTGATCGGAACAAACTTCCAGTCAAATTCGCTGTAATAATTAATTCCACCCTGGTAGTTGCCTACCCAAAGCCCGTTATACCGGTCGGTAAAAATCTCATATACTGAATTGTTGCTCAGGCTGTTTGGATTGTTGGGGTCGCTCATGCATTGGGTTATCGAACCGCTGGAGGGGTCATACATATTTATTCCGCCTCCATCAGTAGCAATAAGGATCCGCCCGTCGGGATTGCGTTCAATATCCAGGATAAGATCATTCGAAAGGTCTGAATTGGAAGTTGTTAAAGTTTCGATCTCATTTGTACGCTTGTCGAATTTTACAATTCCTGCATTTGTTCCGAGCCATATTTTACCGCGACTTTCGTTGTAAATACATAAAACCCTGGCTTTAATGAAACCTTGTGTAGATTTTACCGGATTGATTTTCCCCGAAAACTGGTTATAGGTATAAAGCCCGCCAAGTGTTCCCAGCCATAGCAAGGAGTCATTTTCGAACAGAATTGAATTGATCCTGTCAATAGAGCAACCGGGCGGAAGATTCTCTTTAATTTTTATTTTAATCAGCGATCCATTTTTTTCATCAACACGGTAAAGCTCATCTTCGTGACTGCCAGCCCAAATTGTGCCTTTCGAATCTTCGGCTATGGTTTGTATGTTATTTCGGCTCAGGTTTTTGGGATCTGCCGGGTTATATGCAAATGTTGTAAAATCATCGGTTTCGAAATTATACAGACTAAGTCCGGTTTCCTGCGTACCAACCCAAATCCTTCCTTTGGCATCCTTAAAAATATCATTGATATAGGCATTCCTGAGTTTGCTGTTATTATTGTTGTAAATTCTGAATGAATAGCCATCGTAGCGATTCAGGCCATTGCGGGTGCCAATCCAGATGAAACCATTGTCATCTTCTTCAATTGCATACACAGAGTTATGCGATAATCCTTCGTTTGTTGTTAAATGACGGAAAAGAAATCCGTTATCCTGCCCCCAAATTATGGACGGAAGCGATGCCAGAAAAATTATTATCAGGGAGGCCCGGAACATTTAGTCAACGCTAAAGGTCAGATATATTTTTCCGAAAGTAAGTCTTTTTATCAAATGATGTCATTCTTCCTGAAATATTTGATCAGCCTGTAACGGTTCATGTTAAGCCGTTGCATATGATTAATGAGGGGAGTGTAATATTCGTAAAGGTTGTTTACTATTCCCTTATTGGAATCGTTATTCGATGGATCTGCCGTTTCATCGGTGGGGTCATTGTCCATATATCGGAACCAGTGCCAGCCAACACAATTATTCATTTGAATAAGTTTGATGCAGAAGTTTTCGTAAAAAATTCCCCTGTCATTCTGGGTTTTAACCCTCCACCCTGCACCGGAATTATTTGCCAATCCCGAATCATCGCCCTTTGTATAAAATTCCGTGATCAGCACAGGCTTATCGGCCCATAATTTCCATTGATCAAAGTGTTTTTGCAGGGGTTCCCACTGCCCGTAATAATTAATTGAGATAATATCGCAGAATTTGCCCGCGGCCTTAACAATAGCTTCAGTATGTTTTGGTCTTCCATGCAGCCTGCTTCCCAGGTACAAGTGATTAGGGTCATATTTCTCTATTGCACCCGAAACTATACTGTAGTATTTTTCAGCAACATAACCCTGGAAAGCTTCATGAGTAGCTTTTGTAATCTGTGTTTTGCTTATTCCCATGGAGTTAAGCCAGGAGTTGGCAATTTTGTAGTTAGGATCATTTATATCCGTGCAACCCAGGTATTCGTCAAGTATTTTTTCACTGAAAGGGAGTTCGTTATCTGAAAAATGTCCCAGCAGATTCGGATCGTTATTTGTTTCGGCCAGTTTCATTGCCTGTTCATTACACGATGCTTCAAATTCCGGATCGAAAACAGCAAATGAAATTTCGTCTTTTTTTATTTTGTTGCGCTGCTTGCTGTAATTGGTAAAAAAATTACTTATCAGCGTATAACTCAATGAGCCATTGGCATCCATGTTTGCATACTGAATGGATTTAGTATCGGACCAGCATCCGGACCCGTTAAAACCCATCTCCATAAGATCATGTTCTGTTTGCAGTATCCATTTCTCAGCATTTCCGTATTTCGATAGCAGGGCCTTTTCATTTCGTTCCGAATTTCCTGGTCTCACTCCATTAACTGCAACATTCAAGCAGGCATATCCGTCAGGATCGATAATCCACCATTTCTCGCCAATTTTTTTTGTATAAAAGAATCCTTTCGCTTCCGTTTTGGCTGAAAGGTCGCCACCATACCGGCTGAATTCTTCCTTTTCAGCCGACTTGAAATCCGGCA
>Ga0105047_10013803_pt1 | contig 12866 bp, 3 predicted proteins | sample MAT04_FD_78384 | JGI IMG/M metagenome (GOLD analysis project Ga0105047, IMG submission 78384) | Freshwater microbial communities from Lake Fryxell liftoff mats and glacier meltwater in Antarctica - MAT-04 (megahit assembly) | ecosystem: Environmental > Aquatic > Freshwater > Ice > Liftoff... | reverse complement strand
GTGGGGATCATTACCATTGTCATGATATCCTTGTATATTGTAGCGATCATTTTAATGGTCATCTTTGGTATGGGAGTGTATGCCGGTAATATGATCGGTGCCTGAAATGAATTTCAGCAAAAAATTACTGCCGTCTGTTGCTGAAAGTGTTCTGATCATGACCCTGACAGGATTATCTGTATTTCTGATAATGAACCTGTTTCTGCAATAAAGCCAAATATTCAGATTTTATTCACTGAACGCGAAAGCCTTTTCATGATCTTCATACCTATGCCTTTAAACCCCGGGGACGCCTCCTGCATCTGAATTTCGATAATATCGTACAATTCCCTGCTGATTTCCGGAATATTTTCCGATATTCTTTGCAGGATTACCATACAGTACATTTTTACAGCAACACTTTCGGAGGGGAATTGCAGCCATGTGAAACAGGCATCGGTCAATAAACCCAGATTTTCATCGGGCAGGGGTGAACGCGCCAACATCCTGAGTGAATGTCGCTTCAGGCCGTCACTGCTAAAGCCCGGCACCCTGGCCGACAGCTCCTCAATCTTATTGCTGATAAACCCAGGTTTGATTTCGGCACAATAGTCAGCAGCCCATGCGGCCCTGCGGCTCAGAGGATCCTTATTCAATAAAACCAACCTCCAGAGTTCCTCAAAAACTTCAGGCCGTGCCATCACTATATTGATTATCTGGTCAGTGTTTTTTCGTGATTGTTCTCTGAGAAGCAAATCTTTGAGCTCCATAAAAGAAGTTACATTACTATGATTAGAGGTTGAGCCCAAACATTATTGAATTTGTTTATCGCTAATTCAAATCAATCAACTCCTCAATCACTCAGGCAGCGCAGGCTGCATCCTGTTGGCTTGTTTTGGTAGAAATCAACGTAGCTGTAGCTGCTGTCGAATCCCAGGTTAATACCGTAATAGGCATGATTGCCCATAAGGAACCAATGGTACTGAGAACTGCTCCAGTAATGTCCATAGAAACCTCGGCTGGACAATGTGTTGTTTACGAGTCCCGCAGCATGTAGTTTTAAAACGGATGCGTAAGTTTCATTGTAGTTATTCCATCCACCAACAGCAGCAGCATTTTGCCATTCGGTAGAGGTTGGAAGACGCCAGCTACTCCCCAATAAAAGGGTGCAAGGGTCGTTGATGCTTAGCCAGTTGGAATTTTCAACATATGAAGTCCAAGCGGTATTTGGGGTTCTTGTCGTGCCGTCATGTTTATAGCCTTGTTTCCTGTTGAACTGCCAGTACCATCCTGCCGAAGCCTCTGTGGTATCGGCTGCTGATGTTGCCTGGTGGTCAGCACCCAGATTTTGAGTAATCCAGCATTTAATACCACCCGACAGATCAGTAACCACAACACCGTAGGTAACCGTCTTATCTATCGGTGCAACATTACCTGCCGTATGTGTTATAGTAAAATTATTACATGGAAATACTGTTTCTAAAGATACAAAACTTTCCTGATTTCCATAAGCAGTTCCGACTACATTAGTAGCATATGCCCTTACATAGTATGTAGTTGAAAGACTCAGCCCTAACATAGTGCTGATAAATGAACCTGTTCCTGAACCATTGGTGGTATGACTGTCGACAATAGTGGGATTGGGTGAGGTACTCCAGCACACACCTTTTTGGATAACAGGCTCCCCTCCATCACTGGATATATTGCCACCACTTACTGCTGAAATTCCTGTAATATTAGTAATTTGATCTGTTGTTAGTATTGAAATATCTACACCTTTCAGGCAACGAACTGAAAATCCGTACTGCCCGGAAGCTATATCCAGATATAAATCGTCGCCGTTGTAATCAAGAGCACGCATCCAGACATTATTTGAATTATCCACCGATGAGTCCCACCAGTAGCCACTCCGGCCAATTTCTTCGAATATTCCATTTGGAAGGCGATAGCCTCCCGGGAGACCTGAAAAACCGCTTATATTATTAGCTCCAAAGTTGGGCAAGTCCCATCTGGGGTGAGGATCTGGCGTTGTACGGGTGCTTTTCATTTTACCACCGGCCGTATCGGCTCCACCCAGAAAATTGGTCAGGGTTGTCCAATCTTCATTGTTGGGAATATGCCAGTCATTGGGGCACAGGTCGCGGCTGTCAGCAATAGTGTACCAGTTGTACAATGCACCATAGGCATTTTTATAGAAGACTTCATCGTTATTATACCAACAATAAGCTCCGGTAGTAAGGCTATTCCACGAGTTACCAATAATGTTGGGTATGGTATCTCCATTGCGGTAATGAGTTACTTTGAGGTTTTCGGTCATCCATTCCTGGTTACCATGTATAACGGAGTTATATTCGTTGTTGTCTATATCAATAACACCACTACCATGCGTAATCAATTCCGTTGTAAAGCTTTCCTCATTTCCATAAGCTGTCCCATAGGCATTGGTTGCATAAGCCCTGACATAATAGATAATTGAAGAACTCAGCCAGGTAATATTACTGATAAAAGAGCCGGTTCCTGATCCATTCAAAATATTATTGTCGCTCAAAGTAGGGTTTGGGATGGTACTCCAGCATATTCCTCTGGCAGTTACGGTAGTTCCGCCATCATAGGATACATTCCCTCCGCTTATAGCTGAATTTGAATTAATATTGATTATTTCTGACGTAGATACGGTTGGTATAGTTGCATCTGTTGATGGTCCATTCCCCAGGCAGCGAAGTGGAAAGCCGCTTGTCTGACTTTCATAATATTCCGTTGTACAAAGGTCACTGGTGAAGAATAAATTATAAGCGTAGATAGGCATGTAATCCATATATGAAGCACTACTCCAGTATCTGCCACCTGAGCCGCGTCCCCCCAAATCACCCCCCCACAGGGAGCCAGCAGCATGCAGTTTTAAAACTGAAGCGTAGGTTGCGTTATAATTGTCCCAACCGCCGTTTTCAACCGTGATTTCCCATTCGGTTTTTGTTGGTATGCGCCAGCCGCTTCCAAGCAGCAAAGTGCAAGGGTCATTGGAGCTCATCCAATAGTCTTCATTTATAGATGTAATCCATGTGGTATTGGGGGTTCTGGTAGTGCCATCGTGTTTGAATCCCCGTTTTCTGTTATACTGCCAGTACCATCCGGCTGCTTCTTCCGTTGCATCAGTTGCAGAAGAGGCCTGATGATCAGCACCCAGGTTTTGGGCTATCCAACATTTATAGGAACCACTTAGGTATGTATCAACAATACCATAGGTGACTATTTTATCAACTGGAGCAACACTACCAGCTAAATGTGATCTTGTAAAAGACAATCCGCAATCCCTGGTTATAAAACTTAATTCGTTCCCATAAGCTGTTCCTGTGCTGTTAATTGCATAAGCCCGGACGTAGTAAGATGTATTTAAGGTTAATCCTGACAAATTACTCACAAACGTTCCTGATCCGCTGCTATCGGTAGTGTGACTGTCAGATGTTGTTGGATTGGGGGATGTACTCCAGCAGACGCCTCGGAAGATAATTGCAGCACCTCCATCTGAAAGAATATTTCCTCCGGAAGTAGCAGCGGTTGATAAAATATTTGTTATTGCAGTTGTTGTAAGGGCTGGTGGTATGGGATTTGCCAAAGTTGTAAAAGAAACTTTATTCCCATAGGCTGTACCAGCATTGTTTGACGCATAAGTCCTTATATAATAGGTAGTCGAAGGATTAAGCCCTGTTAAATTACTAATAAATGCTCCTATTCCTGAACCATTGTTTGTATGATTATCTGCAATTGTCGGACTTGCTGTTGTACTCCAACAAACTCCCCTTGCCGTTACACTGGCACCACCGTCATGTATAACATTCCCTCCACTTGTGGCAGTTGTAGGGGTAATATAAATGACCGGCTCTGTCGCTACTGTTGCCAGAAGAGGAGCTGTTGTAAAGGATTCCTGACCCCCGTAAGAAGTTCCAGAACCGTTGGTTACATATGCCCTTACATAGTAAACAGTATTTCCAGTAAGTCCTGTAAGATTGCTGGTATAGTTCCCAGTGCCACTGCCATTTATAGTAAGGTTATCAACAATAGTTGGATTTTGACTGGTGCTCCAGCAAACGCCCCTCACTATTATAGTTACACCTCCGCCTTGTATAACATTGCCCCCGCTGTTAGCTGTGGTTTGCGTGATATTTGATATAGGAGTAGTAGTAACTGTTGGAAAAGTGACAAATGTAATTTCATTTCCATAGTTTGTTCCATTTGAATTCACGGCATAAGCCCTCAAATAATAAAGTGTGTTTATTGTTAACCCTGTCAGATTGCTCACAAATACGCCGGTGCCATCTCCATTTGTTGTATGGTTGTCTGAGATTGTTGGTCCAGGGTTTGTGCTCCAGCAGACACCACGGAAAAGAACTGCACTTCCGCCATCTGATGTTATATTCCCACCGCTGGATGCTGTGATTTGAGTGATGTTCGTTACTTCGCTGGTAATAATAACCGGCAGATTTGATACGGTTGTCGTAAATACAAGCTGATTGCCATAAGCTGAACCTAACCCATTCGTTGCGTAAGCCCTGATATAATAAGTTGTTGTCTGACTCAGCCCTGATATATTGCTGATAAATGAACCTGTTCCTGAACCATTTGAAGTGTGGTTGTCAGCAAAAGTCGGATTTGGCGAAGTGCTCCAACACACCCCCCTTGCAATTATTGTTGCTCCTCCGTCTGAGGTTATATTACCCCCGCAAATTGCAGTATTTCCTGTTATGTTTGTAATTGTATTTGTTGTTAAAACAGGCGTTGAAGCAATAGGAAAATATGCACCAACAAAACTGCTTGTATTATTATCAATAATAATCATATCAGCGATGTCCACTGTGCCATCACCATTTGCATCTGTTGGAAGATATCCTTCTGCATAATCTGAAGCATCATTATCAACAGGGCTCATATCACCGGTATCAATAGAACCATCCTGATTTACATCACCACCAAACAGACAGTATTTACTTCCGATCAGCTTCATATTATCTCCATACGCTTTATTGGCTTCAGTTGTAAAATCATAGGTTATATCCGTTTCTTCAAATGATACAGGATTAGCTGACCAGGTTTCTATACTATTCCGATGTCTTATGACTATATAATACTCCCCGATAATATTACCGGGAATTTCAAGCAGACACGATCCATTCTGCTCCAGTAAAACGGAATCCATTTCAAATTCAATTAAATAAGGAAAAGTGCTAAGAGCCAGACCAATGGTTACTTCATCAGCCACTGTGGATGGGAAGTTCCTTCCCTGGGCTTTGTTCATATAGTCTATGGATGGATTGTACAGGCCCTCCAGGTTTAGCCCGAGATTGATGGTTTTTGCTATTATAGGACCAACATAACCTTTGATATAAAATAATGAATCCGGTTCATCAATTAATGGCCCTGACCAATAATTATAAAAAGAGCATTCTCCAAAATTTAACGAGGAATAACCGGAAGAATATAAAAAAACAAGATCAATCAATTTTGCATTGTCAGGAACAGTAATGGATTGGTCAAAATCTCTAAAAATAGTAAATTCAAGCTGAGAATGGATTGAATCTATCTGGATAACAGATTCCAAGTTATAATAAACAAAGGGGTGTATATTATCCGAATACACGAACGATAAAACTGTCGGATTATATTCAATAGTATATTGAGCAGTATTTATTGTGGTAAACCCGGTAACTGTAATTGGCACATAAACCAATGTTCCCGGAACTGCAGTTATCTGACCAATTGTTGAAACGGGTGCATTTCTTGAAACTGGAACACTTTCTGCAGACAATTGTTCTGTTATACCTGAACTACTGTGGCATATATAAGTAAAGTTATAACCTGGATTCCAAAGACATAGTCTTATATATACAATTGTATCCACTAAGCCATTTGAAGGGACTACAGTTAAAACATGTGTATAATCACCTGCCTCCGTAAGCGAGAATTCTGCAATTGGTGTATCAAAACATTCAAAAACAACTAAATTTTCAGTGAGGTGATTGCCATAAATGCTATATGCTACAGATGTAGAACATGGATTTAAATAATCGTTATATATAGATAATGCTACTGGATCAATTATAATATATGGATTGTTGTTTTCAATTCCGGTTCCTGTAACTGAAATATTTTGTGAAATAACCCCATCACTTTCGTTAATAATATTTTCCGAATAGGTGATTGCATCTTTTGGCCTGAAACAGACAGTAACAGTGGCATTAAGACTGCCGTCTGTCTGAGGAATATCTATGGTATTCACCCAACGCCCATTTATATCATGAATAAAAAACCCTTCTGGTGCAGTAACTGTTACAGGAGCTGTTAGATTACTTCCGGTTATTGTGTAAGTTTGTATAGCAGAGTGTGTTCCGACCAAGACATCGCCAAAACTTAAGTTGATCGGAGTTACATTAATAACGGGATTAGAATTCACAGTTACGGGAAAAGAAACGGAAAATTCACCATCGCCACAACTATTTATTGCCTGTACAATAATTTCACCCGAAATTGCTGTTCCGGAAAAATCAACAAGAATTGTATTTGTATTGTTTCCACTTGATATAGTTGCGCCGTCAGGCAATACCCAGTTATACCCTGTGGCATTGGTAACAGGCGGGACATAATACTCAACACCAGATTGTCCATATGACACTGCCGAAGTGCCGGATATAGAACCAATAGGTCCCACGGCAAGATTTGATACTTGTGCATTAATAAAAAAAGAAGTTGTTGGATTATCGTTCATCGGGTCACCATTCTCATCACCATATTCGCAATCTCCTCCCCCGTTTGAAGTATTGTTGAAGGTGAGTGTGGCATCGCCTGATAAATATGTAAAGTTTAAATCCATGAGTTTTACTCCATTTGAAAGCGTGACCGGGTTAACATTTGACCAGACTACAATGATTTTGTGCAGTGTCGGAGAAACCGTATTATTTACAATTAATATCCCTGATAATGATGAATTGACATTGGAATAGGATGTATAAGCCATTAACTGTGGATTATAATCCAATCTTAAAGTCACAGATGATACTGAAGTAAAATTATCCACAGTGACAGAAAGAGCAAATCCTGCTCCCGGACATGCGGATGCATTACCTACATATGTTATCGGAGCATCTCTCGAAATTGCAACAAAAGATATAAATTGTAAAAAGATAAGCATTAATAAATATTTCGATTGAAGGGCCTTTGTTTTCATTGCATACGATTTTTGATTTTTACTAACTGGTTGAACTTATTAATGGAGCTGATGCAATCACAAGATCACCAGTCGCTTGCATTGCATTTGGTTTAGCCCACCATTATTATCAACCTTCTGACAAACCAAATATACCCCGGGTTTCAGATTACTAATATCTATCAGTTGGGTTTGTTGCCCCAGCCGAAAATCGCGGTTGTAAGCTTCTATCAGCTTCCTGCCAGCCACGTCAGTCAGATAGCATTCAGCATGTGAAGCTCTTCGCAGAACAAAACTTATTATTACTTTATCTGATGCAGGATTCGGGTAGATAGAAAAGCCAGGGTCGGTGATCTCTTCTATTGAAACAGTCTGATCGATACCTGGCACAATAAAAGTCATTTCTTCAATGGGATCAGCTTTCATATCTGCTAATTCACATCCATCCATAAGCCAGAGGGGAATAGCGCCAGGAATATTTGGGGTTTCGTTGACCAATAGTTCAAGGCTCAACAGTGTATCCCCAGCATTCAGATTCAATCCTGATATTTCGGACCATGCAATGCGCAGTTCATCACCTGTTTGATTGAAAATAGCAGTGCCAATAGCAATTTCGACACCTTGCACCTGAAATAAACCGGGCGACAATTGCAGAACCATGGTAATAGCTGAAATATCGGCAGCCCTGTCGATTCGAACTGGTAATTTTATGGTCGTACCAGGAATCGCTGCAATCTCACCAATGTACTCAATTTCGTATGAATTAGTTGATTTAGCTCCCGGACCCGGATTATTTGAACCATTCACATCGCCGACACATAGGCCATAAAAATCCTGAATAACATCGCTACCATATACCAGGATGGTATCACCACCGACTACAGGTTTAGCAAAGGTCCAGTCGCCTCTGGTGAAAGAATTATCAAATCCTACCACCCGCCTTTTGATCTTTAAAGCATCGGTTGCATTGATGCTTCCACTGTTATTCACATCAGCTGCCATTAATCTGACAGGCTCTGTCAGAGGTTCCAAACCAACAACATGACGTTCGACTTTCAAGGCATCGGTTGCATTCACTCCTCCCCAGGGTTTGCCTGTATTTAATAAGCCCTGATAAACACCATCTGCTAACTGAGAAAATTCATAATAGCCTGTTACATTGCTAAAGACTGTATCAAGCGCCACCGAATCCTCAACCAGTTGCACTTCCACCAAATCAAGTGGAATGTTTGTTGAGTTATTGTATTTTATAATTCCACTCACCTGATAGGTTGGCAACCAGTTAACCACACCATTTATGTAGTATTGGCTAGTGGGAATATCCGTTAATGGTTCCCCTGTAGCATCAGCATATTCACAATCAGAGCCCCCATTAGCTGTATTGTTCCAGGTCAGAGCCGTTGTGTCTGATAGATATGTGAAGTCCAGATCTAACAGTTTCGAGTTGGGTGGCAGGGTAACAGGGGTTACATTAGACCATAACATCATTACTCTATGCAATGATGAGTTAATTGGTAGGTTGTTTACTATGATACCACCAAACGATGAGTTAACATTGGAATATCCTGTGTATGAAATGACTGCGGGATCGTATTCCAGCCTTAGGGTAAATGCTGATATTGTGTCGAATCCTGTTACTGTAACCGGCACATGTATTGGAGAGTTAGTGATGGCGGTGATTAATGGGACTGTCGTAACGGGAGCAGGAACTATGATTTTGTAAACATTCGGGTTATCAACTGAAGTTGATATATTGTACTGTTCTGTACCTGGAATTCCTTTGTACTCACAAACCATCACCTGATAGTTTGTATTTCGTAGCAGATTGGTAACTGTTAATCCAGCTTCATGGGCATTGCCATTGAAAACACAATACCAACCTGTTGTTCCAATCTGAGTTCCGGAACCGAAAACAGTACCGGCAAAGTAAGTTGTATTATTTGCAGGTTTGGCGATACCGGCATTATCCTGCTTGATAAAAACAGCACGATTGGTGCCGTTTCCGTCTGTCCAATTAATTGTTATTTGATTGTTTTGCATGTCGGTGAAAGATATGTTAGATGCCTGTATGGTTGGAACATCAACGATATATGGTGCAAACTGAGTGTACATTGGCTTGCTCCCATTTTCATCTTTGAATGTTAAAAGCTTAATATAGGTATTGTCAGTAAGATCCCATAAAAAGACAACTCCTTTATCACCATACGAACCACCACGCGAAGTCATGCCAAAGAATTTCCCATCGCTAAGGGTAAGTGATCCATTAGGATAACTACCTTTTATTATCCCATCGAAATCTATCTTCTTGTTAAATGAATTTGAAACAGGATCCCATTCAAAAATAACTCCCAAATCATATGCTCCACCAGTCTCAGCCATTCCATAAAACTTCCCACCTTTAGCGGTTAAAGATCCATAAGGATTGCGGCCCTTTGCCGAACCATCGAAATCTATTTTTTTGGTGAATACATTGGTAGCAGGGTCCCATTCAAAGATAACTCCCATGTTATTTGTTCCACCACTACTCGTCATACCGTAGAACTTTCCACTTTCCAGGTTTAACGATCCATAAGGATTGCGGCCCATTGTTGTTCCATCAAAATCAACCTTTTTGGTGAAAATATTGGTAGCAGGATCCCATTCAAAGATAACACCATAATCATTTGCTCCGCCAGCTGAAGTCAGACCGTAAAATTTCCCATTCATAAAAGTTAGTGATCCCCAAGGACTGCGGCCCATTGTCGTACTGTTGAAATCTATCTTTTTTGTATAAGTATCTGTTGTAAGGTCATATTCAAATATAGCACCAATAGCATTTGCTCCTCCACCTGAGGTCATTCCATACAACTTCCCATTATAATGAGTAAGTGATCCTTTTGGCCAATTACCATTTGCGGTTCCATCGAAATCAAATTTTTTGGTATAAGCATCGGTAACGGGGTCCCATTCGAAAATTACGCCTAAATCGTTTAAGCCACCATTTTCAGTCATACCATAAAACTTGTCTTCATAAAGAGCCAGGCACCCCTGGGGGGTCCGACCTATGGATGAATAATTGAAATCTATCTTTTTTTTAAAGCCATTATTACTATATGCAGGATCGTATTCAAAAATAATCCCTTTATTGTCAACACCACCATCTTTAGTCATACCAAATAACTTCCCGGCATGTAAGGTCAGTGACCCATTGGGATAACTACCTTGTAAGTTGCCATTAAAATTGATTATTTTGTTATAAATATTGGTGGTTGGATCCCAAGAAAATAGCACTCCTTTGCTATACGCACCACCATAACATGTCATACCATAAAACTTTCCACCTTCAAAAGTTAGTGAACCAAATGGATTAGATCCTTTTACTGCTCCATCAAAAACTATCTTTTTGGTGAAAATATTGGTGGCAGGGTCCCATTCAAAGATAACACCGCCTCCATTATATATACCAACATAAGTAGTCATACCGTAAAACTTTCCGTTGTTTATAGTCATACATCCCCTGGGATTACTACCAGTTATTGTGGCATTAAGATCTATCCTTTTAATATATGTATTGGATGCAGGATCCCATTCAAAGATAACCCCCTTGTTATTTGTACCACCACCATTAGTCATACCATAAAACTTTCCATCTTCAAATGTTAAAGAACCATAAGGATTTTGACCTTTTTCAACTCCATCAAAATCTATCTTCTTGATGAAAATATTGTTGCTAGGATCCCATTCAAAGATTACGCCTTTGCCATTTGTGCCGCCATTGGTAGTCATACCATATAATTTGCCTTGACTAATAGTCAATGATCCTTGAGGGGTACTTCCCTTTTCTATTCCGTTAAAATCTATCTTCTTGGTGAAAATATTTGTGACAGGGTCCCATTCAAAAATAACACCATAGCTATTTAAACCTCCCCCTGAAGTCAACCCGTAAAACTTCCCATTAAGCAAAGTCATTGATCCATTTGGATAACTACCTTTTGTCGTGCCATCGAAATCTATCTTTGTTACACCAATATTTGTAACAGGATCCCATTCAAAGATTACGCCTATGCTATTTTCCCCGCCATAAGTAGTCATTCCATAAAGCTTCCCGTTTCCTCCTTCTGTCATTTCGGCATTAGGATTATACCCCTTTATTGATAATGGCATCGAGAAATCTAATGTGTGAATTCCATTATCATGATCAATATGGAAAATCATGCCTAATCCATCGATGGCACCCTGAGTAGTAACTCCAAACAGTTGGTTTCCGGAGTGGGCATCGATATTGATACCAGATGTAAAACTTACTTCATCACCATACGAAGTTCCATAACTACTGGTGGCATAGGCTTTTACGTAATAGATAGTATTCTGGACTAATCCCGTAATTGTGGTTGAGAATTGTCCAAGGTCGCTTCCGACGGGAACCCGAGTACCATTAGTCTCAGGAGCAGGCAGTGTACCATAATAAATTCCTCTTGATATAACCAGGTCGGTGCCTGCATCCAATACATTTCCACCAAAGGTAGCTGAAGTATCTGTTTCAGAAATAGCAGGCAATGTTTTAACAACTGCTAATTCGGGAGGAAGAGTAGTGAAATATAAATCATTCATATATGTTTGATAACATCCGCTGCATCCTGTCTCAGCAATTGTGGAAATATAATAATCGGTTGATGGCTCTAGATTTTCAATTTGGCATATTTGAATACTATTCCAACAATCATTGTTACAAACAGGATTTCCCGGGGGGAAAAGAGTACTTTGACAATTGTAAATGATAAACGGGTAACCATTCGTCACTATCTCCCTCTGAAAAGTTATTGAAGTAGGATTAAGATCAATAATCAAATAATAAATATAAATATTAACGGGCATCATAAATAGTGTTTTTTCATCCCCGTAATAGGTACCGGAATCGTTTGTAGCATATGCCCGAAAGAGCAGTGGTTGCCAACAATCAAACCAACCCAGTTCCCATCCTGATATATAACAGTCGAAGGAAGGTGTCCCCCAACAATTAAAGGTGTGATTATCAGAAACAGTTGGTTCAGGATTTGAGCTCCAACAAACCCCATATTCGAGTATTGGAAGACCACCATCATCGGTAATTGTTCCACCACATTGCACGTCACAACCCATCTGCCATGGGTCATGCGTTGTAAGGACGATCACTCCTGTATCAGTTGTGATTACTGGTAGTGGAAAATCACTTTTCAAACCAGTTTTCCCGAAACAATTAATGTTGATGAAAATGATCCAACAGAAAATCCATGTTATATTTCTCATATATTATTGCTTTTGCTCAAACTAAAAAGTTATGTATATCCAACATTTATATGTTGAAATTATTCTGCTATAGTTAGTTAACAATACCTGTAAAAAAGAAAAAAAGGAGTTGGGGCAGGAAAATGTAGTAGGAGAGTAAAAAACAGGAGTGCAATATACAAAATCTTCTAATGTATTGTATCAGTGCCTTGAAATTAATTTTGAAAATTGAGGTTAAAAATTTCAGGAATCTGAAATATTATCGGTGATAAAAACAAGAAGGGAAACTAACCTTGCGGAGTAGTTTCCCTTCGTTTATCCGTTTGCCGTAGCTTGCAGTAAACAGCAGGTTATTGTTTCGGTGCTTTGTTTCTGCTCCCCTCGTGAGGTTAGCCGTTACTTACCATGTTACAGGTCTTCACTACTTGCGTAGTGATCTTCTGAACAG